>Ga0316204_10004047_pt1 | contig 27425 bp, 23 predicted proteins | sample 6monrhotite_MG_2_FD_205661 | JGI IMG/M metagenome (GOLD analysis project Ga0316204, IMG submission 205661) | Microbial mat bacterial communities from mineral coupon in-situ incubated in ocean water Damariscotta River, Maine, United States -... | ecosystem: Environmental > Aquatic > Marine >...
GGGATCATTTTTCCAGCGAACGACCGGCCAAGGATGGCCGGGCTGGGACATCCAAATATGAATAAGAGAAGCATGGATGCTGAAAGATACGTGACTAACTATGTATATGCACTGCTACACTCGGCATAATTAGAAAAGAAGAAGTTGTAGTTAGCGCCTGTAGCTCATTTGGATAGAGCATCGGCCTTCTAAGCCGAGGGTAGCAGGTTCGAGTCCTGCCAGGCGCGCCAAAATCGTATGAAAGAAGTAGAATACAAGAGCGAAGCAGGAACGTATTTAACAGGGGACTCGAACCTGCTACAGTAATCATACAGTCAGGTTCGACAAAATTGCCGGGAGCAATTTTGAACGCGAGCGAAAGCGAAGCGGTCCGAAGGACGGAGGGCAGGAAGCCCGGAGTAATCCTGCCAGGCGCGCCAAAATCGTATGAAAGAAGTAGAATACAAGAGCGAAGCAGGAACGTATTTAACAGGGGACTCGAACCTGCTACAGCCCAGAACACCATGAGACACTCACCCTATGCAAAACCCCATCATCATCATTGGTACCGGCCTTGCCGGTTACACCACAGCCAAAGAAATCCGCAAGCGTGATCAGTCAACACCTTTATTAATGATTACTCAGGATAGGGGTCGCTATTATTCCAAACCGATGCTATCAACAGCCTGTGCTCAAAATAAAACGATCGATGCTTTGACGCTTTCAGATGCTGATCAAATGGCAGCGAACTTATCGGCAGAAATTCATACGCAGTCTGTGATCAAGCGTATCGATATTCAAAATAAAAAAATCATCATGGATGACGCGGCTTTTAATTTTTCAAAATTAATTTTGGCTTGTGGCGCCAAGACAAACAAATTATCGATTGGTGGTGATGCGGTATCACAAGTTTATAGTATTAATGATTTAACACGTTATGAAGATTTTCATAAAAAATTATCACAAAGCAAAAAAATTGTGATCATCGGTGCAGGCTTGATTGGTTGTGAATTCGCAAATGACCTTTGTTCTGCAGGCCATGCAGTCACTATTATTTCACCAGATACGCATCCGATGCGACGCATGTTGCCAAAACCGATTGCCGAAATGTTATCACATCGTTTAACAGCTGCAGGTGTTAACTGGATTTTTAATGATGCTGCCGATGAAGTAAATCAGCAAAGAAATGGATTTGAAGTCACTTTAAAAAGTGGAGAAAGGCTAGATGCAGACATTGTTATTTCAGCCATTGGAATCCGTTCTAATACAGCTATTGCAGAAGCAGCAGGGATTGCTGTGAACCATGGTGTTATGACAGATGAATTTTTACAGACAAATAAAGCAGATATTTACGCGCTGGGTGATTGTGCTGAGATAGCGGGACAAGTACGACAATTTGTTGCACCGATTATGCATGCATCAAAAGCATTGGCTGCGACAATGTGCGGTGAGTCAACGGCTGTTCAGTTTCCTATTATGCCTGTGGTGGTAAAGACACCCGACTGTCCTGTAGTGCTTGTGCCACCAGCTCATGAAATGGAAGGAGAGTGGCAATACGCGATGGATGCTGATCATGCAGTTGCAAAGTTTATGAATGAGCAGGGCAGTTTGAGTGGTTTTATTTTGTTAGGTAAAAAAGCAATTGCACAGCGAATGGCTTTGATGCAGATGATGTAAGTCGTGCGCTTTTACCTTTTATAGTCGTGTGTTAACATGACATCCGTTTTTCTGCCGTGGTGGGTGTAGCTCAGTTGGTAGAGCCCCGGATTGTGATTCCGGTCGTCGTGGGTTCAAGTCCCATCATCCACCCCTCTCTTTATCTTTTATCCAACTGATTATCAAGAAATAATCGCTTTCTCAGCTTGCCTTTTTCGATAAACGGACAATTAAAGTACCTGTAATATTTGCTGGTCATCAACAAATAAAGCAGGTACTTTTTATGCACCTTATTATTGATGAAGCACAAAAGGTACCGCATATATTTGACTCCATTAAGGCTTTGGTTGATAAGAATCGTCGTATTGGAAAATTTACACTTTCTGGTTCTGTGGAATTTTCATCTAAGTCGGGCATTAGAGAGTCTTTGGCAGGGCGTATTGGCATCACTAAATTATATCCAATGACAATGCGGGAAATTAATAAAAAAAGTTTTGTTTCACCGTGGGTGACATTTGATTTTGATACAAAAGTATCAATTCCATCAAAGTCTATAGAAACATGGATGGAGCGTGGAGGAATGCCGATATTTTGTACCTTAACAGATATTGATGAACGAATTGCATTAGTTAATAGTTGGGTAGATGCCATTTGTTATCGAGACCTAAAAGAACTTAAAGATGCGAATTATGACAGTGAAATAGCACACAGTTTATTGTTGATTTTAGCTTCAGACGCGATGCCATCATTAACTCAGCTAGCTTCAGAGTTGGGGACAACCTACCAATCTATTCAAAAACATTTAGATGCTTTGGTTTCACTTTTTCTTATTTATAAAATCCCTAGATTTGAAAGCCCAAGGGCTCAAGCCACTTACAAAATTTTTGATGCAGGTGTTTTGAATGCACTGCGTGGTGGTCAAGAAACGCTATTTTCCCGGCATGCTAGTTTACTTTCTTTGTTGATTAATGAAATCTATGCCCAATACGAATATTCAGGAAAACTAAAACCAAATTTATATACCTATAAATCACGGGGAGGGGCTGAGATTGATTTGGTTATGGAGACAAGAGATAAACTTATAGGTATTGAATGTACGACTTCTGTTGATATAACGGAGTATAAACAACGAGGAATGAAGAGTTTCTTGAAGAAACATAGCAAGGCTGTCGGTTACTTTGTTGCACCAATTTCAAAAGCATATTCAATTGCAAAGAATATTCATGTTATTCCATGGCGTAACATTGGGTAATGCTACTGAAAAATAACACTGAGGTTTCACTATATAAGAAACCTAGTGTTTTCCCTTGTTGCTTTGTATCAAATATCTATTGTTAAATGCGTATGCTTTTCATTTTTTGACTATCAAGTATAAGGAGATTGCTAAGATGTTTAGTCTAGAGGATGGTGACCAAAAACAATTCCAGCATGTGAGGGATACTTATAGTGCTTCTGATCATGTTGATAACGTTGATGCTGTTTTGAGAATGCGTGCTTCAGAAGCACATATCAACGCTTACAATACCGCAAGCAGATATCTACGTGAGTCATCTAGCGTAGGTGTTACTTTAAATCTTGATGATCCTGCACATAGTCACTTGCTGGGTATGTCATTACGCTTATATCAAAAGGATACTGATACATTTAAAGAAAAGTGTACTCGAGAAGAGCGCTTGGTATTGGCTCAGTTATATCAGTCGTCGAGTTATGTAGCTAAAGGCGAGGCACAGGCTCGACAAGATGCTGGCACTATAGGGCAACATATTTTTGATTTATTTGGGCTTGTACCAGGTATAGGGTGGTCTGGGTCTGCATTTTGTACTATTGCTGCGGCTTATTTAGGGCGTGGTGAGCCTGGTGCAGATTATGTAGGGATGTCGCATCATGACTTAAGGCATTTTTTTAAAGAAGAAGAATTAAGCGATCGCGATTTTGCTAATACACTTTTATCAAAAATAGCCTTTGAAGCAGATGCTCAAAAGGAAGTTGCTAGTAACGTAGCATTGCCTGCAGCCATTATTGAAGCTGTTGATGCTGAGCGTAAAGCATTTGAAATTCAGCGTGTGGAAACGATGCGTGATTTGCATGGGAGTGGAGCTGGTGCAGGTGCTTCAGCCGCTGCAGCGGCTGCTATGTTATCACCCGAAGATCTATCACGAGAACATCCTGAGTTACAGGCATTGCTTGTTGAATTTAAAGTCGATCTTGATGAGGCTTTATTAAGGCAATTAAGTAATCCAAGAACAAGAGATGCGCTTTTAAAAAACTTGAAAGCGTTAAAACAAGTGAAGCAGACGGAGCAGCGGCTACAGTATAGTCAGGCTGGTGCTGACGCTTGTGGTTTTCTAGCCGGACTAGGAGAGCTTACGCGATCAAAGCCGCTGATGGTAGCTGGGCAAACAGGACAGCAATTATTTGAGATCGCACAAATTTTTTATAAGATCCCGGAAGATCTTTCAGGTATTGCTTTGGTATCGCCTTATGCACTGATAGGTCAATGTGTATTGAAAATCATTTCTCTTTTCAGATCACAGGGTGATGATCCTAATGAGCTTATCCTGGCCTCCCTTCAGATTATTGGGGAACAAATTCGAGAGCTGCATGATGAAGTGCGTCAACAAGCACTTGGCATTCATGAACATCTAAATGCTGTGTTTACTCGTTTACTTGCACAGATCAATTTGGTCGGCAATATTGGTACTGAGCTGACGGTTATTCGACTCGATCGACTTCAGCAAGATATGTCAGAATTAGCGGCTTTCATTGGCGATCAATTTGAATTTGTTCATCTTAAAAAATTCCATGAAAAATTGACTGGCATTGACAATATTTATCGAGGCATTGAAAGATCACCTGCAGCTAAAGAGTTGGCTGGTGTTTTGCTAGTGTTGCAAACTTATCTTTCTGAGTCTTACGCTGATATTGCAACGGGAGCACGGCTGTCAACTTTGCCTTCTGATAGACAGCGTTTCACAGCGCTCGGTGGAGGGGCGAGTAGAGATACACGTACCGCCCTGCCAGCGGTGATTAATTTTTTGCTATGTAATGTGATGAAGCTTGATCAACAAGGTGTTGCGCCTAATACACATTTATGGATTGGATATTTGGCGGCTTATCTTTGTGTGCGACCTATGCATCAGTTACAGGCAGCAGGTTATGATCCTGAACTGCGACTATTGCAGACTGAAAGAGTAAAAGCGGAAACTGCGTTGACTCATATCAATTCTTTAGTTACAACAACAGGACAAGCACGATTGCATACTTTAAAAGACTCGGGTATCGCTGCATTTGGTGCGCTTCAGGAGTCTCTTACTGTACTTTCAGCGAATGCCGAACAAACTGCATTACCAGGTTTTACTGCAGGGGGAGATCATGCTGCCGAACTTGCTGCGATTATTGCCGATCAGCCTGACGCAATAACTGCGTTGGTGCCGCATGCTAATTGTCAAATATCGATGGAGGTGTTTGATACCGAAAGGTCACTTCAAGAGAGGCGAGCTCGATGGGCTTCGGATGCTGAAAATAATCATGTTTTGTTCGCTCTAAGGCCGACACGAGATGCTCGTCAAAGGCCTAAGAAAGGAAAGGCCTCTAAGAAGAGGAAACCCCTTAAGAACAAGGAAAGAGGGGATTGGCATGTTTATTGGAAGCAACCTACAGGTGCTATTGTTGAAACTATTTTGGAACCAAAGAATTCACGGCGATTTTGTCGTTTACTTGATCGAGCTCTCAAGCATTTTAGTGGGGGTACGGCTTCAGCAGCAGCTTCAGCACAAGATGGATTGACTGGTTTTTTCGATCCGCAAGTGCGTGATTTGCTATTATCGCTTTGGCCTACTACTTTTACTTATGAATATGCTCCAGGAAAAAGAAGTAAGGAATTTGGTAATCGCTTCCATTCTGTTTACCAACACGTTAGCTTGGAAACTTTAATTACAGCGAATGCTGGAAGAGATGTTCCTATTTTCAGTCCGCTTCTTCTATATGCTCTGCAACATAATATGGTTCGATTCTCTGTGCGGATGTATCAGAGTTTTGCGAATGGTGGTCGTCAAGTATGGGTAACGAGTGGTGGTGCACGTTATGGTGTGGAAATTACCTGCGTTGTTGATGGTGAACCATTTATACTGACTCAACCGAAGAATGGATATGCAAAATGGCAAGATGCTAAAAGGAATGCTGCTGAAAAGACACACTTATCGCATGTGGCTGCAATTCCTGATTGGACGGTTGTTGATAGGGATCGTATGGAAGCGCTGGAAATTGTCTTGCGTCAGAAGATTAGCGCTCCTCACCAGACAGTTAATTTAGCTTTCATTAGAGACTTGCATCAGCATATGTTCGCAGATGATAGTCCACTAATAACTACTTTATTACATTTGCAGTATGGCCAACGCATAGGTGAGTTGCTGGGGATTAGCGATGATGTATTGATGCAAATGGAGAGAATATCAGGTCAGCTACATAGCTTTATGCAAGCTTTGGATCGAACGCTTCAAGCTGCTGTCGCCTCGGATGCAAGAGTCGTACCCGTGTTGACGGTGACCGCTTCAGAATTAGTGGCAGTCTGGGATGCATATTTAACTGAAATTGCTTCGCCAGATTTTAAACCGCAGTCGGCTTATTTGACGCAGCTTCGGACAGGAATTTCTTGGCTTAAAGAGATGATTGCAATTGAGACTGATTTTATGCAAAGTAGGCGCGCACTGTCAGCGGATGCCAGTGTACGATTAAGTGGCTTTACACATATGTTATTTTCTACGTTTAACACCAGTGGTGAAGTTACTGTGGAAGATGTGCATCGAGTGCAGGCGGCGCTTTCGCCGTCGGCTGTTTAACTTAAAAAATAATAAGGAGAGTTTGATGGTAGATTTTATTGAATCACCAGATCTTAATTTGGGGATATCTCGAATGAAAGTTGCTTTAGTAACGGCTATGTTTTGCTCTAATTTGGATAATGTTTCACTTATTATTGGAGAATTTGGTGAAGATGATAGGGCGGATGATAGGATCGTTGCAGGTTTTGAAATAACGGCCTCCCTACTTGCTTTGGCGTTTCTTATCCCAGCGTGGATTTTTCATTGTCAAATAAAGAAGGAGGAAAAGATTCATAACGGGCTGGTCGATGATCGTAATCTTAAGGCACGAGAAGCTGTTGAAGCTGCAGAAGGAATAGGTGCTAAGCCTGGGGATAAAGCACTTCTTTCTCAAAAACACTTTAGATACGAAGTTCCGGTTTATACGGTCTTCCTTTTACTTTTTTCAGATTGTTGCTCTATTGCAGGTAGTATTTGTCTTCTGGCCAGTCAGTCTCATCTTGATGGTATAGAAATCGCTGGAAAACTTCTTATAGGTGCTAGTAGATTGTTATTTCCTATTCTCTATACTGCGATAGGTGAGTACAAAAGTGTGGGAGGATTCTTGCCTTCTGAAACCGGACTTGTGGGAGGTATAACATTATGGGAAGCAGGTGCCAAAGGCAAAGCAGCGGCAGGTACAGCTACAGCCGGCGCCCCACCACCTGGAGGCGAGGGTGATGATGGAGAAGATGCAGGTGCGGGCGCAGTGCCTATGGGACAGTTTCCATAAAAGAAGAATCCATTTATTTGTAACTAGCATTTGTGAAAGCGTGTGAGTTTGCGTTTGCGACCCGGGTCGTTAGCTCAGCTGGTAGAGCAGCGGACTCTTAATCCGCGGGTCCAGGGTTCGAGCCCCTGACGACCCATTTTCTAATTCCTTTCGTATAAAGTTGACAATTGTAGCCAAGATTACTGACATTATTAGTATGTATGGAATTTTATATCAACTGTCGAGATATTTATGAAAAGGAGAATAAATGTTACCTACTGCACATGCCGAAACAACCGCGAGACCATTATCTTCAAAGTCAAAAATTGGTTTAGTAAAAAAATTGGCTTTGTTGATTGCTGACGCTCATGACTGCCTCAAAGAGCCTTTGATAGAAGCAGCGCTTCAATTGAAATCTTTTCCACCACCATTAAATGATAAAATGGGTGTATTGCAAACGGCACTTCGTGAGCATCAAAAAAATCCACAAGTAAGGCAAGCACTAGAGCTGGCGATAAAAAGCTATATTGAAACGGAAGGTCATCAAGCATTTAAAGATTTAATTTCTCAACCATGTGTTGTTGAAAATTGGAATTCTGATTTTTTAGGTGTTTTCGTACAGAAATTACAGATTGAAATCGATGATGAGCCGCTTGTTAAAGCAGTTATTTTTCGTGGAAAGGTTTATTGGCAAGTACAGTGTGGAGAGAAGATTTTATATTCTAAGCCTATGCCTGAAGATGAAGGCGATAGACCCGATTTTAGTCGTGCTTGGTTGATGACATGGGAGGACTTTCGTCTCTTTAAAGACAGTGGAAAGCGTTCAAGTACGGTTGAAATTACAAAAGAACGGTTTGTGACACAATTATCGGGAACAGGAGTGACAAATGCATCCAATATTTGGGATGAGTTAAAAGAGCGGGGCGTATTAAACAGGTGTAATCGATTATCAGATGGATGGCGCGCATTTACAGGGGATTATATTACTTTAAAAGCTCTAGGAACATCGCGATCCCGAGTTAACTATTACCAAAAAATTTCAGACGCCCTCAATGCAATTGCCACTAACCCTGATTTTCGAAACCAAGTTTCAGAATCTCCAGATATAACCTTCTTCAGGCCGGAAAGAAATAAAAAAACATGGGCATCTAATGGTGCAATTAAAAATACTACTCCACGTTCTCTAGATTTATGTACACGATTATGGGATGTAAATATAAAAGCTCGATCCTCAGGCCATCGCAAAACGGATTTTGAACAAGCAACGTATGGTACAAAATTAGAATACGATCATATCCCTTCAAGTGCACAATTAACGGCGAAACGAGATAGATTACGTTCAGATTTTCAAATTAAAATTGAGAGAGCGCAAGCGGAAATTAAACGCATCGAAGACGAAATTTACTTACAACAACAAGCTTTATTACAAGCACAAGCTCGCTCTGTAACAAGACAACAGGTTGATACGCAAACTAACTCAGCCATCGAAGGGTTAAAAGAACGCCGTGAACAGTTAAAATTAGATTTGAGGAGATATAAAAATGATAGTAAGGTTTTTTCAGCTGAAAATGGTAGTAGCTGGTGGACGATAGCACTGCCTGCCAGTATGCATAAGCAAGGAGAGACGTATTCTGTACCAGCTGCAGAGCAATCTAAGAACAAACCCATGTTAGATGAATTTCGTAAATATTTAGATATGCTTGCAGCACGGCCTGAAGAATTTTCGTTAGAAGCGATTGATTATTTAAAAGCACTTGGTGCGTTTCGATACTTATACCGTCAGCAAATTAAAACGGGGACGCCTATTAACGGAAAATTTACAACGCCTTTTGTTGCTCGTGCGCTGTTAGCGGCTGATGAAGACAAATCCGCCATCGATGATTTGTTAAATACAAGGATAAGAATTTTTATGCAGGGATCGTTATCTCTAGCTTCGGATATGAGGAAGGAAGATTTAACTCCCTTGTTAGCTTCAGGAAACGAAAGTCTTTTTGTAAGCCATAAAGTTCAATTAATTTCCGAATTACGACAAACTATAGCTTCGTTGGGTAAAGAACCATGTGAAATAGATGAGCAAGATCGCGTTAAGCTTCTTTTTTTGGATGAAAGCTTATTTGATCAGGTTCAAAGACAATTGCAGGAATGTAATATTCCCTGTTCTGTTATGCCAACAGAGACCGGCCCGTCTGCTGCTGCAGATTCGGTGCAGTATGTATTAGTGTTAGATGCTCAGAGTTATGATGCAGTGCTGGGAAGAGGTAGTTATGCTGCATTGGAGCCAACTGTAGATGTGGTTGGCGTTATTCCAGCTACTCGAGCAAGTTATCCTTCTTCTTAGCAGAAAGTGCACCATAACGTACTATAAAGAATACTAAAAAGAGATCTCCGATGCGGACTATAAATGCTATTGAACTGAAAAAAAAAGGAATTTCTGCTGTAAACGATGCAGAGGAAACACTTGTGACCGTTAGAGGTGCACCTTCTTTTGTGATTGTTCGTATTGATAAATATGAGGCTTTAACTGAATCAGAGTTAACACTCGCTGTGGCTGAAGTAGAGGCAGAGTATAAAGCGGGAATATATGTGACTGAGAGTGTGGATGATCACATCGAAAGGATAACCAAGTGAAATATAAATTTATTATCCGAGGCAAGAAAATTTTGCTAGTAAATATTAGTGATCATGCGGCGGTATATTAACCCGGTATGCCGATGTTTCTTTGACATACCGGGAAAGTGTTGATCTGATTATTTCTTAAAAAATATCAACCTTACTATCCACAACTTTACAGCTCGGATAATCGGCTTGTACAGATGAAAGGTCGAGATTGTAATATTGAGGTTCAGCAGTTGTGCCTGTTACTGTGAAGTTATCGACACCTACACTTTTCTCGCTACACTGTGTGCCTGCTTTATCTTTACAAATATAAAAAGTAAAACTATTTTTTCCTTGAAAATCTTTTGCCATCTTGGGTCCAAAGGCTATCGTTGAGGTGTTATTGAAACACTGCGTTGTTGTTGAGTCACCCATGGGTCCTTTTATAACTACTTTGACATATCGGCCATCTAAGCCATCTTTTTTGTCAATTCCAGTCACATAGGCGCAGTGGACAACATCAGCGTCGCAGTCTGATTTCTCAGCCAGTGCAGCCGTGCTGGTGCTAAGTATTAGGACAAAGGGGGTTAGGATGAGTGCTTTTTTAATGAAGATATTCATTGTTTGCTCCTGTTCGGGCTGTAATGTTGATATATCAGAAAATATAGCATATCAAGCTCAAACAGGAGTAAGTATATGATTTAGATCATCATGTTGTAATTCATATTCACCATGATCCACAGTGAGCCGAATACCAATACCAATACGATAATGATGGCAAAGACAAATGCCATTGAGTTCCATCGGCCTCCAGGGCTCGCGTTTAAACGCAGGAAGAAAATCACTTGTGCAAACAACTGTGCGATAGCAAGTAAGCTAATTGCAATCATGATGGTGGTATTTGATAGTGAATGAATGCCAACGATCGAAAAAGCAGCGATGGTAAAGATCAGGGATAAAAACAATCCAGTGAGATAAGATTTTAGTGTTTTTCGGCCTGTGCCGTAGTTAGGCATAGCATGTTCAGAGTGGTGGTTAGACATGTTAGACAGCCCCCATTAAGTAGACGATTGTAAAGACGAAAATCCAAACGATATCCAAAAAGGCCCAAAATAAACCAAGATATGTCAGGCGACGAGTCATGACGGGTGATAGTTTGTATTTGAAAAGTTGGAAAATCGTTAAGACCATCCAGATCAAACCAATGCTGACATGCAAGCCGTGTGTTCCTACCAGTGTGTAGAAGGCGGACATTGCAGCACTCGAATGCCAAGCATGTCCTTCTGTATAGAGATGCACAAATTCATTGATCTCCATCACAACGAAAGCCAATCCTAGTAAAACAGTCATTGCAAGCCAATTGATGACCTGGTTTCGCTTGCCCTTGTAAAGTGCCAGCATGGACATGCCGTAGGTAAAACTACTGGCTAACAAGAAGATAGTTTCAGCGAATACATAGGGTAGGCTGAATAACTCTTTAAATGTAGGGCCACCGAAGGTGTTACTGTGTAAGACTGCAAATGCCGCAAAAAGTGTCGCAAACAAGATGCAGTCTGTCATGATGTAAATCCAGAATCCAAAAACATCAATGCTGTCTGAATGGCTCTGGTGGTCGTGTAATTCGTTTGCTGTATGTGTCATGTTTAGGTTGCCTCGCTTAATGTGCCAGCATCAAAGTCGTCTGTTTCTGTTGGCTGAGAAACTTGTGCTTTTTCATTGGCAAACGCAGTTTCGATTTTTTCAACTTCTTCTGCTTTTACGTAGTAATCGGTATCCATATTGAATGAACGCGCAATGATCGCTGCAGCTACGCCAATTAAGCCAGCTGCAGTTAGCCACATGATATGCCAGGTCATTGCAAAACCAAATGCTGCACTAAATATTCCAATAATGAATCCAGTTCCTGTGTTTCTCGGCATGTGAATGTCAGCATATTTAGGTTTTTTCGGTGTGCCACCTTCTTTGAGTGCGCGCTGTTTTGTTTCCCAGAATGCATCTATGCTGTCGACTTCAGGTGTTATCGCGAAGTTATAAAAAGGTGCAGGAGATGAAATTGACCATTCCAAGGTGCGTCCACCCCATGGATCTCCGGTGAGGTCTCTATACGCTCTGCGTTTTTTGATGCTAACGAGTACTTGTAGAATTTGGAAGGCAATACCCAGAGCAATAATCGCTGCACCTGCGGCTGCGACCATCAGGTAGGGGTGGAAACCCGAAGCAATACTATAATGGTCTAGTCGACGAGTCATGCCTTTAAGTCCAAGAATATATAAAGGTGTGAACGCCACATAGAATCCAATCAGCCAGCACCAAAATGCACGTTTGCCATATTTTTCATCGAGTTTGAAACCAAAGACTTTGGGGAACCAATAGGTAAGACCTGCGAAATAACCAAAGACAACACCACCGATAATTACATTGTGAAAATGCGCAACTAGGAATACGCTGTTGTGTAGTTGGAAATCTACAGCGGGTACAGACATTAATACCCCTGTCATTCCACCAATCGCAAAGGTGCTGATGAATCCCATAGTCCATAGCATGGGAACAGAAAATGTGATTTTTCCGCGGAACATAGTAAAGAGCCAGTTAAATATCTTAACGCCCGTTGGAATGGCAATAATCATTGTTGCAATGCCAAAGAAAGCGTTTACGTTCGCACCTGCCCCCATGGTAAAGAAATGGTGAAGCCAGACAACAAAGGCTAAAAATGTAATTACAACAGTGGCCCATACCATGCTGGTATATCCAAATAATCTTTTTTTACAGAAAGTAGCGACGACTTCAGAAAAAATACCAAAGGCTGGAAGTATTAGGATGTAAACTTCAGGATGACCCCAGGCCCAAATTAGGTTCACATACATCATAGCGTTTCCGCCGAAACCAGCAGTGAAGAAGTGCATGCCAAAGAAACGATCCAAAAACAGCATGCCAAGCGTAGCAGTAAGTATTGGGAATGCCAAAGCAACAAGAATCATGGCGCACAAGGCTGTCCAAGTGAATACAGGCATTTTCATGAGTGTCATGCCGGGGCAGCGCATTTTAAAAATAGTTACCATAAAGTTAATGCCCGAGAGCAAGCTGCCGACCCCAGATATCTGCAGTGCCCAGATGTAATAGTCAACTCCCACGCCAGGGCTATATACCAAACCAGAAAGTGGGGGATATGCCAGCCAACCTGTAGCAGCAAACTTACCAACAACCAAAGAAATATTAACCAGAACAGCACCAGCAATAGTCAGCCATAGACTTAATGAGTTTAGGTACGGAAAAGCAACATCACGGGCACCGATTTGTAATGGTACGGCCAGATTTAGCAGTCCAAACATAAAAGGCATGGCCATAAAGAAAATCATAATTACGCCATGTGCAGTGAAAATTTGATTGAAGTGTTCTGGTGGTAGATAGCCATAAGAGTGTCCGACAGCCATCGCTTGTTGCGCTCGCATCATAATAGCATCGGTGAATCCGCGCAGCAGCATCACAAAAGCAAGGAGAATATACATGATGCCGATTTTTTTATGGTCTACGGAAGTAATCCATTCTTTCCAGAGATAGGTCCATTTTTTAAAATAGAATAGAGACCCAATAACGATAGCCGCAACGAGTGCCATAAATGCGCCTGCGTCCATAATAATAGGGTTGTCGTATGGTATTGAGCTTAGACTTAAATTACCAAAGATTAATTTTTCTAACATGTCTTTTTCCTGCTTATGATTTGTGGCGTTCAGTGTTGCTAGGTTTCAAATATTTTTCGATGACCTTTCGAAAGAGTTTGTCTTCAGAGTGTGAGAAGTAACGGACTTTGTCATTCTCGCTAGGTCTGGCTAAAAGATTGTATGCATGCATGCTGAGTCTGTGTTTTGATCGTTTTACTTTTCCTATCCATTGATTAAATTGTTGTTCAGAGCCCACTTTTACAGTGAAGTTCATGCCTGAGAAACCATTTCCACTATAGTTCGCAGAAAAGCCTGTATATGAGCCAGCTTCATCTGCCATTAAATTTAATTGAGTGCGCATGCCGGGCATCGCGTAGATTTGGCCAGCGAGTCTGGGTATTTCGAGAGAGTTCATAGGTGCATCAGCAGTGATCATAAAACGGATTGGTGTATGCGTCGGGATTTGTACGTAGTTAACAGTAGCAATATGTTGATTGGGATAGATAAAAAGCCACTTCCAGTCTAGCGCCACCGCTTGAATAATCACAGGCTTGCCTTTGGCATCAAGCGGTCTATAGGGGTCGAGCTTGTGTGAGCTGATCCAGGTCATCGTCGCTAAAACAGCGATAATGATACAAGGAACCAACCAACATACCGTTTCAATTGCCGTACTGTGAGACCAATTAGGTGTGTAGTTTGCATCTTTATTTTTGGCGCTATATTTCCAGGCAAATATGAAGCTGAGAATGATAACGGGAATAACAACTATTAACATTAGGAGGATTGCATCGATGAAGAGGTGTTTTTGGCTTGAAGCGATAATACCTTTGGGGTCTAGGACCGCCATTTTACAACTGCTGAGTAGTATTGTTGTGGCTAAAAGAAGAATTTTTGACAGTTTTTTCATACTTTTAATTTCCTAAAGAATGCTTAATTTGCTTTGACCTAATTCGGAATCAATTGCCAGACCTAGATTACCCGGTGTTCGTCCGTAAACAAGAAAAAATTCAGCTTCTTAAAAAGGGCAGAAAAGTAGAAATCAATCTGTGCTCAGTGCTCTCGAATATTTGAACACAACATTACCATATTATTTTTTAAGATCAAGCATAGAGAGAAATATCTTCCGCAACATAAGAGCTGTACAAATTGTCCATTGTGCTCAGGTGAAGATTGCAGAATTTTTTTCGGTAAAGTGTCTATCTTTTCGATTTTTGCTAAGTAAAAAGCACTATTGCGTGGCAATTTTAAACCTGCTAGAGTGCCTCAAACTTATACAGTGAGAATGATTTATGGCGCTTTTTCGGTTCTTAAAATATTGGAATGGGCTGTCATCTTGGAAAAAAATCCTGATTTCACTTATTTTGGGCGCAATCACTGGCTTATTTCTTGGTCCCCGCGCTGATCTCTTTAAGCCCATTGGTAATTTATTCATTAATGCCATTCATATGATGGTGACACCAGTTGTCTTTACTGCCATTGTCTGTGCCGTGTTGTCAGTGACAGACGTAAAAAAAATGCGAAATGTGACTATTCAGGCAGCTTTTATCTATATCTTAAGTATGGCGGTGGCAGCAACGATTGGTATTTCCATTGCAAGCTTAATTGCACCAGGTTCGCATTTTCATCCGGTGTTTGCACAGATGCATACAGTTGTGAAGGCGCCCAGTTTTTCACAGCTTTTTGAAAATTTAATCCCACGTAGTCCTATCGGTGCGTTCGCACATGAATATATTTTACAGATTGTCGTATTTGCCTTTTTTTTAGGGGTTTCTATTAAGTTGGCAAAGGATCAGGCAAAGCCTGTTGTTGATTTTTTTCATGGTTTTTCTGCCGTTGTTTTTAAGTTAGCTGGTATTGTTGTTTCATTTGCGCCTTATGGAGTTTTTGCTTTAATTGCTTGGACTTTTGGTAACTTTGGTCTGCATGCAATATTGCCGCTTGCTAAATTCGTTGGGACTGTTTATCTAGGCTGTTTTGCGCAAATTATTTTTGTTTATACGCTAACTTTATTATTTGTTTCTCGTTTAAATCCCCTAACTTTTTTTAAGGGGATAGCATCTGCGATGAGCTTTGCATTTACAACGTCGAGTAGTGCAGCGACTTTGCCAGTTTCTATGAAATGTGCTGAAGAAAATTTAGGCGTGCCAAAAAGTATCACACGTTTTTTATTGCCATTGGGTTCTAGTTTTAATTTAAATGGTTTATCGATTTATTTAAGTACCGCAGTAATCTTTGCTGCTAATATGTATGGCATCCATTTAACAATGGCGCAATATATAACTGTAATTACAACGGTTATGTTAACCGCAATGGGTGCTGCATCTGTCCCAGGGTCTGCGTTGATTATTATGGGTGCTGTGATGAGTGCTGTGGGTATTCCGTTAGGTGCGTTAGCATTGGTTGCAGGTGTTGATCGTTTAAATGACATGGCACAGACAGCAACGAATGTGACAGGTGATTTATTTTCGGCAACCTTTGTTGCAGATAATCAAAAACTCTTAGATCGATCTAAGTGGGATGAATCAACCCCTGTCATCGATGAGGTCGCCTCAGAAATCGCATCTGAATAAAGTGATAACAAGATTTTTAAGGATAATCACCCCACATGTCTGAACAAGCGAATACGAGTGCATCAATTACGCTTTCTTCCGATGGCCTAAGAATATCCTGTGCTGGAAATTGGACTATTTCTGAAATTCGCCGTTTGACATCCAAACTAAAACATTTTTCAAAAACTGCCGAAAGTATCGAGCACGTTGATGTATCTGGTATTTGTGGAATGGATAGTGCAGGGGCATTATTGCTAAGTGACTTGTTGGAGCAGTTGAGAGAAGGTGGGCAGTCTGTTGAGATTTCAGGATTGAAACAGGAGTTTCATTCATTATTTAGTTTAGTTTCTCGCACCAACCAAAAGATTCACCGTGAACAGATATCGCCAGCTAAGTTACCGAACTGTTTTTATGTCATCGGACGTTGGTCTTATCAAAAATATCTGCAGTTACTTTCCTTCTTCAATTTTATTGGTGAGTTCATCATCATTCTTCTGAGTAATATTGTGCAGCCTAATCGAATACAGTGGCGTGCTACGCTAAAAGTTATGGATGAAATGGGGTACCGTGCCTTGCCTATTATTGCTTTGATGGTATTTTTGATTGGGGTGGTATTGACCTATCAACTTGCTGTTGAGCTTAAGCTTTATGGTGCTGATATTTTTGTGGTAGATGTTTCGGGCGTTGCGATTTTGCGTGAATTTGCACCATTAATTACAGCGATTATTATGGCTGGTCGTACGAGCACCGCTTTTGCTGCACTCATTGGCACTATGAAAGTCAATGAAGAAATTGATGCGCTTCAAACAATGGGTGTTGTGCCTATTGAACGATTGGTGTTGCCTCGGATTTTTGGTTTGATTTTTGCAATGCCACTGTTAACTGTCTGGGCCAACATATTTGGTGTGCTAGGTAGTATGGTGATGGCAAAAACACTTATTGGTATCCACTATCTTTCTTTTCTTGAGCGTTTTCAGCAAACTGTTGCCTTAAAACAGTTGATGCTAGGTATGGTTAAGACACCATTTTTTGCTATTATTATCGCAGCAGTAGGTTGTTTTCAAGGTTTTCAAACGGGCTCAAGCGCTGATAGTGTCGGACGTCAGACGACAAAATCTGCTGTACAGGCGATATTTTTAATTATTGTTGTCGATGCAGCCTTTTCCATTCTCTATAGCATGATGGGTCTTTAGGTGATGGACGATATCAATCAAAATACTGTGATAGAACTCTGTGACGTCAAAAACTATTTGGGTGGCCGTTGGGTCCATGATGGTGTGAATCTTACAGTTAAACGCGGTGAAATTATCGCGATTATTGGTGGTAGTGGTTGTGGTAAAACAACCTTACTACGTTCAATTTTGATGCTTCGACAACAAACGGCGGGGACGATAAAAGTATTTGATGTTGATACAGTCAGTTGTTCTGCCATAGAGGCGCAAGCGATTCGCGAACGTTGGGGTGTCATGTTTCAAAGTTCAGCGCTGTTTAGTTCCTTAACGCTCTTAGAAAATGTGATGTTCCCTTTGCAGCAACATCGACGTTTGTCAAAATCTGTTGCGTCAGAAATCGCAGCTTTGAAAATTGCATTGTCAGGTTTAGAGACTGAGGCGATTGCTAAATACCCTTCGGAGTTAAGTGGTGGTATGAAAAAAAGAGGGGCTTTGGCAAGAGCCATTGCCTTGGATCCTGAGTTGGTTTTTTTAGATGAGCCTACGGCAGGTTTAGATCCCAAAAGTGCAGGTGAGTTAGATGAACTCGTCTTGAGCATGAGGGATAATTTGGGGCTTACCTTTGTGATGGTGACGCATGATCTAGATACGTTATGGCGTGTGCCTGATCGTGTGATATATTTGGGTGAAGGCAAAGTTCTTGCCGCAATGCCCATGGCAGAAATGGTGAAACAGGAGCATCCGTTGATTCAATCGTATTTTAGTGGTGCTAGAAGCCAACAACGCAAAACGCTTTTTGAAGGAACGCAAGATGGACACTAAAGTGAATTATACAGTTGTTGGTGTTTTTGTTGTTGCGCTTACCGTCGCATTTGTCGTGATGTTTTCTTGGCTGTCTGCAACACGGCATGACAATGTTTATCATACCTATTTGACCTACGTGCACGAAGATGTGACAGGTTTAAGTATACAAACACCCGTTAGATACAATGGTGTTAAAGTGGGATATGTCAGTGCCGTTGAACTGGACCCTCATAATCCACAGTTAGTAAAGCTTACTTTAAAGGTCGAAGAAGGTTCCCCGATTACAACGAGTACGGTTGCAACGTTATTGCCGATGGGTATCACGGGTGTTATTTATGTTGGATTAAAAGCATTAACACCGAGAGCGCCTTTATTAGGTGCGATTCCAGGGCAGAAATATCCTGTTATTCCAGCGCAGCCTTCTTTATTTATGCAGATCGGTAAAGTGTTGCCAGAACTTACGACTAACCTTAAAAATATTAGCGATAGCATTACGAAACTCTTGAGCGAAAAAAATCGAAAAAGGATTGATGAAGTATTGCAAAATGTTTCTGTGTTGACGAAGAATTTGGCCGATAATTCTCACCGGTTAGATGGTATTACCAAGTCCTTGCAAGCAACGTTGAAAAATACAGAAAAAGCTTCTCAGCAGTTCCCTAATCTTGCAAAAGAATTAGATAGCACACTGCAGAATCTGCAGAAGACGAGTATACAAATTCGTGGTGTGGGTCGAAGCGCAGAGGGTGTGATGAAAGATAGTCGAGTTATGATAGATAATATAGGTGATCAAATACTGCCTTCGGTACAACAAATGACTGTAAAATTGAACCACATTATGTTGAATGTGCAGCACCTGACTCAGGATATGCAGCGGAACCCATCGATGTTTATTCGTGGTAAACTGCCTGCCGAGCCAGGACCTGGTGAAAGTGGTAGCGTAAGGAATTGAGTGTGAAAATAACGAAAGTTATTATATGGGTAGGGTTAGCGTCCTTGTTAGCAGGTTGTGGTTTATCGACTCCAGTTAAGCTTGCGCGTGTTTCTGCATATACGATTGCGAATACTAAATCCCTAGCAACGCCTAGACGTTCAAAAACACGCTTGACCTTGCTCGTTGCTCAGCCAGTTGCGAGTGCTGGATATCAGTCGGCTAAGATGGTTTATGTGAATGTGCCCTATAAATTAAAAGCTTATGCAGACAATGTATGGATAGCGCCTCCCGCTGACATGTTAATGCCGATTTTATCGCAACAACTGCGAACAAAAGGCTATTTCCATGCTGTAGTGACATCACCTTTTTCTGGCGTAGCGAATTATCGATTAGATACGCAGTTATTAGTTTTGCGGCAAGAGTTTTTTAGGCCAATTAGTGTTGTTCGCCTTGTGATGCAAGTATCACTCATTAACAATGCAAATAATCGCGTTACAGCCAGTCGACGCTTTCAAGTATTGGTGAGTGCACCAGAAAATAATGCTTATAGCGGTGTGCTAGCAACCAATAAAGCAGCAGCTATTCTGAGTAGGCGTGTCGCTAATTTTGTGATCAATTCCGTTAGATAAAAAAATCCCGCAGTTTTGCGGGATTTTTTGTTTCTTCAGTGGCTCATTCTCAGTCATTTAATTTAAAAGAACAGCTCTCAATTTTTGTGACTGTAGGTCGCCCGCAAGCATAGTCTTGGTGTTTCTTGCTGAACTTCCAAGCAGGGGCCTTGTCTTTATCATCCATAGTATCTTTATTGATGATGATGCCTTTATGTACACTGGATACCAATGCAATCCATTTGCCATTACTGGCTTTGTAGACACAGGCAAGACGATGTCGTTTTGGTGAATAGACGACGCCACCGAAATGCTTCGTTTCGACGGTCACGCCTTCTTTTGTTGCTCTGTGAGACTTCCAACCAGGCTTACTGTCGGATGACCAAAAACCTTTGTCATCCCGCTGAAGCTTGGTAGGGCAGGTTTCGGCAAAAGCGCTTGTCGTTACGCCAACAGCAAAAATGATGCCTGATCCAAGTAGTAAAGCTGTTTTTTTGTTCAACATAGCGTTCCCCTTCTAGTGCTAATTGACGAAAAGTATAGCACAGGATATTGCAGATAAATTATGTCTAGTTTTTCTTCCATCTTGCTGATTTTGCGGGAAAATGTGAGCAAGGACTTGTGAAATATAACCTTTTAGTGTTCAATAGGGCCCCTGCGATCAGGGCAGAAGCAGCGAGAGTGGCGGAATTGGTAGACGCGCTGGATTTAGGTTCCAGTAGGGCAACCTGTGAGAGTTCGAGTCTCTCCTCTCGCACCAAATAGAATGAGGTTATTGATGCAAACAGAAGTTAAGAAATTAGACGGTTTAAAATATGAGTTAACAGTAACGTTACCTGCCGAAGAAGTTAAAAAAGCTTACGAAAAACGCCTTAAAGAAGTTTCCAAAGAAGCAAAAATTTCTGGTTTTCGTCCAGGTAAAGTGCCCGTTGATGTCGTTGAGAAACAATTTGGTAAAGGGCTTCGTGATGAAGTCGCTGGTAACCTGATGCAATCGAGTTTTGAAGAAGCGGTTACTTCGAATGAGTTAGTTATCGCTGGTCAGCCTAATGTTAGGCCTGGTGAGCTTGTGAACGATCAGCCGTTTGAATATGTCGCCACATTTGAAACCTATCCCAAGATTGAGCTGAAAGATTTGGATGGTGTAAAACTGGATAAGGCGACGGCAGAAGTCAGTGATGATGATGTTGCAAAAATGCTAGAAAAAATTCAAAAACAACAAGCTGAATGGATTGAAGTAGATCGTGTTTCAGCCAACGGTGACCGTGTCATTATCGACTTCGATGGTTTCCTAGAAGGGGAAGCATTTGAAGGTGGGAGTGCAAAAGAGTTTGCACTTGAGTTAGGTTCAAAACAAATGATACCAGGCTTTGAAGAAGGCTTGATTGGAACGAAAGCAAAAGATGAAAAGAAAATTGAAGTGACGTTTCCAAAGGAATATCCAGTCGAAAAATTGGCGGGACAAAAAACAACATTTGAAATCACTGTGCATAAAGTGGAAGAACCAAAGTTACCTGAGCTTGATGATGAACTTGCTAAGAAAGCGGGTATTGAAGATGGTATAGATGCGCTGAAAGCTGAGGTCCGTAAAGGTATGGAGCGTGAGCTCAAGCAAATGCTAGATAGCCAGATTAAAACTCAGGTACTAGACAAGTTGATTGAATTGAATCCGATTGATATTCCTGATGCACTTCTAGAATTGGAAATCAAAAGTCTGCAGCAAATGGCGCGACAACAAATGGCGCAACAGATGGGTGGAAAAGAACTTCCAGACATTGATTTGCCTCGCGAACCTTACATTGAGCAAGCGACGAAGCGAGTGACATTAGGTTTGTTGTTAGCAGAAGTGATCAAGCTTCATGACATCAAAGTGAATGGTGATTTAGTAAGAACAAAAGTTGAAGAGATCGCACAAGCTTATGGCAAGCCAGATGAAGTTGTTGCATGGTACTACAATAACAAGCAAATGCTTTCAGAAGTGGAAGCCCTTGTCGTTGAAGATCAAGCAATTGAGAAATTAACAGAGAAAGCAGCTATTAAAGAACAATCATCAAACTATGATGAGGTTGTTAACGCACAACAACAATAAATAGGGATATTGATAATGAGTCGTAATATAAGCCAACATTTAGTGCCCATGGTGGTGGAGCAAAGTGCTCGCGGTGAGCGTGCCTATGATATTTATTCTAGGCTTTTAAAAGAACGCATCATTTTCTTAGTCGGTCCAGTTGAAGAAAATATGGCAAATTTGATTATCGCTCAAATGCTATTTCTTGAATCGGAAGACCCGAAAAAAGATATCTCACTTTATATCAACTCTCCTGGAGGTGTTGTTACTGCCGCTTTAGCTATTTATGACACAATGCGATTTATTAAGCCGGATGTGAGTACTCTATGTTTCGGTCAGGCCGCGAGTGCAGGTGCACTGTTATTGGCGGGTGGTGATAAAGGAAAACGGCATTGTTTGCCGAATTCCACCGTGATGATTCACCAAGTTTTGGGTGGATATCAAGGGCAAGGTACTGATATTCAGATTCATGCAGCCGAGACTAAGCGAGTGGGTGATACACTCAACACCATTCTTGCCAAGCACACGGGGCAATCTATCAAAACGATAGAGAAAGATACGAATCGAGATAATTTTATGACTGCAGAACAGGCGCTTAGCTACGGTTTGATCGATTCTATTTTTTCTGAGAGAGAATGATAGCCTTGATGTCTGGGCGAGACATCCCCATATGCCCTCTAATTGACTATTATTATTAGTAGAAGCCCCTAATTTTTGTGATATAGAAGAGTAATTATGAGTGAATCAGAGCCGACATTGTATTGTTCGTTTTGCGGAAAGAGCCAGCATGAAGTACGTAAGTTAATCGCTGGGCCGTCTGTTTTCGTCTGTAATGAGTGTGTGGATCTTTGTAACGATATTATTCGTGAAGAAGAATTGGCTCAATCGATTGCAGAATCACATCAAAAATTACCTAGTCCTCAAGATATCCATGAGCAACTGAATGATTATGTTATCGGACAAGACTTTGCAAAAAAAGTATTGTCGGTTGCTGTTTACAATCACTATAAGCGACTCAATTCAAAAGTATCTGATAATGATGTTGAGCTGGCAAAAAGTAATATATTGCTGATTGGCCCAACGGGTTCTGGTAAAACATTACTAGCACAGACCTTAGCTAAAATTTTAAATGTTCCCTTTGCGATTGCAGATGCAACTACCTTAACCGAGGCGGGGTATGTCGGTGAAGATGTTGAGAACATCATTCAAAAACTTTTGCAAAAATGTAATTATGATGTAGAGAAAGCACAGACGGGTATTATCTACATTGATGAAATTGATAAGATTGCACGGAAGACAGACAGCCCATCTTTAACCCGCGATGTTTCAGGTGAGGGTGTGCAGCAAGCCTTATTAAAATTGATCGAAGGTACGACGGCATCTATTCCACCTCAAGGTGGTCGCAAACATCCCCAGCAAGAATATTTGCAAGTTAATACTGGAAATATTTTATTTATTTGTGGGGGAGCATTTGCAGACCTGCATAAAATAATTCAGCATCGCACCGACAAAAGCAGTATCGGCTTTTCAGCAAAGGTCAAAGACCATAAGAAAATGACAGCGGCAAAATTAGTTAGCCAAGTAGAGCCTCAAGATTTAATTAAATTTGGATTGATTCCTGAATTTATCGGTCGTTTGCCGGTAACAGCATTACTTGAAGAGCTTGATAAGAAAGCCCTGGTTAGTATTCTCACTGAGCCTAAAAATGCATTGACTAAGCAATACATGAAATTGTTCGAACTAGAAGGTGTTGAATTAGAATTTAGAGACAGTGCGCTTGAGGCTATTGCCGAAAAAGCGATAAGTAGGAAATCAGGTGCTCGAGGATTGCGTTCTATTGCGGAACATACATTGCTAGATTTAATGTATGAACTACCTTCCATGGCTGGTTTAAAAAAGGTTGTGATTGATGAGAATGTTATTAAAGAGAATGCTAAGCCTGTTTATGTTTTCGAAGGTAATGGTGATGTAACTGCTCGAGTGGCATCCGACAAATAAACTTCTTTAATGGATAATATTATGCGTACTTCAAAAACAAACAAAGATTTAGTTTTACCTTTATTGCCATTGCGTGATGTTGTTATTTTCCCACACATGGTAATACCGCTCTTTGTTGGTCGGACAGAGTCTATTAAATCTTTAGAAGCAGCTATGGAAGTAGGTAAGCAGATTTTCCTAATTGCTCAAAAAGATGCAGTGACAGACGTTCCAAAAGAAAGTGATTTATATAAGGTGGGTACAGTTGCGACCATATTACAATTGTTACGCCTCCCCGATGGTACAGTAAAAGTATTGGTTGAAGGTGCGCATCGTGCCAAAATGACAAAAATGATTTTAAAGGGTGACTATCCTTCAGCAAAGTTAGGCATACTTGAGGATAAAGGCAACGTAGAAGATCCTGAAATCGAAGTGATGAAGCGTGGTGTTTTAACACAGTTCGAGCAATTAATTAAAATCAATAAAAAAATTCCTCCGGAGTTGTTAACTTCATTAACGAACATTGATGATCCTGGTCGTTTGGCTGATAGCATTGCGGCACATATGACTGTGAAGATTGATTCGAGACAAAAAATATTAGAAGCATCTGATATCTTTAAGCGCCTTGAGTTACTGCATGAGTTTTTAGGGCAAGAACTTGAATTGGTTGAAGTTGAAAAACGTGTTCAAGGGCGTGTTAAGAAGCAAGTCGAAAAAAGTCAGCGTCAGTATTATCTCAGCGAAAAAATAAAAGCCATTCAACATGAGCTTGGTGAATTAGATGAAAGTGGTGCGCCTCTAGATGATCTTGAGCAGCTGCAAGAAAATATTAAAAAAGCAGGGATGCCCAAAGAAGCCAGAGAAAAAGCAGAAGCAGAGTTGGGTAAGTTGAAAATGATGCCACCTATGTCTGCTGAGGCAACGGTTTCTCGTAATTATCTAGAAGTATTGTTGAAAGTGCCATGGAAGAAGAAATCTAAAGTGAGCGCTGATTTAAAGAAAGCAGAAGCTGTACTTGAAAAAGATCATTATGGATTAAAAGAAGTTAAGGAACGCATTCTAGAGTATTTGGCTGTGCAACAGCGCGTGAAGAAATTAAAGGGGCCCATACTTTGTTTGGTTGGTCCGCCAGGTGTTGGTAAGACGTCATTAGGGCAGTCGATTGCGAATGCAACGGGTCGTACTTTTGCGCGTATTTCATTAGGTGGTGTTCGAGATGAAGCAGAGATACGTGGACATCGTCGTACCTATATTGGAGCGATGCCCGGGAAAATAATCCAACGCCTGACAAAGGCTAAAGTGCGTAATCCACTCTTTATGTTAGATGAAGTGGATAAAATGGCTGCGGATTTCCGTGGTGATCCGGCATCAGCATTGTTAGAAGTGTTGGACCCAGAGCAAAACAATACTTTCAATGATCACTATCTGGAAGTTGATTATGACTTATCAGATGTGATGTTTATTGCAACAGCGAATTCCTTGAATATTCCAGGTCCGCTATTAGATCGGATGGAAGTGATACGTTTGGCAGGTTATACTGAAGATGAAAAATTAAACATTGCAAAACGTTATCTTGTTCCAAGACAGGTTGAACAAACTGGACTTAAAGAAAGTGAAATTAAAATTACTGATGGTGCGCTTCATGAAATTATTCGCAGCTATACACGAGAAGCGGGCGTTCGAAATCTAGAGCGAGATGTTTCAAAAATATGCCGTAAAGTTGTTCGTGAAATTTTAACGAAGACAGGAAAAAAACTGCAACAGATAACACGTCGTAATTTAGAGCGCTATCTAGGCGTTAAGAAATTCCGATTTGGCTTGGCTGAAGAAAAAGATCAAGTGGGTCAAGTCACAGGATTGGCCTGGACAGAAGTAGGCGGTGAATTACTAACGATTGAAGCACAAGTCGTTCACGGTAAAGGAAAGTCTCTGCATACAGGGAGCTTGGGCGAAGTGATGCAAGAGTCTATCCATGCAGCGATGACAGTGATTCGTAGTCGCTCGCCGATATTGGGCATTCAGAATGACTATTTTCAAGAACATGATTTTCACTTGCATGTGCCTGAAGGTGCAACACCCAAAGATGGCCCTAGTGCGGGTATTGGTATGTGTACTGCGATGGTTTCTGCTATTACGCAGATTCCCGTTTCAGCCAGCGTTGCCATGACGGGTGAAATTACCTTGCGTGGTGAGGTGTTGCCGATTGGTGGTCTGAAAGAAAAGCTCCTAGCTGCTTTGCGTGGTGGTATTAAGACGGTGATCATTCCTGATGAGAATAAGCGCGAGCTAAAAGAAATTTCAAAAGAAGTGACCGAAGGACTGATTATTAAGCCGGTTAAATGGATTGATCAAGTCTTCGAGCTTGCTTTAACGTCTATGCCAGATGCCTTAGAGAAAAAAGCAGAAGAAGTTGTGATGACGAGTACAAAGAAAAAGCGTGGTAGTCGAGTGAGAACCCACTAATTACCATGACGGATTCTTCTGATCTATTTCCTGAAACTCAGTTACGTGAAACCGTAGCCTCCGCATTGGATCGTGCAAAACGATCGGGAGTTGATGCTGCCGAAGTTGTCGTTAGTATGGAAAGTGGATTCTCAGTTACGGCGCGATCGGGTGATGTTGAAACCTTAGAGCATCAACAAGAAAAAGCCTGTGCTATCACTGTATACAATGATCAGCGATGTGGGACCGCAAGTACAACAGACTTGTCTCCTGAAGCCGTTTCAGCAACACTTGATAAAGCCTGTGCATTTGCACAATATGCTGAAGAAGATCCACACATGGGTCTTGCAGATCCCGATTTATTGTCGCACAACTACCCTGATTTAGAATTATTTCACCACTGGAAATTAACGCCAACTGATGCGATTGATATGGCGATCCATTGTGAAGAAATTGCGCTTTCGCAAAGCGAAAAAATCACACGTAGTGAGGGAGCAAGTGTAAGTAATTACGATGCCTTTCGTGTCTATGGAAATAGTCATGGCTTTATCGGTGCTTATCCGCTCAGCCATCACAGCATTGGTTGTGGTGTAATCGCAGAAAGTAAAGATGACATGCAGCGTGACTATGAATATACCTCTGCACGTTCTTATAAAGATTTGGATGATACTGTACTCGTCGCAAAACGTTCTGCTGAAAAGACTTTATTAAAGCTTGGTGCAAAAAAGATACCGACAGGCCGCTACCCTGTGATTTTTCATGCGCCTGTTGCTAAGAGTTTATTGCGCTCTTTTATCGCTGCGATCAGTGGTGGCAACCTATATCGCAAAACATCTTTTTTGCAAGATCATATGGGTAAAGCTATTTTCCCCGAATTTATTCACATACATCAACAGCCACATTTATTACGTGGTATGGGTTCAGCGCCGTTTGATTCGGAAGGTGTAAAAACACAGGATCGTGACTATATCAAAGATGGTTTGTTAACGAGTTATGTTTTAGGCAGTTATTCGGCAAGAAAGCTCGACCTTCAAACAACCGGTAATGCGGGTGGTGTTTATAATCTTTTTGTGAGTCACAGCAATAATAATTTGAAAAAACTGTTCGAAGAAATGGGCACGGGTTTATTTGTAACGGAGTTAATCGGGCAGGGCGTAAATATTGTGACGGGAAATTACTCTCGCGGTGCTGTTGGTTTCTGGATTGAAAATGGTGAGATGCAACATGCTGTTCATGAGGTCACAATTGCCGGCAATCTTAAAGATATGTTTAAAAATATCGTGGCCATCGCGAATGATATTGATCATCGTGGCAATGTGCACACCGGCTCTATTTGGCTACATGAAATGACAGTCGCTGGGCTTTGATAGAGATATTGTTCCCCCTCACCCTAGCCCTCTCCCACCAGGGGAGAGGG
>Ga0316204_10004048_pt1 | contig 27412 bp, 19 predicted proteins | sample 6monrhotite_MG_2_FD_205661 | JGI IMG/M metagenome (GOLD analysis project Ga0316204, IMG submission 205661) | Microbial mat bacterial communities from mineral coupon in-situ incubated in ocean water Damariscotta River, Maine, United States -... | ecosystem: Environmental > Aquatic > Marine >...
GCCTGTTGAGCAAAAAAGATCAACGCATCAACAAAGAAGGCATTATTGTTATCAAAGCCCAGCAATTTCGCACCCAAGAACAAAACCGCGATGCCGCTCTTGAGCGTCTGCAAGCCTTGATTAAAAACGTGGCGGTAATACCTAAAACCCGACGCCCCACCAAACCCAGCAAAAATGCCCAGAAACGGCGAATGGACAATAAAACGCGACGGGGAAAAACAAAGGCACTGCGGAGGGAGGTTACAGACTAAAGAGTGCGAATAGAAAATAAGAAAAAATAAGCCCCCATCCAACAAAAAACTTTGCTCAACGCCATCCTCAGAAAAATTTGCAGCAATTAGAAACTATGGTTTTTTCCCGACAAAGCAACAAATCGGAAATTCCTCGGTAAACAAACAACTTTTCTGGACCACAGACAACAACAGGGGTGCTTTGAATAACGTAGTTCAGTGCCCAATCACTTCATCATCAGATGATAGTAGGAGGTTGAATCCAGGCAGACTTGGTTTTTACGCAATTTTAGTATCCCTGCCTCCTTCTTCAAGAATGAGGTCTCCTTAAGTGGCATTTCCTCTGGTTTCTGACCAACCAACCAAGATAAATGAGGTAAGCATTGGGATATTTTTCTGAGTCAGGTATACCTGTGTATTTTTCATTGAAAAACACATTCATTGCTTCTTTTATTGCCTCCGCAGGATCGGGGTTCGATAGCTCAATAAATTTTCTTTCAACTTATCCATAAATCTTTACTTTATAAAATCAACCATCCTTTCCTTAGTAAACTATATAAATAGCTGGGCCACAGTTTTCATTGGAATAAACATTCTCTTTCTACCATTATGTTGACACAGTTCCTCAAACCCATACTTGAGATAGAACTGCTCTGCACCATGATTTAAACAATCAACGATAATTGCATAAGCTCTCATATGGGCATTAATCCCCCATAAATACTCAAGCGCTTTAATTAGTGTAATTTTCCCCAGGCCTTGACTTTGGTATTCCGAGTGAACAGCCAACTGCGCTAGGAGGAACACAGGCACTGGATAATGAGGTAGCTTTTTTGCGAGCTCTTCTGGCAAATCTTCTCTATTTATTAAACTAGGAGCAATTGTATAGAAGGAATAAACAGGATTCTTACCAGTTGGAAGTGGATCAGAGGCTGGAAGTATCATCGTTCGGCTAACACCAGCCCCCATATGTTTTGCAGCTTGTGTTTGGAGAAAAGTATTAAGTTCCTCTTCACCACAGTCGAATGACGTCCGGTCATGTATAGATTTATCTAGCTCTACAAATTCCTGGGCCCAAGTCACTTGATATCCTGGTCCTTAGTGAATGCTGCCGCTTCAAGTAGCGCCTCATTAGGCTTTTGTGCTTCTTCACAGGCACTCATAAAACGGTCAAAAACATCATTCTCAACAATGATGCTTTCATGCTCTGCAATCACTTTAGTTGCATCATTCTCCATTAGCCTGACTACGTACTCTGTCAGACTCTTCATACCAAGCAATGCCGAGGCCTTCTCCGCCTTAGCTTTAGTTTCTTCGTCTAGCCTCATATCGAAGCGAGTGGCAGCCATTACTATCCCCCCAATCTTTTTGTACGGACAATTTCCGTACCACGCGCTAAATGTAGGCCTTATCGGTTACTATGTCAAGACGTACGGAATGCTTGCGTACAAATAAAATGATCGCATGTATTGTGTATCGATACACGATAGTTTGCAGGCAATTTGATCATTCTTCTTCACTGATTCACTGATTCACTGATTCACTGATTCACTGATTCACTGATTCACTGATTCACTGAAAAGATACCACCCAAGCACCTACGTTAAGGAGAATATCCTTTCTGATGTTTCATTCATTTATCAAATGCACAGGTTAATACTGGGATGCCCAAACGGCAAGCCTTCCAGGGTGTGGAAACTTATCGAAAGATAAGAAAACCACGGTTCGATTATAAATTCATTGGATACCGTTTGGAATCGACGATTTTTTGGGGCTCATGAGAACTAGCTAGTGCCCATCCATAAATAGGCTTTTTTCGTGTCCCATAAAAAATATGCGGTTTAACGCGGGTCGTTTTTTAGTTTCTGTTGCCACAGCATCGACCATTTTTACATTATCGTCCAATTTTCGGTGATACTGTGTTTTTCAGGCAAAGCTGTCCTACACACAGGATATTTTCTGGGCCTTATTAGGTTGAATCGCTGTACACGCATCTAACCAGATCGTAACCTGGCCAGTCGAGTCAGGTTATAGCTCAGCACTGATGCCCAAACGTAAGCCTTAAATCCATCCAGTCTTTTCCACATCGACTTGCCTAAACCAAATGCTCTTTTTAATTCCGATATATTACCTTCAATACCAGCCCTGAAATTTCTCAGCGCACGGTAGGTTTTGTTTTTAACACCCATTGCTATCAGGGTTAGCCCCTTCTTTTTGTGAAAGACGACACGCTTGATACCCATTTCTTTTCCAGCATCCAGGTTGGACAAGCTGGCATACCCGCCATCAGCGACCACCGTTTTCGGCACCACACCATAGCGTCTCTCATGGTCACTCAATACTGGCACGTATCGCTCGACATCTGCCGCGTCTCCATCTTCTATAAAAACACCCGTCAGTAGTCCGCGCGAATCACTGGCAAGATTTATTTTATGCCCATAGTCGATGCCTCGGCTGCCTTTAATAATGATATCTGTATGGTCTTCAAAGAGACTGACTATTTTTTCTGATGAGGGTACTTTTTCATGTTCAATCACCCGACGTTGCGTTTGAGAAATCACTCGACCCATGAGAGTAGAAAAGTGTTCGATTTCCGCTAACCAATGAGTTGTCTCCAAACAGCCAACACTTTGAGTACGTATCGTTGTCGTTGCTCGTTCAACTTGCCCCATGACTTTAGTGGCTATCGGTAATAACTCCCGGTAAAGAGTCTCTTTTTCCGCCTTTTTAGCGTAAAATATGCGATAAGACAGCGACTTTGACTCCTTGCGAAAATCTTTAAATCGAATTCTTATTCCTGTCATGGATGAACTCTTGGCTAAGAGTCGACTCAGCACTCTCACTCCATCATTCAATAATTGACTGTCACTGGGTGGTGCTATGTTGCTTTTAACAACCGTGCTATCGATGCGAATTTTACTCAAATCAATATCACCTTGGTCTACATTCTTGAGCGATAAGGTATTGAAAATAGTTTCCAATTTCTGCGGGCTTATCCGTCTTATATTGATTTGCAATGATGATTTCCCAGGATAGTTTTCAGCACCTAAGCGGGCAAATGTTCTGTAACTTAACGAGTCCGATAAATGAAAAGATAACTGTTCATAGCTGACACCGAGTATTTGTTTAAGGAGCATGCAACGAAAAATACTTTCTACTGATAGCCCCTTTCTGCCTACCTCTGTGCAGTCCTCAGTAATCAAGTCCTGTTCCAACAAGGCTAATATCTCCGGATGTTCGTCCAACACTTCTGATAATTGTTTTAAATGTAATCCAAATTCGTGTGGTGAATAAAAATCAAATATACTGATTTGCACTGTGCGGGACTCTCGCATCGTGAAGGCTCCTGGTGGTTTAACGTTTTTTAGTGAAAAATATTATACCAAATCCAGGAGCCTTTTTTATCTGTTTATGAAAACATTTACTTCTATTTCAATATGTTATGAATTTATGGATGGGCACTAGCTAGGGGCATAACAAAAGTCTTCATGACGTTATTGCCTTGATACTGAGGGGGTGACTGGTGCAGCTCAGTTCGCTGAGCCAACCGATACCGATTGAAAAAATGTCCGAAATATATTAGGAATATTACACAAACATTCACCAACCAATTGAAACTTATTCCTGATTACCCATAACTCTCAGCCAGTTTCAGCAACCTATTTGGCATTGGCGGAGTTCGTAAAGCAACATATACAAATCTCGGTAGCATATCTTCAAGTTGGAACCTACGATTAAACCGATAGCAAAACTCAGCAAGATAACGGGACAAATGTTTTGCCCCAACAGCATGATAAGTCCCTGTCACTGCATTTTTAACATTACCTATCATGGTATTTACCCATGTGAATTCTTCTTTTGTAACGCTTTGGTATCCACCTCCAGTCACAATGCTTTCATGTACACAACCCGCATCTTTTACAGCAGAAAAACAGGCTAAACCGTCAGAAACAACATGACTACCAGGCTGCAAATGCTGTTGTGCCCACTGGGATATTTCGGTGAGTCTGAAACCTTTGATGACGGTCATACTCATTGCAATAGGATGGCCCTCCTCATTGGTTGAAACCGCAGTAACATACGGTATTTTATTCTCTGAGCCCCTACCTCTTGAACCACCATGCCGCTCTCCACCCCAGTAAACATCATCCAATTGAATGGTCCCTGAAAGTGGGCGGTTGTCATCACGCTCTTTCATAACGTGCATGATTTTTTGCTTCATACTCCAAGCCGTATTGTATGACACACCAATTTGCCGCTTTAGCGCTAATGCCGACAGCCCAGTTTTTGACTGTGTTATAAGGTGGATTGCCAGAAACCATTTAGTTAAAGGCAGGTTTGTATTGGCAAAGATGGTGCCACTCATCACAGAAGTCTGGTGGTGACAGTGATTACATTGGTAGATATTACGGCTTTTTAACGAGCAATAACGGCTGGAGCCACAATCTGGACATATAAAACCATCTGGCCATTTCCAGTTAAAAAGAGACTGCCTGCATTGACCTTCAGTGCCATACTCATGAAACAGCGCTTACAAACTATAGCCGGATTGAAACTGAACTTGATTCTTACTCATTGTTCTGCCTCCATTTTTTCCGCTTACTTAAATTATAGTTTGTGGCGGGAGAATAGCTGAGACTTGTGGGTAATCAGGAACTTATTTATGATCCGTTTTCCATAAGCAATAACGGTTTTTCTATTTATTTATTGCTTCTTTTTTCAATCTTTCTCTGGTGCGGAGATATTCATCATACATACGGTCGTATTTTTCAACTAACTCTTTGTTAACTACATTAGCTTTCTTAAGATCAGCCCATAGCATTTTAGCGTAATCACGATTTCCACCAAAAACTGTTTGGTGCTTTAACCCTGATAAGGCAATATCTGCGATCGCTTCATCATCGGACTCAGCTAACGCTCGCAATAGATCTAAAGCCTCAGGCTTATATACATCACGTAATGCTTCAGCAGATACTGTCTTTATTGCCAAATTATCGGAATCGATATGTTGCTTTATATAAGAAAAATATTCAGGGTTTTCTATGTTTTTCTGAATCAGCGATTGCGCTAATTTTAATCGAACAATTGGATTATTAATTTTCTCAATCTTTAACTTTTTACAAAAACGACTACTCTCATCCCAAAGTCCAATAAGGAATTCAGTAGAATCTTGAGTTTTATACATTGAAATATTGTAAATAGCTTTTCGCACTTCGAACGCATCATTAGATTTCAGCAGTACTACATCAGACTCTGTAAGCCAATGATACTTAGCAATATCACTACTTGTATTTGAGCTAATATCATTAGCTTCACAGGCACTTATAACAAGTAAAAAAAGAAAAAACGGGGCTCTAGCAGATACGCTAGTAACCAGCCATTTTTTAACAACAAAATATTGTGTTCTAATATTCATCACTCTCTAGGCCCATGTACATCAGTTAATGGATCAAATCGCCATTCCCCTTGAGCAAGAAATGGGGTCAGGCATGCGTTATAAGAAATGGGGTCATAAGAAATGGGGTCAGGCATGCGTTATTGCATTAATGTATGCGTCGAGCTTATCTCGCAACATGCCTGAACTCTTTGCTTTGGTATCCATTTTTCCAATATGCCGACTGAATGTGGAAGGCTCGCGTTGAAAATAGATGGCCACATCCTTAATCGAACTGGCCCTCAGTCGTCGGCTCAGCCAACCAATTTGCTTAAGCTTGTCAGCATTATTGTAATTTATAGAAAAACTATGGGTAATGGAGAGTCTAATTCGCTAGATCATCTTCTTTAGTCGTGATATTGCTCTCTTATACAAAGGCCGACTCGCGCCGCCTGGAGCGTAAGAGAGACTTTGTTCCGGCCATTTCTCCTGAAGAGTATTCGCTAAAGGGGATGTTGCAATATCACAAATATCGTCCTTGATTGCCACGAAAGTACATCGATCTAGATGCTCAAGTCCGGGTTTTCCAAAATTCAAGTGTGCAGGAATAAAGCATTCATAAACCGAAGAAAAACCCGCTTTATTAAGAACATTGACTAAAGATGGCCGAGTGAACCAGAAGCTTGTCAGATTGTCTGCTGAGGCCCAAAGCGCCTTTGCTTTCTCATCTCGAGTTGCACTATCTGAATGTTCGCGAAACGCGCGCCCCCAGTATTCATCGTCGCCGTGTACAAACCGCTCGACTGGATTAAGCGCCACATGAGTGTCTATAACAACCACGCGGGTCGCGATAGCATACATGCTATTGATGAGTTCTATGACATCGATGGCCGGGAGGTGATACAAGATACCGCTGCAGATGACAGCATCAAACTGGCCATAGGACTCGAGAGAAATGTTTCTTACATCATCGTGACGGAATTCCACATTATGCAACCCAAGAGCTTCCGCGCAAAAGATGGCTTTCTTGATGTTCGCTTCTCTGATTTCAACCCCGACTGTTTCAGATCCATGTTTTGCGAATTCGATGGAAAATATACCATCCAAACAACCCAAATCGAGGATGCGACACTTGGAAAGCGGTTTTTCGGATAGATCGCTTACAATTTGAACAACGCGCTTAAGTCTTGTATGGGGGATTTTTAAATTTCCATTCGTCCAGACATCAAATGGCAACGGAATGTCATAGGACCATTCTCCATACTTATGCTTCAGATTTACAAGTGAACGCTTCAGTTCTTCTCTGGTCTGCATAGTTTTTTCCTGTTATTAACCCGCCAACAAAATAGCTTATTATGCGGTATATGAAATTTTAGGGTGCCGAAAATGTTTCATTACCCTTTCCGGTTGCTTTTACAGCATTCGCATATGGGGTATGTACTTTTGCTTTGAGCTGTTTTTTGTTTCGTGCAGATAACTTGCTATGCACACCTATTTTTAAGTCGCAATTGAGATATTCATCAGAATTTATTTCAGGGGAATAAGCGGACAAATAAAACACTTCTATTTCTATTGAATGCTTCGTTAACCACGCTTTAACAAGTTTTGCATGATGTGCCCGTAGATTATCCAGTATCAAAATCACTTTTCTCTTAGCAGCCTTAATCAAACGCCTCATGAAATCGATCAATTGATTCCCACCATAAGAGGGCCTGAAAGGGGCTCTTTTGTTTTCACAAGGCTTGGCACTATATTTCCCGTTAACTCTTTAACTCTTTAACTCTTTAACTCTTTAACTCTTTAACTCTTTAACTCTTTAACTCTTTAACTCTTTAACTCTTTAACTCTTTAACTCTTTAACTCTTTAACTCTTTAACTCTTTAACTCTTTAACTCTTTAACTGACCTACAGGCCAAAAGCCAAAACGCTAGCCCATAAACAAGAACTCCAATTACACCACCAGCCATAATCGAATTTTGGAAGAAATATTCTTCACCCGTGGTTGGAATATTTGTGAGAAAAAGCATATAAAATACTATAGCAACAAGTATGGATGAGAACATACATGTACCAAGGTTCCACACAAACAAATACCTTACTAACCAAAATATTGGGACACTAATAAAAATCAATAAGAAGTATAAGATAATCATAGGAGCAATTCCGAGCATAATCCCCTCAACAACCCTATCAATATTTACGCCTATAGGCCAAATAACCCATCCTATTACAAACAACTGATAAGTAAGGATTGCTGCCAAGGGTGATAATATAAATGCCAAAATAATATGCGCCTTGATACTCATTACAAACCCTCACCAATTTTTAATAATGGACTAATCACAAACTTCCCTAGTACATCGGGTTAAATCTTCTTGGAGCCAACGTCTACAATTGCTCACATCTGCACGATATCCAAAACTACAGATACCAGTGCATATCTGACTAAATGGGGGAGGCAATCTACCGCACAATGGTTCACAAATATAATTCCCTCCATTAGCCACGGCCATGCACCGCCGAAATGACGCATTAGCATTGCCAGCACATGCCATGTCAACTTCAGTGCGCCTGTTACAACACGCTAGCCCAAAGGGGTCAATTCCCATCACTGGGTTACCTAAAACATAGCCATATGTGTTAACGCCTCCACCCAACCCAATCGGATCACTGGTGATATATCGACCAGTCGCAGGGTCATAATAACGGAAGTAATTGTAATGCAGCCTCGTTTCCTGGTCATAATACTGCCCCGGAAACCGCAGATTCACAACCGTACTCACACCATCACCATCCGAATCATCATTGGCCACTGCTGTACCAAAGGCATCGCTATCCCAGTTCCAGACGACAATACCGTTTTCATTGGTACCACGTCGTGGTGTGCCCAGATGATCGCTGTGCAGATAGGTAATAAATTCTGACGTTAACCCCACATCAATTTGCGCGATGGGGATGCTATTCCGATAGACGATATCTTTCATCGGTGCGCCCAGTTCATCGGTTTCACTGATGAAGCTGCCATTGAGGTCGTAGTGATATACCGTCGTACCACTGGCCGTTACTTTACGTGTGCGCTGACCTTGATAATTGTAGGTGTAGGTGGCGATGAGCGATCCATTTTCGTACACCTTAAACAATCGTCCGGCGTTGTTATACTCAAAGGCGCGGGTGCCGTTTTGGTCACTAATACGGTTACCTGCGAGGTCGTGGCCGATGCTGCTACCGAGGGTGTCGAGCTGGTTGCTGTTGGGCAGGTAGGTACTGGCCGTGTTGGTAATACCCTCGATAATACTGGTGCGATTACCATTGCGGTCATAGGTCAAAGGATTGGCCGCCTGTGTGGGCAGGTCATCGCTAGTCAGTCGATCCAATGCATCATAACCATACACTGCATTTCCAATATTGGATGTGATGCGTTCAACATTGCCATTATTGTCATAAATGTAGGCCCATTGCTCTTGATTAATGGACACAGGATAACTCGCCGTACCGTGACTAACCTTAATAAAGGCGGCGGAGTTATTCACAATAGATGGAGTTTTTAATACTCTGGCAGAAAAATCTGGCAAAGAAAAGTGTAGCGTCCCCTTTATCTCAAAGCAAAGAGTTCAGACATGTTGCGAGATAAGCTCGACTCATACATTAATGCAATAACGCATGCCTGACCCCTTCTCTCATTCCTTACACCGTCAGGAATATCACATCCCCCCATAATTCGGCATATAGCAAGAGCTCCACCGACACAGGCCGCAGGGAAACGTGAACAAAATACAATTATACCACCACCCACTACTGGTAATGTCCCAACAGATAATCCACGTGGGTCTATATAACGGTTTGGATTCCCGCCTACATATCCGTATGTATTCAGGCCTCCTCTTAACCCAATAGGATCACTCGTGACATATCGTCCCGATGCAGGATCGTAATAGCGGAAGTAATTGTAAACAGATTGATCCTATAAAATGATACGATTTCGAAACAAGTGTAATATTTTTCAAGCAATTACATATTTTTAGTTAATGGCTTTAAAATTTTCCCTAATGCGACTTAAAAAGTAAAAAGCCCAGCAATGCTAGGCTTCTTGCTAAAACATCGAGTGTGGATTTTGTGCATTAAACCAACCTGATGACAACTTATTTCAACTGCTCGATAACTTCAGGATATTTAAGGCAAGTTGAATCAGATTTAATTCTTGATAAATATTCTGAATCTATATTTATAGCATTTTTAAGATGAGTCACCGAATCCATTGATGGTAATTGATACCACCCTAGTAAAAATTCGGGTTCCGCCCATGACTCGTCTGCTTTTTTAGCTTGCTCTGCTAACTTTAGCATTCCCTCTTTGTCCTGAAAGAAATATCCTAACATCGATAATTTCGTCAAGCTCTCTGCAACTGACCTTTTATTACTTGGAATTTCACGGTCAGCCAATAATATAACCAACTCATTATAAGCATCACGATCTTGTAACTTTGCTGTTGATAATATTGCAAAACTTGCAAACTCCCACCATAGCAACTGATCTCCTTTACTATTAGGCTTCTTTAAGTAATCTAATGATTCCGATAAACATTCGAGATAATCATTATTTGCAAATAATGATTGTAACTGGCCAAGAATATACGCGTCGCTACTTCTAATCGCTTTCCCTAAAAAAGGAAAACTTAATAATAGCTTTACAAAAAACTTCATTTGCAGATTCCCCGGTTAATATCTATCAATGAGGCACCCCGCCGCCAAAGCTTCCACCACCACTCATTCCCATGCAACCAACATAATATGCAACAGCCACAGTGGCACAAGTTCCAACACTTCTTCCCCACATATCCCTACACCTATTATATATTCCTACTGTCGTTGCAGCACAGAAATTACGCCGAGGGCCTGGTGGGTCTTCATTTGGATCCCATGAGTTTGGGTTATCCGTCCTTGTTGGACAAGACTCCGTAGTTTCTTGCGTTTCTTGCGGAGGATCAGATGGATGTGGAACATCGGGCGGCCACCAACCAGGTCGATCACTATTATTTTGACTTGAGTTATTTAACGCATCAGTGACGGTATCGACCCAAGCTTGGTTCTCCGCTGAGCCTGGCATAGCTACCGGTGGAATTATAAAAGGTAGAGGGCCCACCACGCCAGGAGGAGATATAGTCGCCAAACCTGAAGGATCAGCACCAGCGCGAGACAAGCCTAATGAATCAATATAATTAAGCGGATTCCCACCCACATAACCATAAGTATTAAGGCCACCCCGGAGTCCTATCGGATCACTGGTGATGTATCGCACCCCCGACACGCATCCTGCTGACACATCGTAATTTTCCTAATGCCTTCCGTCACTTAGCTGCCGCATCCCCTGACACACTTCCCCGACTAACATTTTTTGCCCAGAGGCGATTTTCAGCTTAACCGGCTTCAGTTGCAAGTGCGGATTAGAGAATCGGGGTGCGGGGGAAGGGGTATTTTTCTTTAGCGGCGTCTTTAAAAGTTAAGCCTGTGCGCGCCAGCGCACAGGCCTGAGGCGGACTATTCCGCCTCGATGCGGTGCATGTAGTCCCGCTTGATCAGCCTGACGTGTTGCTGCCATTGACTACCCAGGCGATCCCAGGCCTCGATCAGGTCGTAACCTTCCGGCAAGCAGTCTTGACGATCCAGCACAAAGGCCGCCGCAATGCGCTCTGATGTACTGGCTGCGGTTCCTCCGGTGACTTTAAGCTGATAGGCCACTTCGATGATTTTCTCCATTTCCCAGGACAATTTTTTCGGGTTATTCACGATATGTTTTCCTTTTGTGTGGTTGATTGCCCTTCCCTCTCTGCATCGCGCGCAGGCCTGTCAAGGGTGCGCAGCACCGCGTAGCGGCTTGCCCTTGACAGGTTGAGCACGGTGCTACCCTGACCGGGCAAGCAAGCACAGCACTCTCTAAACCACGGACTGTTTTTGGCTTTTGGGGAGCCCCTTTGGGGCGGACGGGCGGCGGCCAGCCAAAGGGCGGCACGGAAGACGCGAAGCGGCTGGAGCGCCCTTTGACTGACCGCCGGGTGGGCGGGGATAAACAAAAAGGCTTCTGCGGTGGCCTGCTTTTCAAGGCCACCACAGGCAGATGCCGTTAAGCGCGGGGGCATTTCACATAGTGCAAATTATGCGGCGTAGCGCACGGTGCTGCGGCATGTGCGCTTTTGGCACTTGCCGTAGCACTGCGCATAATTCCGGCATTATGTGACTTGCCACCGCGCTTATCCCCCAGCGGGGGATCATAGGGGGAGAAATAAACATAAGCCGCGGCGGATGCAGTAAGGACTGGCGGCTGGCTTGCGGTTTGTTTTTGCAAGCCAGGTGACAGGCCTTGCTGTGGCCACCGCAGCCGCTTTGTCTATCCGCACTCACTGTCCGATGACACCTCTGTCTTTGCATTATCAGTCTTCGCTGGATGCGTCGCGGCATGCACTTCCTGTAACTTTCTAATCGAGACATGGGTGTAAATCTGTGTCGCACTCAGATTTGCATGTCCTAACATGGCTTGGATAAAACGCATCTCGGCACCGTTCTCCAGCATGTGGGTCGCCATAGCATGTCGTAAGAGATGACAGCTACCCGGTACATCGATACCGGCGTTTTTCATAAAACGTTTCACTTTGTCACCGAGTTTGTTGTCACGGAAAGCATCACCGTAATCGTTTAAAAATAACGTGGGGTTATCGATATCGAGCAGCAATTGATGGCGGACTTCATTGAGGTAACGTGTCAGCCAATGCAAGGCGCGCTCACCGATGGGGATTAAGCGATCTTTGTTACCTTTGCCCTCGCGCACATACAGTGTCTTGCGTGTCAATGAGATGTCTGGCAATTTCAGGTTACACAGTTCTGATCGCCGGATGCCGGTACTGTAAAACAGTTCGAGGATGGCGCGGTCCCGGATGCCACCGGCGGTATTTGTCTCAGGTTGTTGTATCAGGGCGTCGATCTCTTCGATGCTCAGCACCACCGGCAAGCTGGCATTTTGCTTAATGATTACTAATTCACTGGCCGGGTTATACAGTAAATAGTTTTGCTGGGTCAGCCATTTAAAATATTGCTTCACACTGGTCAGATAGTGGTTCTGGCTGGTGGGGCTTAAAGGTCGGTTATTGCGCTCTTGTCGATAATAAAACAGATAACGCTGATAGCGTTCCAGGATCGGCTTGGTGACCTGGTTAGGATGATTGAGGCTGCGCTCGTCACACCAGCCGATAAAACGTCTGATATCACTTTCACGGCGATGTAAGGTGCTCTTGCTATATCCTCTCACCATCATGGCATCATTGTATTTTAAGAGGTAAGGATAAAACTCGGTGTGCTCAATGGGCACAGCGGCCCGTTGATACTTCATGGTGCGTTTGCGTTTGACGGCCATGATTAATGCTCGGCTTTCGCTGACAAAGAAGCGACTAAGGAAGGGCTATCGGTACGGTACGATGCGGTTGCCGTTTTTTCCTGTGTATAGTCATTTCCACTGTTTTCATGGATGACATTATCTAACGCATTGTTGCGGCTGCCTTTAACCTTGTTTTTACTCGTCCGATCTGGGGTCGACTTAGCCCCGACTTGAGGCCGACCTGACCCCGACCGCTTGTCATTTTGCCCCGACTTCTTTTCGTCGTACTGTAAGTTTTCAACGTCAATCAGGCCCATCAGGTGTTTGTCGTGACTCTCCGTGTCCGCCTGGTAGAGCAATTCATATTCGAAGGATTGACCCCGGCCACCTCGATGAGTCAGCAGGTATTCCATGTCTTCAAGACGGTGGCAGTGGATTTTTATTTGGGTATTTCCCCAGCCGCTGTAGTTTCTAATCTGCTTGCGGCTAAAGCGATAGTCCTTTTGTTCCAGCTTGCGTCTATCGCATTCCTCTTTAACAAGCTGTTGAATGAGATTTAAAAGCTTGCGGGTTTGCGGTGGCAATTCATCAAGGGTTTTACCCAATACTTCATGGGCCAGGTGGTTAGCCATTTCAATGTCACTGACCCGCACTTCGATGTAGTCCATCACCTTGCCATCATGTTGGATTGTTTTAATGGGACGCTGGTACTGGTGCAATAAGGCAATACTGTCGATCAGGGTTAAATACTTTTCATGGTCACGCCGGGTGCGGGTTTTGTCATCAAGGAAGGTCAGGTGGTTAGCAAAGGGATTGATGACTTGTAAGGACTTTAAGAGTTGTTGTGCATCTCGATGCAGTTTGATGCGTTGTTGTTTTTGCAGTTTGTTTTGCAGGCCTTGTAAAGTACGGCTATTACGTTGTGCCGCATGGATGGCCTGGGTTTGTTCACGGGATTCATTCACCGATAACACCAGACAGCGGTTTAACAGTTCTTCGTCGATGTCGATGGCGGTGGTGGTCATAAATAACATCACCGGCCCTTCGACGCGGTATTCCTTGGTGACCAGGTCTCCGCTTGTCTCATCCTTGCCGGTGGAGGCGATGGTCACGACGCCTTCGCTCTGTAACAGTTTCAGGGCATAACTGGCATTGTGGGCACCCTCTTCTTCACTGATGGCGAGGATTTTATGTTTGAGGCTGGTCTCGCCCATGTAAAACAAAGACTGGCCGGTCATGGCGCTGTATTGCACACGTTCATCTTCTGGCATCAGGTTTAAAATCGCATCCATTAAACTGCTCTTGCCGGCGGCGCTGCTGCTTTGCACCATCACGGCTAAGGGTTTGTCCAGCAGGCGCGAGACACAGGCCAGGTAGCCCATCAGTTTATTGGTTTCTTCACCCACGACTCCGGCGGCAGCAAAGTCCGACAGGATGCGGTTTACTAAATCGGGATCAGTGAGCAAGGCTAACGCGGCTTCACGCTCCGGGGGCGAGAGAGATTTTTCCTGATCAGGTTTTTCTTTTTCGGCGTGTTTCTCTTGCAGCGCTTCCAGTTGTAATAACACTTTGCCCAAGTCGGTTTTAATCACCTCCGGTTCGACACCGCATTCAACACTGGCCTGATTGATAAACACCTGACGTTGCTTGCTGGTGTAGAGGTCCAGCTTGTCCATGTGGAAAGCTTCGCCCCTCTTCACCATCAAGTTGATTTTCAATGCGTCATGACTGACTTTAGGATCAAAGCCTTTCACGCGGTAATCTCGATCCCCCAGCGTAATGTGTACATCGTTGTTCTTGATCTCGGCAGTAATCAGTTGCTGGCCTGGCCGGTTATCGTGCGGCATCGGCGTGGCCTGGGTATCCAGTTCGGCTTCGGCAATCTTAGCGGCTAAAGGTTGATTAGGGGTGTGGATAGTGTTACCGATGGGCTCGGCTTTGCGGATCACGAGTCCTAAGCTTTTCTGTGCTGGTGTCACTTGTAACGCATACTCGTTGGCATCCATGTTTTTGGGAAACAAAATACGGTAGGCATCAATGTGATTTTTGTTTAAGACTTTGGCCAGTTTTTCTGCGGCGGTATTACCGGCCTCGTCCCGGTCATAGGCGATCAGTACCCGCTTTATTTTTTTATCAATAAAACACTGTAACAGTGCTTCGGTAAAACCACTGGTGCCGTAACTGCACGTCACACGCCTGAAACCCCAGCGCCAAAACGTCAGCGCATCAATCAGGCTTTCACACAAGATGATTTCATCGCCCAGTAAACCGTCCCGGTTAAACACGCCCTCATGTGGCCCTGGTAGGTAAATATGTTTCGGGGTGCCTTTGCGTAAACGGTCGATGATTTTACGGCCATAGACTTCCATGACCTGGTTATCGTTGATCACCGGGATCACTAATGAGCCGTTGAAGTGCTCATGGCCACTGTCGCGATAAATACCAATCTTCTGTAACAGGCCACGCAATTTTGCCCCGGCCTGACGGTTCTTTTGCGGCAGGTGCAGACCCAAAGTGCGATTGCTAAAACCCAGTTTAAAGTGATCAATCAGCGCCACGTCATCCAGACCCCGCTGCTTGAGATAGTCTTGCACTTCCGGGCTTTGCTTGAGGGTGTCGTGATAAAAGGCCATGACTTGCTGCAAGGCCGTTTGTCGGTCGGCATCTTCCGACAGGGGCGAGGCCAGTTTGCGCACGGTAGCCTGCTTGACCACCGAGGGCGATTCCGACGTTAACGATTCAGCGGCTAAAGGGGTATCACTTTTTAACAGTTCCACGGCATGGCGAAAGCTCACGCCCTGGGTTTTCATCACCCAGTCGATAACACTGCCCCCGACACCGCAGCCAAAGCAGTGAAACAGGTTTTTAGCCGGGGTGATTTTGAGGGAGGGGGTTTTCTCGTCGTGGAAGGGGCAGCACATGACGTAGTCCTTGCCTTCCTTTTTCAAGGCATAGCCCTGAGATTCGACCAAGCGCTGGAGGGAAATGGACTGTTTTAAGTGCTCAATGTCGGCTTGTGCGATCCGCGCCATGACGATTTTCTCCCAAAACCTTGTCAAGTAGTCATCATGGTATTATATTAGTTCCTACTTTGCTACTTTTTTCGTGGCGGTGATTTTAAAGGGGTTAACTTATGAGGCATTCCAACATGACATGGTTAATGACGATGAGTTTTTCCCGGCGACTATCCAGCATACGCAAGAGCAAAGGTTTAACGCAGCAACAGATGGCGGACACCATTGGTATTCATGTTTCGCAGATCAAACGCTATGAGTCCGGCGATACCCAGCCCTCTTTGGAGGTGCTGCGTAAAATCGCCCTTGCGCTCAGTATCGGCGCAGACTTGCTGCTTTTTGATGAGGGTGAGCGAGGGCCGACCGATGAGTTCAGGATGCAGTTCGAGGCCGTGGGCCACTTTAACAAGGAGGAAAAACGGATCGTCAAGGCACTGTTGGACAGCTTGATTCTCAAGCACACGGCCAACCGTCTGGAAACAGGGGCAGGCCACTCAATAAAGTAAAAGTGATAAATTAAAGCGCTGGCCAGGGGTGCGCTAACACCCAAGGCCAGCTAACCACCACCGATAAACGGAGTATCAGCAATGGCTAACGCGAATAGTAAGTCAGGGGCAGGCCTGACTCAAAGTAAAAAAAGTAAAATCTGCCAGGAACGGCGTATTAAAGTGAATCAGGCCCACTACCTGTACAGACTGAAGGATGATCAGGCGGGCGCCGGTCGGCCGGTGCCGTGGATTCGGCTAAAAGGCCACTGGCTGCAACAGGCGGGTTTTGAGATTAACACCCCGGTGAAAATCCGGGTGATGGAGGGCTGTTTGGTGCTTACCACTGAATGATCAATGAAAAGGCCCGGCTGAAAGCCTCAGCCGGGCCTCTGTTGTTTGGGTTTTTTGAAAAGATACGTTAACGCAATAATGCAAGCCTGACCCAGTTTCTGGCACAGTTTCTGGCACGATTTCATAAAACGTGCCCACCCTGACTTTACAAGGAGTTAAAGATGACAACAATATGCCCTGCATGTAAATCTGAGGTTGCGCTAGATAAATTTTGCGGTAATTGTGGCAATCTCTTAAATAAAGTGTCGGATAAAATTTCTCAAAATATCAAAATCGATGGCAGTAATAATGAAATTTTACAAGGCAGTGCTGGCAGAGATGTCAATATAAACATATTAAAAACAGAAAAATCACAACAGAATGTCACTTACGATAAAGTCATTAAAAAGACCTACACGCTTAAACAACTGCTATTAGTTCCGGGTGTTCCCTCCGTTATAGCTATGCTATTAGGGATTTATCATTTTATCGGCAGCAGCGCATCCATTGCCAGCTTAGTAAATACCGACAATTCTATTAGTGCCGTTTTTTCTACAATCATTTCTATTTTTGCTTTAGCAGTATCCATAGCATTCGCATTAAGCACTTCTTTATGGGTTGCGTTTATTTGGTTTAGAAAACGACAACATATACCCTTTATAGATATTTTTCTGGAAAAGCAAGGCAATGGATTAATAGGTAATGTGGAGTTTACGACAAAATGTAAAATAGAGAAGTGCAATGGTACGCTACGTGTTAAGTCCGCACCATCAAATGACGATGGCGTACGTTACATTGGCATCTGTAATGAAAACCCTCTACAACACAGATATTCTTTTGATGAATCATTATTGACGGGTAAGCCGATTAATCTTAGGCCTAAAAAAGAACCACAGCAAAGCAATAACTAGCCTAGCAAGTTGGACTTTGCAAGCTCAGCTGACCCCTTATTTACAGAAATGAAAAGGCCCGGCTGACGTTTCAGCCGGGCCTTTGAAGATGGGCTTTTTCGTAAAGGGCTTCGGCCCCTTAACCCAGGGCTCTGACTGCATATTTTCTGCTTATTTTTTAGATTTTATTTATTGTGCAAAAACTGCAACACCAAAGTTTTCTCACCAAATGAGATACAAAAAAAGGTACTCAATGTGCCAGATTCCTCAAAAACAACCATGACTTTATAAACCACGGGCTTTAAATAATCCCCGATAATTAAATCAACAATATCCATGATTCTAAACGATATATATTTTTTCCAATCAATCAATTTTTTTTCGCTAGGAAATGATTCTTCACCAAAAGGGGTCACTACTAAATAGTTTTGTATATCCTTCTCTAACCCTGTTAAATCATTTTTTATTTCATTAAAATTGAATTTCTTAATTTTTGCAAATGGGGAGAAGTGGCTTGCGATTGATTCCTGTATATTTCCTATATTAGAACCTACATTAAGCAAAAATGCATTTGACGAATATTCTCTGATATTGCCATTGAAAGAAATAACTCCCTCCATATAGCCATTTAACTTAGAAACATTCAACAAGTTGTCGTCCACTTTCATCCCACCTAAGCTTAATTTATTGAGCACAATTATCACCACATATAGAATTATATGCTGATTCCAACCTTTCTAATTGCGCTTCTAACAACCTAATGTGTGCCCTATGCGCAATGTAGGAACCGGAAGCTGGATTTAAGTCCGTTTGTCTCCATGCAATTTGTGCCCGAAGGACATCTATAGCCCATTTCATTTGATCACAGTTATCACCAAATGGGTCAGGTGACACGCCGCGGGCATCTCTTTCTTCTGAGTGAGAGTGTGGAGCTGGACCACTCGCTGAACCTCCCGCATTTTCATTACACACACCCCACCTTAAACAAGCAAGTGTGTTTGCTGCATTATTTATCGCATCATTTACAGAAGGCGGCAGCCACGGCTGACTCCAATCAATGCCCCCCGTGCCACCAGAAGCTGGTAACCCTGGTCTACCCCCAGCCGTACCAGCGCGAGACAAGCCTAATGAATCAATATAATTAAGCGGATTCCCACCCACATAACCATAAGTATTAAGGCCACCCCGGAGTCCTATCGGATCACTGGTGATGTATCGCACCCCCGACACGCATCCTGCTGACACATCGTAATTTTCCTAATGCCTTCCGTCACTTAGCTGCCGCATCCCCTGACACACTTCCCCGACTAACATTTTTTGCCCAGAGGCGATTTTCAGCTTAACCGGCTTCAGTTGCAAGTGCGGATTAGAGAATCGGGGTGCGGGGGAAGGGGTATTTTTCTTTAGCGGCGTCTTTAAAAGTTAAGCCTGTGCGCGCCAGCGCACAGGCCTGAGGCGGACTATTCCGCCTCGATGCGGTGCATGTAGTCCCGCTTGATCAGCCTGACGTGTTGCTGCCATTGACTACCCAGGCGATCCCAGGCCTCGATCAGGTCGTAACCTTCCGGCAAGCAGTCTTGACGATCCAGCACAAAGGCCGCCGCAATGCGCTCTGATGTACTGGCTGCGGTTCCTCCGGTGACTTTAAGCTGATAGGCCACTTCGATGATTTTCTCCATTTCCCAGGACAATTTTTTCGGGTTATTCACGATATGTTTTCCTTTTGTGTGGTTGATTGCCCTTCCCTCTCTGCATCGCGCGCAGGCCTGTCAAGGGTGCGCAGCACCGCGTAGCGGCTTGCCCTTGACAGGTTGAGCACGGTGCTACCCTGACCGGGCAAGCAAGCACAGCACTCTCTAAACCACGGACTGTTTTTGGCTTTTGGGGAGCCCCTTTGGGGCGGACGGGCGGCGGCCAGCCAAAGGGCGGCACGGAAGACGCGAAGCGGCTGGAGCGCCCTTTGACTGACCGCCGGGTGGGCGGGGATAAACAAAAAGGCTTCTGCGGTGGCCTGCTTTTCAAGGCCACCACAGGCAGATGCCGTTAAGCGCGGGGGCATTTCACATAGTGCAAATTATGCGGCGTAGCGCACGGTGCTGCGGCATGTGCGCTTTTGGCACTTGCCGTAGCACTGCGCATAATTCCGGCATTATGTGACTTGCCACCGCGCTTATCCCCCAGCGGGGGATCATAGGGGGAGAAATAAACATAAGCCGCGGCGGATGCAGTAAGGACTGGCGGCTGGCTTGCGGTTTGTTTTTGCAAGCCAGGTGACAGGCCTTGCTGTGGCCACCGCAGCCGCTTTGTCTATCCGCACTCACTGTCCGATGACACCTCTGTCTTTGCATTATCAGTCTTCGCTGGATGCGTCGCGGCATGCACTTCCTGTAACTTTCTAATCGAGACATGGGTGTAAATCTGTGTCGCACTCAGATTTGCATGTCCTAACATGGCTTGGATAAAACGCATCTCGGCACCGTTCTCCAGCATGTGGGTCGCCATAGCATGTCGTAAGAGATGACAGCTACCCGGTACATCGATACCGGCGTTTTTCATAAAACGTTTCACTTTGTCACCGAGTTTGTTGTCACGGAAAGCATCACCGTAATCGTTTAAAAATAACGTGGGGTTATCGATATCGAGCAGCAATTGATGGCGGACTTCATTGAGGTAACGTGTCAGCCAATGCAAGGCGCGCTCACCGATGGGGATTAAGCGATCTTTGTTACCTTTGCCCTCGCGCACATACAGTGTCTTGCGTGTCAATGAGATGTCTGGCAATTTCAGGTTACACAGTTCTGATCGCCGGATGCCGGTACTGTAAAACAGTTCGAGGATGGCGCGGTCCCGGATGCCACCGGCGGTATTTGTCTCAGGTTGTTGTATCAGGGCGTCGATCTCTTCGATGCTCAGCACCACCGGCAAGCTGGCATTTTGCTTAATGATTACTAATTCACTGGCCGGGTTATACAGTAAATAGTTTTGCTGGGTCAGCCATTTAAAATATTGCTTCACACTGGTCAGATAGTGGTTCTGGCTGGTGGGGCTTAAAGGTCGGTTATTGCGCTCTTGTCGATAATAAAACAGATAACGCTGATAGCGTTCCAGGATCGGCTTGGTGACCTGGTTAGGATGATTGAGGCTGCGCTCGTCACACCAGCCGATAAAACGTCTGATATCACTTTCACGGCGATGTAAGGTGCTCTTGCTATATCCTCTCACCATCATGGCATCATTGTATTTTAAGAGGTAAGGATAAAACTCGGTGTGCTCAATGGGCACAGCGGCCCGTTGATACTTCATGGTGCGTTTGCGTTTGACGGCCATGATTAATGCTCGGCTTTCGCTGACAAAGAAGCGACTAAGGAAGGGCTATCGGTACGGTACGATGCGGTTGCCGTTTTTTCCTGTGTATAGTCATTTCCACTGTTTTCATGGATGACATTATCTAACGCATTGTTGCGGCTGCCTTTAACCTTGTTTTTACTCGTCCGATCTGGGGTCGACTTAGCCCCGACTTGAGGCCGACCTGACCCCGACCGCTTGTCATTTTGCCCCGACTTCTTTTCGTCGTACTGTAAGTTTTCAACGTCAATCAGGCCCATCAGGTGTTTGTCGTGACTCTCCGTGTCCGCCTGGTAGAGCAATTCATATTCGAAGGATTGACCCCGGCCACCTCGATGAGTCAGCAGGTATTCCATGTCTTCAAGACGGTGGCAGTGGATTTTTATTTGGGTATTTCCCCAGCCGCTGTAGTTTCTAATCTGCTTGCGGCTAAAGCGATAGTCCTTTTGTTCCAGCTTGCGTCTATCGCATTCCTCTTTAACAAGCTGTTGAATGAGATTTAAAAGCTTGCGGGTTTGCGGTGGCAATTCATCAAGGGTTTTACCCAATACTTCATGGGCCAGGTGGTTAGCCATTTCAATGTCACTGACCCGCACTTCGATGTAGTCCATCACCTTGCCATCATGTTGGATTGTTTTAATGGGACGCTGGTACTGGTGCAATAAGGCAATACTGTCGATCAGGGTTAAATACTTTTCATGGTCACGCCGGGTGCGGGTTTTGTCATCAAGGAAGGTCAGGTGGTTAGCAAAGGGATTGATGACTTGTAAGGACTTTAAGAGTTGTTGTGCATCTCGATGCAGTTTGATGCGTTGTTGTTTTTGCAGTTTGTTTTGCAGGCCTTGTAAAGTACGGCTATTACGTTGTGCCGCATGGATGGCCTGGGTTTGTTCACGGGATTCATTCACCGATAACACCAGACAGCGGTTTAACAGTTCTTCGTCGATGTCGATGGCGGTGGTGGTCATAAATAACATCACCGGCCCTTCGACGCGGTATTCCTTGGTGACCAGGTCTCCGCTTGTCTCATCCTTGCCGGTGGAGGCGATGGTCACGACGCCTTCGCTCTGTAACAGTTTCAGGGCATAACTGGCATTGTGGGCACCCTCTTCTTCACTGATGGCGAGGATTTTATGTTTGAGGCTGGTCTCGCCCATGTAAAACAAAGACTGGCCGGTCATGGCGCTGTATTGCACACGTTCATCTTCTGGCATCAGGTTTAAAATCGCATCCATTAAACTGCTCTTGCCGGCGGCGCTGCTGCTTTGCACCATCACGGCTAAGGGTTTGTCCAGCAGGCGCGAGACACAGGCCAGGTAGCCCATCAGTTTATTGGTTTCTTCACCCACGACTCCGGCGGCAGCAAAGTCCGACAGGATGCGGTTTACTAAATCGGGATCAGTGAGCAAGGCTAACGCGGCTTCACGCTCCGGGGGCGAGAGAGATTTTTCCTGATCAGGTTTTTCTTTTTCGGCGTGTTTCTCTTGCAGCGCTTCCAGTTGTAATAACACTTTGCCCAAGTCGGTTTTAATCACCTCCGGTTCGACACCGCATTCAACACTGGCCTGATTGATAAACACCTGACGTTGCTTGCTGGTGTAGAGGTCCAGCTTGTCCATGTGGAAAGCTTCGCCCCTCTTCACCATCAAGTTGATTTTCAATGCGTCATGACTGACTTTAGGATCAAAGCCTTTCACGCGGTAATCTCGATCCCCCAGCGTAATGTGTACATCGTTGTTCTTGATCTCGGCAGTAATCAGTTGCTGGCCTGGCCGGTTATCGTGCGGCATCGGCGTGGCCTGGGTATCCAGTTCGGCTTCGGCAATCTTAGCGGCTAAAGGTTGATTAGGGGTGTGGATAGTGTTACCGATGGGCTCGGCTTTGCGGATCACGAGTCCTAAGCTTTTCTGTGCTGGTGTCACTTGTAACGCATACTCGTTGGCATCCATGTTTTTGGGAAACAAAATACGGTAGGCATCAATGTGATTTTTGTTTAAGACTTTGGCCAGTTTTTCTGCGGCGGTATTACCGGCCTCGTCCCGGTCATAGGCGATCAGTACCCGCTTTATTTTTTTATCAATAAAACACTGTAACAGTGCTTCGGTAAAACCACTGGTGCCGTAACTGCACGTCACACGCCTGAAACCCCAGCGCCAAAACGTCAGCGCATCAATCAGGCTTTCACACAAGATGATTTCATCGCCCAGTAAACCGTCCCGGTTAAACACGCCCTCATGTGGCCCTGGTAGGTAAATATGTTTCGGGGTGCCTTTGCGTAAACGGTCGATGATTTTACGGCCATAGACTTCCATGACCTGGTTATCGTTGATCACCGGGATCACTAATGAGCCGTTGAAGTGCTCATGGCCACTGTCGCGATAAATACCAATCTTCTGTAACAGGCCACGCAATTTTGCCCCGGCCTGACGGTTCTTTTGCGGCAGGTGCAGACCCAAAGTGCGATTGCTAAAACCCAGTTTAAAGTGATCAATCAGCGCCACGTCATCCAGACCCCGCTGCTTGAGATAGTCTTGCACTTCCGGGCTTTGCTTGAGGGTGTCGTGATAAAAGGCCATGACTTGCTGCAAGGCCGTTTGTCGGTCGGCATCTTCCGACAGGGGCGAGGCCAGTTTGCGCACGGTAGCCTGCTTGACCACCGAGGGCGATTCCGACGTTAACGATTCAGCGGCTAAAGGGGTATCACTTTTTAACAGTTCCACGGCATGGCGAAAGCTCACGCCCTGGGTTTTCATCACCCAGTCGATAACACTGCCCCCGACACCGCAGCCAAAGCAGTGAAACAGGTTTTTAGCCGGGGTGATTTTGAGGGAGGGGGTTTTCTCGTCGTGGAAGGGGCAGCACATGACGTAGTCCTTGCCTTCCTTTTTCAAGGCATAGCCCTGAGATTCGACCAAGCGCTGGAGGGAAATGGACTGTTTTAAGTGCTCAATGTCGGCTTGTGCGATCCGCGCCATGACGATTTTCTCCCAAAACCTTGTCAAGTAGTCATCATGGTATTATATTAGTTCCTACTTTGCTACTTTTTTCGTGGCGGTGATTTTAAAGGGGTTAACTTATGAGGCATTCCAACATGACATGGTTAATGACGATGAGTTTTTCCCGGCGACTATCCAGCATACGCAAGAGCAAAGGTTTAACGCAGCAACAGATGGCGGACACCATTGGTATTCATGTTTCGCAGATCAAACGCTATGAGTCCGGCGATACCCAGCCCTCTTTGGAGGTGCTGCGTAAAATCGCCCTTGCGCTCAGTATCGGCGCAGACTTGCTGCTTTTTGATGAGGGTGAGCGAGGGCCGACCGATGAGTTCAGGATGCAGTTCGAGGCCGTGGGCCACTTTAACAAGGAGGAAAAACGGATCGTCAAGGCACTGTTGGACAGCTTGATTCTCAAGCACACGGCCAACCGTCTGGAAACAGGGGCAGGCCACTCAATAAAGTAAAAGTGATAAATTAAAGCGCTGGCCAGGGGTGCGCTAACACCCAAGGCCAGCTAACCACCACCGATAAACGGAGTATCAGCAATGGCTAACGCGAATAGTAAGTCAGGGGCAGGCCTGACTCAAAGTAAAAAAAGTAAAATCTGCCAGGAACGGCGTATTAAAGTGAATCAGGCCCACTACCTGTACAGACTGAAGGATGATCAGGCGGGCGCCGGTCGGCCGGTGCCGTGGATTCGGCTAAAAGGCCACTGGCTGCAACAGGCGGGTTTTGAGATTAACACCCCGGTGAAAATCCGGGTGATGGAGGGCTGTTTGGTGCTTACCACTGAATGATCAATGAAAAGGCCCGGCTGAAAGCCTCAGCCGGGCCTCTGTTGTTTGGGTTTTTTGAAAAGATACGTTAACGCAATAATGCAAGCCTGACCCAGTTTCTGGCACAGTTTCTGGCACGATTTCATAAAACGTGCCCACCCTGACTTTACAAGGAGTTAAAGATGACAACAATATGCCCTGCATGTAAATCTGAGGTTGCGCTAGATAAATTTTGCGGTAATTGTGGCAATCTCTTAAATAAAGTGTCGGATAAAATTTCTCAAAATATCAAAATCGATGGCAGTAATAATGAAATTTTACAAGGCAGTGCTGGCAGAGATGTCAATATAAACATATTAAAAACAGAAAAATCACAACAGAATGTCACTTACGATAAAGTCATTAAAAAGACCTACACGCTTAAACAACTGCTATTAGTTCCGGGTGTTCCCTCCGTTATAGCTATGCTATTAGGGATTTATCATTTTATCGGCAGCAGCGCATCCATTGCCAGCTTAGTAAATACCGACAATTCTATTAGTGCCGTTTTTTCTACAATCATTTCTATTTTTGCTTTAGCAGTATCCATAGCATTCGCATTAAGCACTTCTTTATGGGTTGCGTTTATTTGGTTTAGAAAACGACAACATATACCCTTTATAGATATTTTTCTGGAAAAGCAAGGCAATGGATTAATAGGTAATGTGGAGTTTACGACAAAATGTAAAATAGAGAAGTGCAATGGTACGCTACGTGTTAAGTCCGCACCATCAAATGACGATGGCGTACGTTACATTGGCATCTGTAATGAAAACCCTCTACAACACAGATATTCTTTTGATGAATCATTATTGACGGGTAAGCCGATTAATCTTAGGCCTAAAAAAGAACCACAGCAAAGCAATAACTAGCCTAGCAAGTTGGACTTTGCAAGCTCAGCTGACCCCTTATTTACAGAAATGAAAAGGCCCGGCTGACGTTTCAGCCGGGCCTTTGAAGATGGGCTTTTTCGTAAAGGGCTTCGGCCCCTTAACCCAGGGCTCTGACTGCATATTTTCTGCTTATTTTTTAGATTTTATTTATTGTGCAAAAACTGCAACACCAAAGTTTTCTCACCAAATGAGATACAAAAAAAGGTACTCAATGTGCCAGATTCCTCAAAAACAACCATGACTTTATAAACCACGGGCTTTAAATAATCCCCGATAATTAAATCAACAATATCCATGATTCTAAACGATATATATTTTTTCCAATCAATCAATTTTTTTTCGCTAGGAAATGATTCTTCACCAAAAGGGGTCACTACTAAATAGTTTTGTATATCCTTCTCTAACCCTGTTAAATCATTTTTTATTTCATTAAAATTGAATTTCTTAATTTTTGCAAATGGGGAGAAGTGGCTTGCGATTGATTCCTGTATATTTCCTATATTAGAACCTACATTAAGCAAAAATGCATTTGACGAATATTCTCTGATATTGCCATTGAAAGAAATAACTCCCTCCATATAGCCATTTAACTTAGAAACATTCAACAAGTTGTCGTCCACTTTCATCCCACCTAAGCTTAATTTATTGAGCACAATTATCACCACATATAGAATTATATGCTGATTCCAACCTTTCTAATTGCGCTTCTAACAACCTAATGTGTGCCCTATGCGCAATGTAGGAACCGGAAGCTGGATTTAAGTCCGTTTGTCTCCATGCAATTTGTGCCCGAAGGACATCTATAGCCCATTTCATTTGATCACAGTTATCACCAAATGGGTCAGGTGACACGCCGCGGGCATCTCTTTCTTCTGAGTGAGAGTGTGGAGCTGGACCACTCGCTGAACCTCCCGCATTTTCATTACACACACCCCACCTTAAACAAGCAAGTGTGTTTGCTGCATTATTTATCGCATCATTTACAGAAGGCGGCAGCCACGGCTGACTCCAATCAATGCCCCCCGTGCCACCAGAAGCTGGTAACCCTGGTCTACCCCCAGCCGTACCAGCGCGAGACAAGCCTAATGAATCAATATAATTAAGCGGATTCCCACCCACATAACCATAAGTATTAAGGCCACCCCGGAGTCCTATCGGATCACTGGTGATATATCGACCAGCAGAGGGGTCATAATAACGGAAGTAATTGTAGTGTAACCGTGTTTCCTGATCATAGTACTGCCCCGGAAACCGCAGATTCACAACCGTACTCACACCATCCCCATCCGAATCATCATTGGCCGCTGCTGCACCAAAGGCATCGCTATCCCAGTTCCAGACGACAATACCATTTTCATCGGTACCACGTCGTGGTGTGCCCAGATGATCGCTGTGCAGATAGGTAATAAACTCTGACGTTAACCCCACATCAATTTGCGCGATGGGAATGCTATTCCGATAGACGATGTCTTTCATTGGCCCACCCAGTTCATCGGTTTCACTGATGAGGCTGCCATTGAGGTCATAGTGATACACCGTCGTACCACTGGTCGTTACTTTACGCGTGCGCTGGCCCTGGTAATTGTAGGTATAGGTGGCGATGAGTGATCCATTTTCATACACCTTAAACAATCGTCCGGCGTTGTTATACTCAAAGGTACGGGCGCCATTT
>Ga0316204_10004049_pt1 | contig 27412 bp, 17 predicted proteins | sample 6monrhotite_MG_2_FD_205661 | JGI IMG/M metagenome (GOLD analysis project Ga0316204, IMG submission 205661) | Microbial mat bacterial communities from mineral coupon in-situ incubated in ocean water Damariscotta River, Maine, United States -... | ecosystem: Environmental > Aquatic > Marine >...
CTCAACGAGTCCCAGCTGGCGGCGGTCACGCACGTCGACGGTCCCCTCCTGATCCTGGCTGGCCCAGGGTCGGGCAAGACCCGCGTCGTGACCCACCGCATGGCCTGGCTCCTGACCGAGCGGGGGGTGCGCGCGTCCGAGATCCTGGCGATCACGTTCACGAACAAGGCCGCCAAGGAGATGCGCGAGCGGGTCGAGCGGCTGCTCCCCGGCGTCTCGGGGATGTGGATCAGCACCTTCCACTCCATGTGCGCGCGGATCCTGCGGCGGGAGATCGAGACCCTGGGCAGCTGGACGCGGGACTTCTCGATCTACGACACCTCCGACCGCAACCTGCTGCTCAAGCGCCTCGTCAAGGAGTCGAACTACGACACGACCCAGTTCCGGCCCGCGATGGTCGGCTCCTGGATCAGCGAGTGGAAGAACACCCGCGCCGGCGAGCGGCCGACCCCGGACGGCGGCATGGAAGAGGAGGTCCTCGCGCGCGTCTACGCGAAGTACGAGGACGCGCTGCGCGACAGCAATGCCCTCGACTTCGACGACCTGCTGCTCAAGGTGCTGGAGCTCTTCGACCTCCACCCGGGCCTGCGCGACTCCTACGCGAGCCGCTTCCGCTACGTGATGGTGGACGAGTACCAGGACACGAACCGCGTGCAGTACCGCCTGACCAAGCACCTCGCGAGCTACCACGGCAACCTCGCCGTGTGCGGCGACCCCGACCAGTCGATCTACGCCTGGCGAGGCGCCGACATCCGCAACATCCTCGACTTCGAGGACGACTTCGGAGCGCCCAAGGTCGTCAAGCTCGAGCAGAACTACCGCTCCTGCGGCAACATCCTCAAGGCGGCCGACGCGGTCATCCGCAACAACTCGCAGCGCAAGCACAAGGAGCTCCTGACGGAGCGCGAGGACGGCGCTCTGCTGCACCTCGCCGAGTGCGGCGACGAGAACGACGAGGGCCGCGAGATCGCGATGCAGATCCAGGGACTGCGGGCGAAGGGCATGAAGCTCTCGGACATCGCGATCTTCTACCGCGCGAACTTCATGCAGCGCGCGCTGGAGAGTCAGCTGCGCCTGGCGAAGGTGCCGTACCAGGTCGTCGGCGGCGTCGAGTTCTACGCCCGCCGCGAGGTGCGCGACCTGGTCAGCCACCTGAAGCTGGTCGTCAACCCCGCGGACGACCAGGCCTTCCGGCGCGTCGTCAACGTCCCGAAGCGTGGCGTGGGGGACAAGGGGCTCGAGACGCTGGCCGCCTGGGCCGCGGACCGCCGCGTCTCGCTGCTGCGCGCGGCGCAGAGCGAGGAGGCCCTGGCTGCGATCCGCGGTCGCGCGAAGAAGGGCATCGCGTCCTTCGCGGCGCTGATGGAGTCGCTCGAGCACCACAAGGAACGACCCGCCGGCGAAGCCATGGGCGAGCTCCTCGCGCAGATCGAGTACGAGGCCTGGATGGCCGAACTCGATGACGGCAACCGAGAGGACCGCGAGGCCAACGTCGACGAGCTCCGCAGCTACGCCGAGGAGTACGACCGCCTGTACCCCGAGGGGAAGCTCCGCGGCTTCCTCGAAGACATCTCGCTCGTCAGCGAGACGGACGGAATGGACGAGTCCGACGAGCGCGTGCGGATGATGACGCTGCACGCCGCGAAGGGGCTCGAGTACCCCGCCGTGTTCATCACCGGGCTCGAGGAGGAGCTCCTCCCGCACTTCCGCGCGATCAGCGATCACGAGGACGACACCGGGCTCGAGGAGGAGCGCCGTCTGTTCTACGTCGGCATGACGCGCGCGCAGGAGCGGCTGTTCCTGTCGTTCGCCTGCTACCGCATGCACTTCGGCCAGACGACGGCGCGGTTGCCCTCGCGCTTCCTCGAGGAGGTCCCGACCGACCTGATCGAGGGCTTCGAGCCCGAAGCAGAGGCCGAGGACGTCCTCGGCGTGTTCGAGGCACCGAGCGGGGCCTACGGCAACCTGCGCGTCGGCAACCGCGTGCGCCACGCGCACTTCGGTGACGGTCACGTGGAGCGTCTGCTCGGCTCCGGCGTCAACGCGCGCGCGACCGTGCGCTTCCCTCGCCACGGCAACAAGGACCTCCTGCTGCAGTACGCGAACCTCGAGGTCCTGGGTTGACGGACGCGGCCTCGCAGCTCGAGCGCCTGCGCGCCCTCGTCGCCGAGGCGTACGAGGCGGGGACCTTCGCCGAGCTCGAGGTGGAGTGGCGCCGGCTGTTCGCGGAGCACGCGGCCTCGGTGGCGCCGGCGGGCGACGCCCCGGGGCGCTTCGGCCTGATCGGCGACAGCCCGCAGATGCACGAGGTGTTCGACCTGATCGAGCGCGTCGCGCCGACCCACGTGCCGGTGCTCGTGCTCGGCGAGACGGGCACGGGCAAGGAGCTGGTCGCGCGCGCGGTGCACAGCGCGTCGCCCCGGGCAGCGAAGCCCTTCCTCGCGGAGAACTGCGCCGCTGTCCCCGCGGCCCTCCTCGAGAGCGAGCTGTTCGGACACAAGAAGGGGGCGTTCACCGACGCCATCGCCGACCGAAAGGGGACCTTCGCGGAGGGCCACCTCGGCACCGTGTTCCTCGACGAGATCGGCGACATGCCGCTCGAGATGCAGTCGAAGCTCCTGCGCGTCCTGCAGGACGGTGAGATTCGTCCCGTCGGCTCGAACAAGGTGATGAAGGTCGACGTGCGGCTCGTCGCGGCGACCCACCGGGACCTGGCCGTGATGTGCGCGGAGAAGTCGTTCCGTGAAGACCTGTTCTTCCGGATCAACGTCGTGCGCATCGATCTGCCGCCGCTGCGCGACCGTGAGGGGGACGTGGCCCTCCTGGCCCGCACTTTCGTGGCGCGCCTGGCCGCCGAGCTCGGCCGCGAGGTGACCCTCGGCGACGAGGCCATCGCCGCGCTGGAGGCCTGGTCCTGGCCCGGCAACGTGCGCGAGCTCGAGAACGAGCTCCAGCGGGCGGCGGTCTTCTGCGATGGCCGGATCCGCCCTCAGGACTTGTCCCCGCGACTGGCGGGGGGGGTATAGGCGCCTCAACGGGCTCGATCCGTTATCCTGTCCAAGCCCCGCCCGGAGCCCCCCGCCCCGCATGACTCGCTCTCGCCCCCCCCTGTCGACCGCGCCCGCGGCCGGCCTCCTGCTGCTCCTGCTCGCCGCCTGCGGCGGTTCGGACGCGGCTGTCCAGACCTCGCGCCATGCCCTCGTGCAGGGCGATTTCGAGCGCGCGGTCGCGGCTCTGGCCGACGCCAGTGGACCCGCGGTCGAGGCGCAGCGGCGAGCGATCGCGGAGCGCCGGGCTCAGCTCGAAGCCTTCGACGCCGAGCTGGCGCGGCTGGCCGAGCTCGATCCGCCTGCGGAGGCCTCCGGCCTCGAGGCCCTGGCATTCTCCACCGACGACCGTCTCCTGCTGGAGCGCTACGAGCTCGCCGTGTCCGACGCGGCCGATCGCGCGGCGGAATGGAACAGCAGCTCGAGCACTCGTCGCCGCGACGCCGAGCGCGACCTGCGCCAGCGCGAGGCGCGCCGCGCCCGCGAGGAGCGCGAGCGCGAGCAGGCGGCGGCGCGCCTCGCCGGCTCCGACTCGACCCCGACCGCGTCGACGAGTGAGGTACCGGCGACCTCGACGCCCGATCCCTCCGGGGGTCTGTCGGGCGAGGCGCCGACGCCGGCGGTCGCCGCGGCGTCGACGCCTGAGGACGACGAGACGAGCGACGCCGAGGAGCCCGCCGCGCCGGTGGTGGAGGACGAGCCCATCGTCACCGCGCTGGACCTCCTGCGACCGGAGCTCGAGCGCGAAGAGCGCGACCTGACCCGCGCGAAGACCGAGCGTCGTGACGCCGACGCGCAAGCGCTGCTCGAGCGTGGTCTGGTCGCCGAGCCGTTCCTGGCCCGGGCGATCGAAGCCCGCTGGGCGGCCGCCATGAAGGATGCTCTCAAGAGTCCGTCGCTTAAGTCCCTCGAGAAGCTCTCTCAGGATCGAGTCGAGCTCGACTATCGCCGCGAGCAGGCGCTCGAGCTCATCTTCGACACGGACGAGTACTTCTATCCCTACCGCCCACCGGAGTGCCCGCCGGAGAAGGCGCGGCTCTACTGGCCCGTGCAGCAGCGCGTCGATGAGCTCGTCGCGGACCTGCGCGAGGTCTGGGACAGTCCGCGCAGCGCGAAACTGGCCAGCGGCTTCCGTGAGGCGCTGGAGGAGCTCGTCTGGTGCCAGGCGCAGCAGCCCGCGCTGACCGTGGCTCTGAAGCTCGACGTACCCGAAGAGTTGCCGTCGTGGGTCTTCCACCTGCCGCTCGGGGAGAAGTCGATCGATCTGCGGAGCTTCGCCTGGACGGCTGAGGAAGCCCAGGAGCTGCGCTACGACGGCGCCGTGCTCGCGTTCAACGCCCGCCAGTGGGAGGCCGCGCAGCAGAAAGAGCTCGATGAGGAGCGCCGCGCCGCAAGCGAAGAGCAGCTTCAGGTCGAGATCACCAACGCGTACCGGCAGATGTTCGGGCGGCGTCGACTCGCCTGGAACGCACTCCTTCAGGAGTCGTCGGGCGGCCACTCGGACTACATGGCGAAGACCGGCAACTTCGGTCACTACGAGGAGGAGCACCCCGATCGGCGCACTCCCTTCGACCGCATGGCCCTCGTCGGCTATCACCGCGGCGTCAGCGAGAACTGCCACATGGGAGGCGGATCGGCGCAGGGCGCGCACGAGGGCTGGACGCACTCGAGCGGCCACCATCGCAACCTCCTCATGTCTGGGCACAAGGAGATGGGCTCCGCTTCGAACGGCGCCTACTGGACCCAGAACTTCGGAACGGACACGTCTTTCCAGAGCGAACTCGATTCATGGCTCGACTGATTCTCGACGAGGGCGACAAGCGTCGCGCCTTCAAGCTGAACGATGGGCGTCTGACCATCGGTAGTAGTGACGCGGCGACGCTCACGCTGACCGTGGACGATGTCGCCGATGTGCACGCCGAGCTTCGGGTGGAGGACGGCGTCGTGACGCTCGTGCCGAAACCCGGGGTCATGCCGCCGACGTTGCTCGGCCGGCCGGTCAAGCAGCCGACGCGACTCGCGTCGAACGCGGAGTTCAAGATCGGTGAGGCGCTCTTCCGCGTCGAGTCCGACGCGCCGGCCACGGCGCCGGCCGCCGCCGCGGCTGCGGGCGCTCCTGCGCGCGTCGGCGCGCAGCGCAGCGCGCAGCGCCCTGCGCGGGGCCCGCGCCCCGGCACCGTCGCCGCCACCACCCGTGAGCCGCGTGTCCAGCACCAGCGCCGCACCGTTCAGCGGGGGCTCCCGTCCTGGGCGATCATCGGGATCATCGTCGCGGTCTGCGGCATCGGCTACTTCTTCGGGAAGGGCTGGCTGCAGGACGAGGCGAGCAACAGCTTCGACCCGACCGAGCGCTATCGCGAAGCGGTCATCGCCTACAACTCGGGGGCCTACAAGCGGACGATCGACGAGCTCGACAACGTCAACCTCGACCTCTCCAGCGCCGAGCTGAAGAAGGACGTCGCGGAGCTGCGCAAGCAGGCCGAGGCGGGCATCGAGAAGGCGAAGCTGGCGGAGTACAACGTCACCGGCACCAAGTGGCTGGACACCAACCTCAAGCGCTATCAGGACAACTACCTGTCCGGTGACAAGGCCAGCCGCGCGCGCGCGCGGCTGTTCGTCAAGCGCTGCAAGGACTTCAAGCGGAAGTACCCGCAGCACCCGGATCTCGAGTGGGTCGAGCGCTACAGCTCGCGCTACGCGAAGCTCGCGGACATGGACTCACCTCCGGAGTACGCCGACCTGGAGTGGGAAGTCACGCGCCTCACGGCGGCGAAGCCCCGCGACTACGAGACGGTGTTCAAGCTGATCGACTCCTTCTCCGCGAGCGCCACCGGCGGCGACGCGACCAAGGCGAGTGCGCTGCGGGCGGAGCACATCGCGGGCCGCGACGAGTACTTCCTCGACCGGATGCAGCAGGCGCGCTTCCACTGGGAGAAGAAGGAGTACGGCCAGGCAGTCGAGTGGCTCGTGCAGGTCATCATCCAGATCGGCGACCAGGCGATGGAGGATCAGGCTGCCGACAGCTTCCTCAAGATGGTCGACGACCAGGGCCGGCCGCTCTCGGACCGCTACCTCGAGACCTACAAGAAGAATCGCCCCGAGCACTTCGCGCGCATGATGAAGAACGACGCCCTGCGCGCAGCGGCGGACGCGGCCGGAGTGAAGTGAACGTGTGAGCAGGGGGGGCGCTCGCCGCCTCCCTGACTCCAGGGCCGCTCGGCGGTCCGCGAGGGCCTCGTGCTCGGGGGGGAAGCCATCACCGGCTCTCCGCTCCCGAGGGCTGAGGCCCTTCGCCGTGGACGGGTGGCTCACCGGTGCCCAGCGACGTCGTCACCCCCGTCTCTCCGCGCGCGGCCCGTCGCCTCAGGTCGCGACGAGCCCCAGCGCGTCGGAGTGGATGCGGCCGACGTCCTCGGCGTAGCGCTCGGCGCCGTCCAGCTCGAGCATGCGCGCGCGGGCTTGGACGCCCATCTGCTTCGCTGAGGTCGGATTCTCGAGGAGCATCGAGATCGACTCCGACAGCTTCATCGGGTCGTTGCGCTGGATCAGCAGTCCGTTCTTCTTGTCCTCGACGCGTCCGAAGCTGCTGCTCGTCGCCGTGAAGATCGACGGGACGCCCATGCCGAGCGCCTGGAACGCCGACCAACCCGGGCTGCCGGTGCGCGTCGGAGAGACGTGCAGATCGGCTTGCGAGAGCGCCACGTTCAGGTTGGGCATCGTTGCGCAGTTGATCGAGACGACGTCGGAGAGCTGTGCCTCGCGGACCTGTCGGCGGAGCGCGTCCTCTTCGGGGCCTTCACCGAGGATCAGCACGTCGAGTCGCCGGCCGGCACCAACGAGCAGCCGCGTGGCCTCGACGAGGACGTCGAAGCCGTGCTCCCGGTCGAGCGTCCCGATGGCGATCACCACGGGGCGGCGCCCCTCGATACGCTGGCGCGGCAGCCAGTCGCGCTCGAGATTCGGTGCATGCTCCAGGACACGCAGCCAGCTGCGCGGCACTTGCCCCGCGTTGACCGTGCGCTCCACGAACGATTCGCACGGGAGGATCACGGCGCGCAGCTCCTGCGGCGAGAACTCGAGGCGCGCTTCGATCGGGCGGAGCACCTCCTGCACGTACGGCCGCTGCAGCGCGTCGGCGATTCGCACTGCGAGCGGCGCGAGGGCCTCGTCGGTGACGTGCAGCAGCTGCGGCTCGAGCTCGGCGATCTGACGGCGGGCGCGCCGCATGGCGAAGTAGCCGAGCACGGGCTGCGTCGGCAGTTCACCGATGAAGACCGGCGCGCCGGTCCCGAGCAGGGAGCTGGTGTGGCTGCCCTTGCGCGTGACCACGCTCACCTCGTGCCCTGCGACCAGCGCGGCGCGCACCGTCGCCACCAGGCGCGCGGTGCCGTCGGACATGTCGAGGCGGGGGTGGAGGAATGCGATGCGCACGGTCGGGAGTCTGGGCGGCGGGGTGGCCGCCGTCAATCGCTCTCGGCGACGGGGGGCTGCGGAGGCCTCGAGCGGCTGGCGAGGGGGGTGGCCTCCAGCTCGCCCGGCTGGGTCCGCCAGCGGTGCTGGTGCCAGGCCCACTGCTCGGGGCTCTCACGGATCCAGCGCTCGAAGACGGCGTTGACGCGCGTCATCAGCTCGGTAGTGGCCTCCTTGCGGGGGATCCGGAAGTCGAACTCGAGCGGCTCCTCGAAGCTCAGCCGGTAGCGCGTAGCGCCCTCGTGGGGCAGGACACAGCGCGCGGGCAGCAGCGGAACGCGGCGCGCGCGCGCGAGGGCGGCCGGCGCGGTCATCGTGAGCGCGGGGGTGCCGAAGAACGGCAGGAACTCGCCCGCCAGCCGTCGCACCTCCAGGTCACAGAGGAGGCCCAGGACGTGGTTCTCCTGGAGTACGCGCACGAGCTCGCGGGGGTGGGAGTGCTGTGGGATCGTCTCGACGTCGTAGTTCTTGCGCAGGTCGAGGAACCACTGCGCCGTCGGGTCCCGGTGCTTCTCCAGACCGACGACGGCGCCCTCGTGGCCGAGTCGTCGCATCGATGCAGCGAGCAGCTCCCAGTTGCCGATGTGGCCGGTCACGACGAGGGCGCCGCGTCCCTTCGCGAGGACGGCGTCGAGGTGCGCGACCGAGTCGTCCACGTCGACATTGGCCTCGAGCCAGCCGTGGACGGCGTCGAGGCCGGGCAGCGCGGCGAGGGTCAGCCATTCGTAGGCGAGGCGCGCGGTGTGTCGCCGGACGCCCGCAGCGATCCGGCGGCGGGCCGCGTCGTCGAGCTCGTTGCCGTAGGCGGTACGCAGGTTCGCGAGCGTGCGTGCCTCGAGTGAGGAGAAGCGCGAGAGCCACGAGAGCCCGCTCAGCCCACCGAGCGCGAGGGGTCGCGGGACGAAGCGCGAGGAGTTGCTGGCGGCCTGGAGGACCTTCGCGCGCAGGCGCCGGCGCAGGGGCTCAGCCACGGCAGCCCTCCACGCGCAGGGCGCAGCCCGGTCCGAGTCGGGTCGCCCCGTCCGCTTCGCGCCATAGCCCGTCGCCCTCGAACTGGAAGCCGCGTTCGCGCAGCGCCTCGTTCGTGCGGGGGACGCCGGGCGCCTTCGCCTCGGGGTCCGGCTCGGCCCCGGGTGGCGTGACGTAGGCCGCCGTGTCACCGCGTGTCAGACGAAGCAGCGCGAGCGGGGTCAGGGTCGGCAGACCGTGCTGCCACGCGCGGCCGAGGGTGGTCCAGCGCGCTGACGCGCCTGGATCGCCATCGAGCGTGACGGCGACGCCGCCGAGCCGCGTCTTCGACTCGCCCGCGGCGGCCCGCGCGGCGAGCTGCTGCAACGCGCCGGGATCCCGCAGGAGGCCTTCGGCGCCGCAGCGCGCGACGAGCGCGCGGCCGCCTGGCAAGTCGCGCTCCTCGCAGAGGCCGCTTGGGCGCGTCCAGCGGTCGGCGTGCTCCAGGAGCGCTTCCCGGCGCTGGTCGCGGGCGCGGAGCTCGAGGGTGGTGAGCCGGTCCGCGCGCCGGAAGGGCGCGCTCCGCTCGGCGCCGAGGCGCCGGCGCCAGGACACGAGGAAGCGCTGCCGCTGGCGAAGCGTCGTGAACTCGCGCGCGTCGGCTGCGAGCCCGACGAGGTCGCGCTCGAGCGCCTCGTCCGTGAGCGGGGGGCCGAGCCGCGCGCCGGCGACGTCGACGAGCCACGCCTCGCCGGCGGCGTCGACCAGCAGGTTGCCGGCGTGCAGGTCGCCGTGGGCGAGCCCGAGCGCGTGGGCGTGACCGACGAGCGTTCCCAGGCGACGGGCGAGGAGCTCGGGGGGCGCCGGCAGATCGGTGGGGTCGCGGAGGAGCTCGGCGACGCTACGCGCCCCCTCGATCCACTCGGCCGTGAGCTCCCAGCCATCCTCGACGCGCTCCGCTCCGCGGGGACGTGGCACGTGCAGTCCGGCGGCGTGGAGCTCACGCAGGAGCCGCAGCTCGCGTTCGGCACGTCTGCGGTCGCCGAGGCGGCGCAGCCAGCCGCGCGAGCGGTAGTGCTTGACCACCTCCGGGGCGCCGTCCGGCCCCGCGCGAAGCGCGACGGAGCGGTGCAGGCCGCGCTTGAGCCAGCGGGTCGAGGTCGTGGTCGTCATCGCCCCCCCAAACTAGCCTGACAGCGGACGAGCATCGCCCCCGATTCGGAACCGGGCGCGGTGAACGCGGCGACCGCCCACGCAGAGGCCGGGCCGACCTGTGCCTGCACTCCCAGCGGAGCGCCTCCGGTGGCGCATGCCCGGCGGCGCCCCACGGCACGGGGCCGCGACGCAGGCGGGATCGCCTTTGTAATCACGGGAGGGCTCGACTCTACTGACGCGCCCCACGATGAAGCTCAAGCGCTACGTCCTCATCCAGCTCCTGACCGGCTTCCTGCTGAGCGCAGCGGCCATGGTCTTCATCGCGATGCCCGGCATCGCCGTGGGGGCGGTGCACAAGCTCGGCGGCGCCGGGATGCTCTCGGTGCTGAAGCTCGTGCCGCTGATGGTGGCCGTCTTCGTGCCGTACGTGCTGCCCGTCGCGCTGCTCTTGTCCCTGGTGTCGACCTACGGCCGGCTCGTGCAGCAGAACGAGTGGACGGCGATCCGCATGGCCGGGATGAACCCGTACCGCATGCTGATGCCGGCGATGCTCGTCGCGAGCTTCGCTGGCGCAGCGGTCTACGGGCTGAACGCGGAGCTCCTTCCGCGCATCAAGCTGCGCAACAAGACCCTCCAGCTCGACGAGCTGAAGCAGGTCTTGCGCAACCTCTCGCGCGGGAAGACCGACATCGACATCGGCGGCTTCCAGCTGATCTCGACCTACAGGGACACGGAGGACTTCCAGACCTTCTACGACTGCTTCATCGAGTTCCCGTCGCGAGACGGCAAGGAGGCCCAGAGCTTCTTCGCCGAGGCGGTTCGGTTCGACTTCGACGACACGAACATGGTCGCGAAGCTCTACAACGCCCGCGGCGCGACCGCGGACGTCGTGGCCGAGATCATCGAGTACACCGCGATCTCGGTGAGCATCGACGAGCTGACAGGGGACAAGAAGCGCCACGACTTCCGTAACGCCCGCTACTTGACCGCGCCGCAGCTGACCGAGGCGCTGGAGCGCCTCGACACCGAGCGCTGGGCGATCCCGCCGCTCTTGATCGCCCTCGGGCGGCCGCCGTCCTCGACGCTGTACACGAACTGGAACAAGACCGAGGCGCGCCTCGGTTTCGCGTGGCACGAGAACTGGAGCAACGCGGCGACGTGCCTGATGTTCGTGCTCGTCGGCGTCTCCACCGGGCTTCTCCTGCGGAAGGGCACGCAACTCACGGCTCTGGCCGTCGCCGTCGGCTACGCGATGGTCTACTGGATCGCGTCGCTACGGCTCGGGAAGCAGCTCGCCCGCGAGGGCGTGCTCGAGCCCTGGGTGGGGGCGTGGGTGCCGCTCATCCTCTTCTCGATCATCGGTCTCTGGATGACGCATCGGGCGTTCCGGGAGTGAGCTGATCGTGGGGAAGCACAAGATCAAGATTCACCGGCGTCGGACCGCTCTCGGAGGGCGGCTCGACCGCTACGTCGGGTGGACCTTCGCGTCGAGCTACGTGACGGCGCTGTTCGTGGTGATGGGCCTGTTCGTCATCATGGACATGGCCTCGAACCTCGACGACTACCTGGAGCCCTGGCCGGACGGTTCGAGCGCGTCCTCGACGACCGTCGTGCTCTACTACCTCTTCAACCTGCCGATCCTGTTCTTGCAGGCGGCGCCGTTCATCACGCTGATCGCGGGGCTGTTCACGCTGACGCGCATGCTGAGCTCGAACGAGGTGGGCGCGGTCCTGGCTGCGGGCGTCAGCGGGCGGCGCCTGCTGATGCCGATCTTCTTCGGCGGCTTCGTCGCGATGTCCGGGATGGTCGTGCTGCGCGAGGCAGCGACGAACACGGTCCTGCCCGTCCGTGACTCCCTGCACTACGTGCTCGAGGAGCAGAGCACGGACCGCGTGTTCCAGATGCTGCGGATGCGGGACCTCTCGGGGAGCATCCTGCGCTTCATGGAGTACCGACCGGGGATGGAGGGCCAGCCCGCGCAGGGCGACGGGCTGCTGCTCGTCCGGCGAGAGGGCGCCGAGTGGCCGTGGTTCGTCAAGGCGGAGCGGGCGACCTACACGGAGCGTGACGGCGAATGGGGCCTCGCGCTCGAGGGCGGCAAACGCACCGAGGAGACCGAGTCGCGCAAGATCGTCACCAACGTCGACTGGGTCGGGCAGGAGGACTTCGAGTTCACCCCCGAGCAGGCGTTGACCTACCAGCGGGCGCGGCGCAATCCGCTCGAGCTCTCGTTCGTCGAGGCGATGGAGCTCGCGCGTCGCGACCCGGACAACGTCGTCTACCAGACGTTGATGCAGTACCACCTGACGTTCCCGCTGGCCAACCTGGTGCTGCTGCTCGTCGGCCTCCCGCTGATGTTCCGGCACGACCGGGGGCAGGGCCTCGAGGGCGTGTTCAAGGGGCTGCTCCTCTGCCTGTTCTTCTTCGCCGGGGACTTCGTCTGTCGGAACCTCGGGGTCCAGGGGGCGCTCGATCCCTTGCTGGCGAGCTGGCTGCCCGTGCTGCTGTTCGGCAGCGTCGGGGTCGTGCTGTTCGACGGGATCCGGACCTAGCCCCTTCGCTCCCCGGGAGCGAGCTGGCCCACTCGGCGCTCCGGAACTCCGCAACTGGCACGGACTTGGAGCGGCTCGTGAGCTGCCGTATGCTGCGCCCCAGATCCGGCCGCCCGGGGGGAAGAGACGCGCCGCTCGCGCGTCCCACCCGCCGCGCCTCCTCAACCGGCACCGTCTCCGACCATGAGCTCTTCCCGATTCGCCCGCTCCTCCCGCCCCTCCCGTGCGGGCTCGACCCTCCTCCTCCTCGGCGCCCTCGCCCTCGCGACGGGCTGCGCCGCCAATGAGGAGCGCCGCGACCGGACGGAGGTCGAGCGTCTGGTTCGCAACGGCCAGTACTCCGAGGGAGTCGAGCTCGCAGCCGAGCTGCGCGATGCCGCGCCCGACAACGAGGAAGCCGTCGAGCTCCACCGCGTCGCCACGATCGCGCTGTACCTCGACCAGGCGCGCACCGCGACCCTGGACAACCGGGATCTGGACGCGCTCGGCTGGCTGAACAAGGGACTGGAGGTGGACCCGACGCACCCGCTGCTCCTGCAGTGGCGCGAGAAGACGCGCAACAAGGTCGCAGTGCGGCTGATCGACGCCGGCGACGAGATGTTCACGCAGGGCGAGCTGGAGGCTGCGGCCTCCTCCTATCGCACGGTCCTGATCTACATCCCCGAGCACGTCGAGGCGCGCGAGGGGCTCGAGCAGGTGACGATCGTCATGGCCTACCGCGAGAGCCTCGGTGAGGACTACTACCGGGACGGCGTCCGCGCCCTCTCCGACTACCGGCTGCGCCAGGCGCGCCGCGGTTTCCAGGCGACGTCGAAGTACTTGCCCGCCTCCACCCGCGCCGAGCGTCGCGGTGGCGAGGTCGACGAGCTGCTGGCACAGCAGCGCGTCGCCGTGGCCCAGGGCTTCGAGTCCGAGGGTCTCTACGCTGCCGCGCACAACGAGTACCGCTTCGCGCTGCTGCTCGACCCGAACAACGTCACGGCCCAGGACGGCCTCGAGCGCCTCGCCACCGAGGCAGAGGCCGCCGAACTCCTGCGCGCGGCGCAGATGAAGATCTATCGCCGCGAGTTCAACAAGGCGCAGGAGCTGATCGCTCAGGGCGCCGAGAAGTCCCAGCTGCAGAGCGAGGCCTTCCGGGAGCTCGAGGCGAAGATCGAGGACATTCGCTTCGACACGATGTACCGCAAGGCGTTCGACTTCGAGCGTGACGGTCGCTACATCGAGGCCATCGCCGCCTACGAGACGCTCCTCGCCGAGGTCGACTACTTCAAGGACGCCACGGCCCGCATGGGCACGCTCGAGGGCTACATCGAGATGGCGGACAGCTACTGGGAGAAGGCCGAGGCGGAAGAGGACCCCACGGTCCGGCTGCAGCACCTGCGGTCGATCGAGGGCTTCTGGCCCGACTACCCCGGGCTCGCCGATCGCATCGAGTCGCTCCAGGAGACCGTCGACGCCCAGGGCTGAGTGCTGCGCGATACGGTCTGGCCTGCGGGCCGACGAGCGCTCTCGACTCCGTCCTCGAGTGCCTCGAGCGGTGCTCTCTGCTCAGTCCTCGAGTGCCTCGAGCGGTGCTCTCTGCTCAGTCCTCGAGTGCCTCGAGGACGGCACCCACGGCCAGCCGCTCCAGGCAGAGCGGGCCTTCGGGCAGCCGGCAGCGGCGCGCGAGGCACGGGGCGCACTCGAGCGCCTCGCCCGCGCGCACGACCTTGTGCGCTGAGGAGGGGCCGGGTGTGGGCCACGGTCCAGTGCGCCGCGCGTCCTGGGGCCCCGCCAGTCCGACCACGGGGAGGCCGCTGGCTGCGGCCACGTGCTGCGGACCGGAGTCGCAGCTGACAAAGCGCGCGCCGTGCTCGGCTCCTGCCCGCAGGAATCCGGCGAGCTTGCGAAGGCCGCGCTGACCGACCCAGTGCCTGACCCGCGGCGAGTCGGCGAGCTCGCGCTCGAGGCGTGCACCCAGCTCGGCCTCGCCGGGGCCGGAGAGGGCGAGCACGTCGCGACCGCGTTCGGAGAGGGCGCGCAGGAGCGCGATCTGCGAGTCGACCGGCCAGGCGCGCACGTCGCCGGGCGCGGCGAGCTGCACGACGACCGGGCCCGAGAGGTCTTCGCCGAAGCGCTCGCGCCAGAGCTTGCGTCCCGTGGTGCGCTCGACCTCACCGAGCTCGAGCCAATCCGCGGGCAGCAGGGTGTCCGCGTCGGGCACGAGGTGCCTCGCCAGGTGCAGGGAGCGGTCGATCGCGTGCCGCTCTTCCGGACCGCAGGGCGGTGCCGGGTCGTCGAGGACACGCGCGCCCAAGCGCTCGCGCCAGTCGTCACGGTGCCAGCCGCTGCGGCGAGGAGCCCGCGACAGCCAGGTGACCGCGGCGCTCTTCAGGTTCCCTTGCACGTCCACCGTCCAGTCGGCATCGAACGCTCGCAGCTCGCGGGCGAGCCGAGGCCAGGCCCGCCAGCCGGCGCGGCGATCGAAGTGAAAGGCCCGTGTGAGCCCCGGGAGGGCCTCGATCAGCTCCGCGAACTCAGGCTGGACGGCCCAGGCGATGCGGGCCTCCGGGAACCCGCGCCGCAGGGCGTGGTAGACGGGCAGCGCGTGCACGACGTCGCCGAGGTGCGAGAGGCGGACGAGCAGGATGCGGCGAGGAGTGGACGACACGTTCGAGGAAGCGGCTGGGCGCGTAGGATACGGGGACGATGATCCGGCGGATATCGACGAAATGGGTGCTCGCGGTGCTCGCCGCCGTGGTGGTGCCGTTCCTGGGCTTTGCCTGGTACGTCGACCTGAAGCTGGCGGACCGCATCTCGCACGACCTGGTGCAGGACTACCTGGTTCGCTACGCGGCGGATCTGGCGGACCGGATCGACGACGAGCTGGCGGAGCGCCGGCTGGACGTCGAGCTGCTCGCCTCGGATCCGATCGTGTACTTCTCGGTCGGGGAGTCGCGCGACGTCTACGTCCCGCTGCTCGAGCCGAGCCTGGACCGCATCGTCCGGCGCAGCCCGGGGTTCGACCTGCTGCTCGTCGTCGACGCCGAGGGGCGCTTCGTGGGCGCGAGCTCGGCGCTGCGCGACGGCGGCGTCCGCGTTCCCGTCGACAGCGCGAGGCTGCGCGCGACGAACTACGCGGCGCTCGATTGGTTCGACATCGCCGCGGCGGGGGAGCCGTGGCTGGTGGATCACCACGTCTCTCCGCTGCTGCACGCGCGCGAGCTCGAGGCCGGCACCCTCGACCGGTCACTCCCGAGCAACTACTGCATCGGCATCGCCGAACCGATTCGAGGCAGCGACGATCCGACGCGCATCCTCGGGGTCGTCTACGGCGTGCTGAACTGGAACGTCGTCCAGGTCGACCTGCTCGACAACTACCGCGAGGGCCAGACCTTCGAGGGGATCGGCTCCGAGGTCTACTCGTCGTCCTACTCGTGGCTGTGGAAGTCCGACGCGAAGACGATCATCGGACACCTGCGGACGGAGCTCTACGGACAGAAGGTCGACGAAGAGCCGATCAACCTCCCGGACCTGGTGCTGGCCGCGGGCCTCGCGGACTCCGGCATGTATCCGGAGTACGAGTTCCTCGGCCAGCGCAAGCAAGCGGCGTTCAAGCACTGCCGCAGCCGGGACGAGGGCGGGCTCGGCTGGGTCGTCGGGCTCGGCATCGACAACGTCGACATCTACGCGGTCGTCAACGAGCTCAGCGATCTGTTGATTCGGGCGACGATGGTCGTGCTCGGTATCGCGGTCGTCTGGACCGTGCTGATCGCGCGGCGAACGACCCGCCCGATCCGCGCCTTGCAGCGCCACACGCAGCGCGTCGCGGGCGGCGACCTCGACGCGCGCATCCCCGTCGAGTCCCGCGACGAGCTCGGTCAGCTGGCCGAGGCCTTCAACCAGATGACCGCTGAGCTGTCGGAGAACCGACAGCGGCTGGTCCAGGCCGAGAAGGAGACGGCCTGGAGCGAGATGGCGCGGCAGGTGGCGCACGAGATCAAGAACCCGCTGACGCCGATCAGCCTCTCGGTGAACCTCTTGCGACGCGCGCGCGACGAGGAGAGCCCCGAATTCGAGCCGATCCTGGAGCGCACGCTGGGGCTGATCGATCGGCAGGTGGAGAACCTGCGGCAGATCGCGCAGAACTTCTACGCCTTCGCCGGCGAACGCGCGCTGGAGCCGGTGGACTCCGATCTGCGGGGTCTCGTCGACGAGGTGCTCGAGCTGAACGCGGCCTGGGCGGAGGAGCTCGGGGTCACGATCCGGGTCGAGGGCGAGGGCATCGAGGCGCGGCTGGACCCGACGGAGTTCCGGCGCGTGCTCATCAACCTCGTGTCCAACGCGCTGCAGTCCATGCAGAGCGGCGGAGAGCTCCACGTCTCGGTGCTCGGCGACGCGACCTCCGTCCGCGTCGAGGTGCGCGACACGGGCGTCGGGGTCGACGAGGAAGTGCGCAAGCACCTGTTCGAGCCCTACTTCACGACCCGATCGCACGGCACCGGTCTCGGCCTGGCGATCTGCAAGCGCGTGATCGACGAGATGGGGGGTCAGATCCGGCTCGAGCCGGTCCCCGTGGCCGATGGTGGGGGGACGCGCGCCGTCCTCGTCCTGCCGCGGGCCCCGGGCTCGCAACCGCGAGGGCCGCGCGCGCGAAGCTGATGGCATCCCGCGCCCTCGACCTGCCGTGACCACCACAGACCCGACCCCTCGCCGAAACCTGCCGCTGGCCCTCGCGGGCCTCGCCCTGGTGCTGACTTGCCTGGCGGTCCTGTGGTGGCGGACGCCGGACGACGGCGCCTCCACGGTCGTGGACGAAGGCCTCGCCGCCCTGGAAGTTCCCGAGGACCGTGAGCTGCACGCTCCGACGGGGCCTGTCGAGGCCGGGCTCCCGGACGCGCCGCTGGGCGCGCCCTCGCTGGGCCGCGACGACGTCGGCGCGGGAGTGCGACTGGCGGGGGATGGCCGCCTGGTCGGCCAGGCGTTGCTGCGCGAGGACGGCAGCCCCGTGCCGAACGCACGCGTGGAGCTGCTCGCCGTCCCGCCCGCCGGCGCTCCGCTCCTGGAGCGCATGCTGCGGCTCGCGCGCGCGCCGGGCCAGTTCGCAGGGCGCGCGCGACCCGTCGCGGTGACGCAGACCGACGCCGTCGGCCGCTTCGAATTCGACGGCGTCCGCCGCGGCAAGTACTTCGTCGACGTGCGCTCCGAGTTCTGCGCGCCGGAAGGGCCGCAGCAGGTCTCCGTGCTGGCCTCGGGCGCGGGCGGGCCCGTCGACGTCTGGATGAACCTCTCGGGGAGCGTCGCCGGGACGGTGCTCGATGCAGAGGGGCAGCCGCTGTCCGGCGTCCGCGTGATGCTCGAGCCCGGGCCGAACCTGATCCTCGAGAGTCTCCGCCGTGGGGAGTTCCTGCTGCTTGAGCAGAGCTCCGACGCCGAGGGGCGCTTCGAGTTCAGCGGGGTTCCGCCCGGTGAGGGGTATGAGCTGACGGCCTATGCGGCGGACATCGCGGTCTCGCACTCCGACGGCTTCGACGTGGTCGCCGGCGAGGTGGTCGAGGTCGCTCTGCGCGCGCGCCGGGGCGGAACCGTCCTGGGGCGCGTCCTGTCGGTCGAGCTCGACAAGGATGGACTCCCCGCTGGCCAGCAGCCGATCGCCGGCGCCCACGTCGGCGCGATCCCCCGCGGGCTGCGCGACATGCGCTTCCTCCAGGAGATCCTCGAGCAGACCCACTGCATCACGGAAGAGGACGGCAGCTACCGCATGACCCACGTGCCGCCCGGCGACGTGGACGTGGTCGCCTACGCGCCGCAGCACCTGCTCGGCGGCGGCGTGATCGCTGTCGTCGCCGAGGGGCAGACCTCGAGCGCTCTCCCGATCGAGCTGAGCCGGGGGGCGCTGGTCCGCGGTCGGGTCGTGGACGGCCGCGGCGAGCCGATCGCCGGCGTGCACGTGCGCTGGCAGACCTTCGACTTCCGCGCGATGGCGCGGCGCGGGATGCAGTTCTCCTTCTCGCCCATGCTCTCACAGGCCGTCGAGGGCTTCGCCTTCCCGGAGACGGACGCGGACGGGCGCTTCGTGGCCGGGCCGTTCCCGGGCGAGGCTCCGCACCGCATGCACTTCTATCGCGAGGGCTTCGCCGAGACGATGCGGGCCTGGGAGCCGGAGGTCGACGGCGGCGAGATCGAGGTCGTGCTCCAGAAGGGCGGTTCGCTCGAGGGGCTCGTGATGGACCTCGACGCGGCCGAGCCGATTCCTGTGTTCTCGATCGCCACGATCGACCGCGTCGAGACCGACGCCGAAGCGCCCGGCCGCTACAACCCGTTCGACCAGGGCGAGCACTTCGAGGACGCCGCCGGACGCTTTCGGCTGCACGCGCTGCGGCCCGGCCCCGCGCGCCTCACGTTCCACGCCGACGGCTACGTCTCGAAGACGCTGCCGGAGGTGGAGATCGAGGAGGGAGCCGAACGGAAAGGTCTCATCGTGACGCTCAGCCGCGGCGCGGTCCTGCGCGGGCGCGTGGTCGATCAGGATGGGGAGCCCGTCGCTGGAGCGAGTGTGATGGCGCTCGACCCCGACCAGCGCATGGGGCGCCGGCTCTACGACCCGCGCGGCGACCTCTCCGCTCCGCCGCCGGAGATCCCGGACTTCCGTGAGATCGTGCCACCCGCGCTGTTCGGGTACGCCGTCGGGCTCGGCGTGCTCGGCGATCACGCCGAGCGTACGGACACGAATGGTGCTTTCGAGCTGCGCGGGCTCCCGGCGGGGCGGACAGCGGTGATCGCGTTCCACCCGGACTTCGCCTCGACGATCGAGGCGGATCTCGTGCTCGAGGCCGGCGAGGAGCGCGACGGGCTGGAGCTCGAGCTCTCGACCGGCGCGAGCGTCTTCGGGACGGTGGAGGACCGCCATGGGGAGCCGATTCCGGCCTCGATGGTCCTCGCGCTCTCGCCCTCGGGCTTTGGCCGAGGCAGCGCGACGCAGGCGGGCGGCGGCTTCTACCAGACGCAGACCGATAGCGCGGGGGAGTACTCGATCGAGCACATGGAGTCGGGGAGCTACTTCCTCGTGTCCACGCTCGGCGACGAGGCGCTCAACCCGCTGTCGTTCTTCTCGAGCCTCGACTTCGACCTGGTCACGGTGCCGCCGGACGAGCGCGTGCGCTTCGACATCATCGATGAGTCACGCGGCGCGACGCGGGTCTTCGGTCGCGTGCTCGATCGAGGCGTGCCGGTCGGCGGCGGATCGATCAGCGCCGTGTCGTTCGAGGGTGAGAACTTCCTCGGCGTCGATTGGAAGCTGGGCCGCATCGACGGCGCCGGCAACTACGAGTTCGAGGGCCTCGCGCCCGCGGAGTATCAGTTCGAGCTGCGCAGCGGTGTCGTGCGGACGCGGGTGCTGGTGGAGGTGCCGGATCAACCGGAGTACCGCCTGGACCTCGAGTTACCGACAGGCTCCCTCGCGGGGCGCGTGGTCGACGCTGCGACCGGGACCGGCGTGCGCCGCGCGCGGGTGTTCCTGCGCCCGCTCGACGAGGACCCGCCTGAGGGGCTCGTCGCCTCCTTCCTGCAGAGCGAGGGGCAACTCTCGCGAACGAACACCTCCGACGACGGCGCCTTCGTCTTCGAGCACCTGCCCGCGGGACGCTACGAGCTCCTCGCGCGCCCCCGTGGCGAGAGCGGCGGCCTGGCGCTCGCGGCCTCCGCTCCGCAGGTGCTGGAGATCGACGAGTCCGAGCGACGGACCGGCGTCCTGGTCGAGCTGCCGCCGTCGCTGCGCCTCGTCGGCCGACTCGTGGACGAGAGCGGCCAGCCGGTGGAAGGGGCGCGAGTTCTCTGCGCGCGCGAGGGGGCGGGGCTCGATGCGCGGCCCGCGCGGGCCAGCAGCGATCCGGACGGCCGCTTCGAGCTGACCGGGCTCGCCGAGGGCGCCCACGTCTTGACGGTCAGCCGCAGCGGATTCGCCGCGGAGCGCCAGGGCGGCGTCGAGCCGGGGTCGGCGGAGGGGGACGAGCTCGTCCTGACCTTGCGCCGGGGCACGGCCGTCGAATTGCGCGTCTTCGGTCCGGACGGCCAGCCGCTCGCGGGGGCCAGCGCACGCTTCCAGCGCACCGACCAGCCGGGGGCGGAGACGGCCGACCCGGGGGGCGCCGTGATCGACCTCTTCAACGGCAAGCGCACGACCGACGGAGAGGGTCGCCTCGAGCTCGGACGATTCGTGCCGGGGATTTACGAACTCGAGGTCTGGCGCGGCCCGCTGCGCCGACTACGACCCTCCGTGCAGGTCGAGGCCGGTGACGACGTCCTCGAGCTGCGCGTCGACCTCTGATCCGGCTCACGCCTCGGACTCGGGGCCGTAGGAATCCGACCGCCCCGTCCCGTCCCACCCGCTGAGACTCCGTCCGCCGGCGCTACACTCCCCGACATGCTGACTGCCACTCTCCTGCTGCAGGCCTCGCTGCTCGCTCACCCGCTGTACCTCGAGCCCGAGCAGCCCGAGCTCCACTCCGCTCAACACATCCTCTTGTTCCACGACGAGCTGGCGGAGTCGCCGTTCGAGACGGGCATGGGCGAAAAGGAGACGATCGAACTCATGGAGCAGCTGCGCGAGCGCGTCGTCGCAGGCGAGTCGATCGGTGACCTCGCGCGCCAGTACTCGCACGCAAAGACCTCCCTGCACGACGGTTCGCTCGGCTCCTACCCGGAGGGCCTCCTGCGAGAGCCGTTCAACACGTTCCTGTTCAAGGCGGACATGGGAGAGCTCAGCTCGGTCCTCGTCGATGACAAGGGCGTGCATCTGATCCAGCGCGTGCCCACGCATGCCGCGGTGAAGATGATCCTGCTGAGCGGGACCGGCGTGGAGCAGCGCTCGCTCGCCGACCGACTGGTGGCGGAGCTGCGCGGTGGGGCGGACTTCGCCGCGCTCGCGGCAGAGCACTCCACGGATCCGACCTCGAAGGCCAACGGCGGCCGCTACCACGTGTTCGAGCGCGGCCCGAACGACGCCTCGATCAAGGCGGCTGCGTTCAGGGCGAAGGTCGGCGAGATCCTCGATCCGATCGAGTCTCCGCTCGGTCTGCACATCATGCAGCGCGTGGAGCCCGACGACTTCCCTCGCGAGCTGTGGGCGAACAACTTCATTCGCGTGCGCGGGATCCTCGTGAAGCACACGGGGGCCAAGGGCGCCGAAGAGACCTTCAATCGCGAGAAGGGCGAGGCGCTGGACATGGCCGAAGAGATCATTCGTCGCGTGAACGCCGGCGAGGAGAGCTTCGAGTCGATCGCCGCGCGCTTCAACGACGACCCGGATGGCAAGGAGCGGAAGGGAGACCTCGGCTGGATTCACCGCGGCAACCCGGATCTCCCGCTGTTCCTCACGCTGCTGTTCAACGCGCAGCCCGGGACGGTCAGCCGTGCCTTCGTGACGGAGTACGGCATGGTCGTGCTCTACCGCGAGCGCTGAGGCGACCCACGCAACCGCGACCGTCCCAGGCTCGAACGCGGGTCGTAGTCGCGCCGGATGAGCCCGACCGATCCCACCCGGCGACCCCGCGTCGCCGTTCTGCTTCCGGCCCTGAACGAGGAGCTGAGCCTACCGCTCGTCCTCGACGAGCTCCCGGGGGAGGCGATCGACGAGGTGCTGGTGGTCGACAACGGTTCGACCGACGGGACCGCCTCGGTCGCGCGCGCCGCGGGCGCGCACGTGCTCCACGAGCCGCGCCGCGGGTACGGCCGCGCCTGTCTCTCAGGGTTGGAGCTGCTGTTCGGTGAGCGCGAGACCGCGCCCGGTGAGCCGGTGCTCGAGCCCCTCGCGGACACCGACATCGTCGTGTTCCTCGATGCCGACCACTCCGACTACCCCGAGGACCTGGTCGACCTGCTCGCGCCGCTCCTCGACGATCGCGCGGACTTCGCGCTGGGGTCGCGGGTGCTGGGCGGCGCGACGATGGACGCGCTCCTGCCGCAGGCCTGGTTCGGCAACCGGTTGGCCTGTGGCCTGATGCGATTGCTGTTCGGCGCGCGCTACACCGACCTCGGGCCGTTCCGTGCTCTCCGCGTTCGCGCGCTGCGCCACCTCGAGATGGGCGATGAGGACTACGGCTGGACGGTCGAGATGCAGCTCAAGGCGAAGGTCGCCAGGCTGCGCGTCGTCGAGGTGCCGGTTCGCTACCGAGCGCGCATCGGCGAGAGCAAGATCACGGGGACGCTGCGCGGCACGCTCGGCGCGGCGTGGAAGATCCTCGGCTGGATCTTCGGCTGGCGCCTGAAGCTCTGGCTCAGTCCTCGGTGTATCCCCAGGTACCCTCGATGACCGCGTAGCGCACGGAGATGATCTCGAGCAGGAAGTCGAACATGCCCCAGTACGGGTACACGTCGGCCTCCGTCACGACCATGTTGTGCAGACCGGAGTCGGAGGCGTTCTCGCGTGCCTGGTTGAGGGCGGAGCGCGGCAGGTCGACGCCGAAGATCGTGAAGCTCGTCCCGGTCGCTCGGTAGGTCCCGGAGCTCTTCGTGTCGCGCTGGAACTCGATCGACGAGCAGCCGGTCGCGGCGAGGGCGAGGCTCAGGGTCGCGAGGCGTACGGCGAGAGTTGGGGCGTGACTGCGGAGACGCGGCATGGGGCGAACATAGCGGCGGAGGGCGCCGCGGGGAAGGTGGGCGGGGCGAGTCGCGGGGAGCCCGGGTAGACTCCGCCCATGACGGGCATCGGCAGGGATCCGGCGGGCCTGGAGGGGATTCTCGGCCCTCAACCGGCGGCCTTCCACGAGGTCTTCGGAGCGGGAGAGAATCCGCGCGTGTTCTTCGCGCCGGGCCGCCTGAACCTGATCGGCGAGCACGTCGACTACTGCGGGGGGCCGTCCCTGGCGGTGGGCCTGGATCGGGGCACCTACGTCCTGGGGCGCCGAACGGCGACCCGCGAGCTCCGGCTGTTCGCCGCTCGTGAGCCGCTGGTCGAGCACCACGACCTGGGGCGGCTGCCACAGCGGGCCCGCGGCCGCTGGAGCGACTACGCGATCGGGGTCCTGCGGGCTCTCGGGGCCGAGCGCCTCCCAGGACTGGATCTATTCGTCACCGGGGACCTGCCGGTCGGCGTTGGACTCTCGTCCTCGGCCTCGCTGACCGTGGCCGTGGCCCTCGCGGCCCTCCGGCTCGCGGAGCTCGGTGGGGGGCCGATGTCCTGGGTCGCGGCCGCGCTCGACGCGGAGCGTGAGTTCGTCGGCGTTCCGTGCGGCCTGCTCGACCCCACTGCGATCGCCCACGCCCTGCCGGGGACGGCGCTGTGGATCGACGCGCGGGACGGAACCCACGACTCCGTCCCGGTCGAGTGGGGGAGCCTGAACCTCACCGTGGTCGAGAGCGGCGTCACGCGCGAGCTCGCGGCCAGCGGCTACGCCGAGCGCGTCGCGGAGTGCGCTGCTGCCTTCGAGCTCCTGCGCCCCGCTCAGCCGGAGGCGACCTGCCTGCGCGACGTCACCCGCGAGACCCTTGTCCTGGGGGAGCCGTCCTTGCCTCCGAGGCTCGCTCGTCGCGCCCGGCACGTCGTGTCCGAGGTCGAGCGCACGCACGCCGCGCGGGCCGTGCTCGTCCGGGGAGAGCCCGCAGCGCTCGGTCCACTGCTCAGCGCCAGCCACGCCTCCCTGCGCGACGACCACGAGGTGTCCTGTCCTGAGCTGGACGCCGTCGTGACGAGCGCCTGCCGGGTCGCCGGCGTGCTCGGTGCGCGCCTCGTTGGCGCGGGCTTCGGCGGCGCCGTCTTGGTCCTGCACGAGGCCGGAGCCGAGGGGGAGCTGCGCGCGCGCCTGGAGCGGGACCTCGGCATCGAGCCGGGCGGCGCGGGAAGTCACCGAGTGCGTCCGGGGTGCGGCCCCAGGGAGCTCGCCTAGCGGCTCGCGATCGACCCCGGTCGGCGCGCTAGCTGCGGCAGGCCGCTCGGAAACGCAGCCGGCGGGACAGGGACCTGAGTCCCCGCCCCGCCGGCGTGCGCTCTCCTTCGGGCCGTTCTCAGTTCTTGCCGGCCAGCGCGCCCGACGCGGCGGCGTAGATCAGCTGGCCCCCCGTCGACTCGCGCAGCGCGGCGCTGTACAGCTCGTCGAGCAGCTGCACGCTCTTCTCCGGCTGCAGGCTGAACAGGTAGTTCGCCGAGAGCATCAAGCGGGCGTCGTCGTCGATCGGGTGATCGAGGACGAAGCGCTCGAGCACCGCGAGCTGCTTGTCGAAGTCCGCCGGGACGCCGTAGAAGGTGCGCTTGTCGAGGCCCAGCGAGGCGAGCTCGGGGTGCAGCTCCAGCGAGCGGCGCAGCGCGAACGCGGCGTAGTGGTAGTCGCCCGTGGCGAACAGCGCGTCGGACAGCACCAGGTAGAGCACGCCGTCCGACGGCGAGAACTCGATCGCCTTGGCGTAGTAGTGCACCGCGTCGCCGTAGCGACCTTCCGTGAAGGCGCGGTCGCCGAGGGCCATGTACTCCGTGGCAGCGCGCTTGCCGAAGTCGGGGGCGCGTTCGACCGTCGCTTCGGGCTCGACCAGCGTGGCCGTCGGGGCCTCGGCCACCGTCGTGTAGACCGGCACTTCGACGTAGCTGTAGACGACGGCGGGGGACCAGAAGGCGTAGGTCGGCCAGCAGTTGTTCCAGCCGTAGCTCGGGTAGTAGCAGGGCCACGACCAGCAGGGGTTGTAGCCACCTCCCCAGCAGTTGCCCCAGCCCCAGCCGAAGCCGAAGCCGAATCCACAGCCGCCCCACCACCAGTTGTTCCAGGCGGGGAAGCAGGAGTTCCAGTACCAGTTGCACCAGCCGCCGTTGGAGTAGCCGCCCCAGGGGTTGCCGTTGCCGTAGTAGCCGCCGTAAGCGCCCGTCAACGGGTTGGCTGCGATGGCGGCGCGCAGGCCGATGTCACCGGCGATGGCGGCGCTCGTGCTGGCGCCAGCCATGCGCTTCTTGAGGGCCTCGTCCTTCGCGGTGGCCTCGTTGTACTGCTTGCGGGCGCTCGCGACGCGCTTCTCTGCCGCGGCGTTGTCCGCCTCGGTGCGTTGCGTGCGTCCGTTCTGCGCGCGCTCTTGACGCGCTTGGCTGCGGGCGTTCTCCGCGCGATTCACCTCGGCGCTCGCGCCGCTGCGACCAAGGGCGTCGAGACGAGACTTGCCCGGACGGCTGGCGCCCGTGGCGGCCTGCTCGCGGGCGCGGCTGCTGCGGCTCGAGTCGCTCAGGCGCGAACTCAGCGAGGAGCGCTCGTTGGTGCTGGGCGAGTAGCGGTCCGCGAGGCCGCGGGTGCTGTTCCCGCTGTCACCGAGGACTGCGGTCGCTTCGCGCAGGCGCTCGGAGAGCGCGGCGCGGCGCGAGGTCGAGGGCAGCGGCGCGCGCGTCGAGGCGCGGCTGCTGTAGGGCTGCGGGACCGTGGAGGTCCGCGCGGTGCGGGGCGTCGTGCGGGAGGGCATCCGCACCGTGGCCTGGTCGAGGCCCATGTCCCGAGCGCCGGGCGTGGAGTCGAACGTCGAGACGCGGCCCGACAGGTCGTAGGGCGACGTGGTCGGCGCAGTGCGCGTGCCGATCCCTGTGCGCGGGGCCGAAGGGGTCGTGGAGGAGGAGCCACGGCCGGTCAGGCGTTCGATGGCGGACACGGAATCGAGCGGGGCGCTCGAGGTGCTGCTGCGCGAGCCGGAGATTCCCGGCGAGACCCGGCTGTTGCTCGTGGAGGAGCGGCCGAGGTCAGTGGTCGGGCTCGTCCGCAGCGTGCTCGAGGTCGACGTGCGCGACGGCGTGGTGGTGCGCGAGGAGGACGTCGAGGGGGGCGTGTAGCCGCGCGCGCCGCCCGAGAGGGGTGAGGTGCTGCGCGTCGGGCTCACGCTGGAGCGTCCGGAGGAGCGGCTCGAGCCGACGGAGCTGCGCCCTGCGGAGCTGCGGCCGGCGGACGATCCCATCGAACGACCACCACCGGACGAGCGGCCAGCGGAGGAACCTGAGGAGCGACCGCCACCACCCGAGGACCGACCGCCGCGCTGTGCGAGGGCGAAGTCCTCCAGGACGAAGCTGGAGCTCAGAGTCAGGCAGATCAGCAGGAGTAGCTTGCGGGGCGACATCGACGGGTCCTCCGGGGTACCGAGTCACGATGGGAACGCCATTCGGCACGCAATTCCGGTGCCAGTCCAGGGGGTACGCTCACAAAAGGCGTTCAGCGGCGTTCTCGGCCCCTCTGTACGGTCCATCTTCGGAGAAGTGGGCGTTGGACCGCTGGGGGCTGCCGGCGGGCCCTCCGTAGCCCTGACCATCCCGGAGGACAGGCGCTGCCCCCTGAAGATCTCGAGGGAGCTGCCCGGGAGCTCAGGGGGCCTTGCGCAGGGGCACGATGAGCTGGGTCAGCCCGGCGCCGTCTCCGACGAGCTGCACGACGAGATGGGCGGGCCCGGGGCGCTCGGCGGGGGCCAGCCCTTCGCCCAGCGCGCGGATCGCGGCGGCATCGACCCCGTCGAGGCCCGTCAGAATGCGGCGCATCGCCGGACCGGCCTCGGTCGTCCGCCAGCCTTCGGGCAGCGCCGAGGGCACGCTGCGCAGCCGCAGCTCGATGCGGATCGGGCGCCCGGCAGCGTCCAGGTGGAACGCCGGGCGTTCGGCGACGACGTCAGGGCCGAGCGTCTCTTCCCAGCGCGCGAGCGCCGTGCGCGCCGCGGCGAGCGCGAGCGGCCACGCGTCCCGTGCTGCGTCGTTCAGCTCTTCGCTCCAGGCCGCGACGGCCGGGAGGTCGAGACGTTGTACAGCTCCGGCGGGCAGCGAAACGCGGGCGCCGGGCCCGCGCCGGTCGGGGGGCAGGAAGAACAGCTCCGAGAGCTTGCTCGCAACCTCCACGGATTCGATCGTCTCGTGCCAGATGAGCGAGTCGCCGTAATGGAACTCCCAGCTCACGGGCCAGATGCGTGCGCCCTCCGCGGCGGGCTCGCTCCAGCGCAGCTTGGCCAGGCGCTCGCGCTTCGTTCCACCGGCGTCGCTCGAGGCGAGCTCGCGCAGCTGCCCGTTCTCGCCGAGGCTCGCGACGAGGACACCGAGTCCCTCGAGGGCGACGCTACGTCTATCCCCGTCGGCGACCCACTCGTGCTCCGCCGGCCAGGTCATGGCGACGCGGCGCAGCTCGAGCTGCAGTCGGGTCAGTCGCAGCTCTTCGTCGACGAAGGTGCGCGAGGCGAGCTTGCCCGGGTCGAGGGCCCAGATCCCTTCGCCGAACTGAAAGCGCAGGGTGCGCTGCCGGCGGTCGGGGGGCTCGGGGACGGTCCCTTCCG
>Ga0316204_10004050_pt1 | contig 27407 bp, 26 predicted proteins | sample 6monrhotite_MG_2_FD_205661 | JGI IMG/M metagenome (GOLD analysis project Ga0316204, IMG submission 205661) | Microbial mat bacterial communities from mineral coupon in-situ incubated in ocean water Damariscotta River, Maine, United States -... | ecosystem: Environmental > Aquatic > Marine >...
TGCTAATGAGCGTGCTCAAGCCGCAGAAACAGCCCGTAAAGAATTTGAGGCCGAATTGGAACAGGTTCGTGCGGAAACAGAACAAGCCCGTGCGGAAATGGAACAATTGCGCCAGAATATGGCCGAAGAAATTGAAACTGAGCGCAAGGAGCTGGAAGCCCAGGTGGCACATCAGCGCCAGCAAATGGAAACGGAAAAGCAGCTACTGGCTGAGGAAGCGCAGAAACTTGAAGATGAAGCACTTAAATACCAACAGGAAATTCTGGCTTTTAAAGAACAGGTAGAATCTGCCAAACAGCAGGCCCAAAGTGAAGCAGAAGAGCTGCGCCGACAAAAAGAACTTCTGGAACAACAGACGCAACAGGAAGCTCAGGAGTTAAAGGAACAATTAGAGCGAGCACGACTGGAAGCAATGAAGGAAACGGAAGAGCTTAAAAAGCAAAAACAAGAAATGGAAGGAAAAGCTCAGGAAGAAGCAAAACAGCTTAAAGAACAACTGGAAACAGCCAAACAGGAAGCCCAGGAAGAAGCTGAACGACTGAAACAACAAAAAAAGGAACTGGAAAAGCAGGCCCAGCAGGAAGCCCTGGAACTAAAAGAAGAACTGGAACAAATACAAATTAATAAAAAACTCCAGGAACAATCCATAGCCCTGCAAACAGAAGAGCTGGAACGACTAAAAGGCGAAGCGGACAGTGCCCGTCATCTTCTGGAAGCCGAATCACAACGTTCAAAAGAAATAGAACGCCAAAATGCCCTGCTACGAGCGAAGGAAGAAGCAAGGAAACAGGCTATCGAAGAGGCTAAACGACGCCGGGAGCAGTTAATGTCCGGTGCTCAGGGAGCCGCCACACCCCCGGTAGCCGATCCAAATGCTGCCACCAGCACTAAGGATGAAGATTTTATTCCCACCATTGGTGGGCCCAAGACTGATAGCTCTTCAATTCATGATGATCTAAAAGCCGCGTATGACTCTATAAAAAATGAAAATGATGCCAATTAAGGGTATCCACAGTCACTATGGCTGATGCTGAACGTTTTTTTATTCCAGCACAGCCCATTGAAGTCAGCACCGAAGTTAAACGCAGTCGATTTATTGCACATATCGCTCATGGTCAAAGTGCCGAACAAGCTTTTCATATTATTGACCAGGCTAAAAAACGCTATCCTGATGCCCGACACCATTGCTGGGCCTTTATTGCATGCTCCCCTTTTTCATCTTCCGCCGTGCGATTCTCGGATGCTGGTGAACCATCCGGCACTGCCGGAAAACCCATCCTTAATGTCCTGCAACATAGTCATTATGGTGAAATAGTCTGTGTGGTCAGCCGCTATTTTGGCGGCATAAAATTAGGGGCTGGCGGCCTGGTTCGAGCTTATAGCAATAGTGCCCAGGCGGCACTGGAACAATTATCAGTTCAAGAAAAAATTCCCTTGTCTCAGGTGACCATAAAATTACCTTATCCGTTTGAAGCTTCTGTTCGTCACTACCTTGATTCCGTCGACGCAGCGATTAATAATGTCAGTTATGAGGAGCAGGTCATTTTCCAGTTATCGGTTGCCAGGGATTTGCAAGCGCAAATGTTGCTGCAAACCAGTAATCTATGTAAGGGTAACGTCACTGTAATGACCACAGAACCTGACTCTGACAGAATGAAAACCAACCATCTGGAATCATGAAAATCTGATGTCTAATATAAGTACAAACACTGAATTGATTACTGATGTCCATAAGCTCAACAATAGCCTGGATAATTTTTTTAAGCGATTTGTGAATACCGTTGCCGCCGAAACCGGCAAACTGCCAGTGACTGAACACCACCCTGACTGGCCCTCAGCATGCCAGCAGGGCGAATTATTTTTATCCGAACAAATGCAGTCCTGTATTCACTGGCAGCCGCTACTGCGAGCAGAAAATGATGACTTATCCGGTCTGGAAAAAGCACTGGAAATACCATTGCATACTGATTTGAAAAGCTTTTTTACCCGCTACTGGTCCGATCAAATTGACGTTATTTTTCAACAGGGTAATTTAAAACTGATGTTTATCTGGAATGACACCGATATGGAACGACTGATAAAAAATCAGCTTGGTCATGCCTTAAACAAACTCCGTAACAAACAGTCCCTGACTTTTTTTATTGCCTGTACCGATAGTGATTATATTATCAGTCTGGAAAATGATTCAGGCCGGATTGTTCTTGAGCGTCCGGGCTATGCCATAGAAAAAGTATTAGCTGAAAATCTCAATCAGTTTATCAATGAACTGGAATACGGCCGGTTATCCTGATATCCGTGAACTATGACCTGGACGAACTTATTTTGATGGTACTAAACTATAGCTATGTTAAAAGAATTTTTTGATAAGCTCACCTTTAAGCCTGACCCGGTTAGATTATATTCTGCCGGTATCAGCGATGTTGGCCAGCGACGTAAGCTCAATGAAGATAATTATCTGATTGATGAAAAGCTGGGGCTATTTGTTGTTGCCGATGGCATGGGCGGTCATGATGCTGGGGAAGTGGCCAGCAAACTGGCTATTGAAACCATTTTTAATTTTATCAAGGCATGGCATAACAAACAAAACCAGGCCAACCATACAATTGATATCAGTAGCGTTTTACAGGATGCCGTTGAAGAAGCCAATAATCAGGCTCATTGTTACAATATTGCCCAGGGAGTTTCGGAAGGCAGAGGAATGGGGACCACCGTGACGGGTTTCTGGATAGACCCTATGGCCGGCGCCAAAAACAAACAGCTTTATTCCTTTAATGTTGGTGATAGCCGCACTTACCGCTTCGGACAAGGAAAACTGACTCAATTGAGTACCGATCACAGTCATTATCAATTATGGATTGAAACTGGAAAAGATGGTCCGCCTCCAACCCATAATATTATTTACAAAGCCATTGGCCCCTGGAATAGAATTGTTGCAGAACAGCATATTTTTCCAATCCATGACAATGATCTATTTCTATTATGCTCGGACGGTTTATCTGACATGCTCTCTGACAAGGAAATACGCACTATTTTATACCAAAACCGAAAAACCACGCTCAAGCTTATGGCTCAGGCTCTGATTGATGCCGCCAATCTTGCCGGCGGCAAGGATAACATCACCGTCGTGCTGGTGAGACCAGACTAGACTCGAAGCCGCTCATTTCAGAGACTCAAATCCACCTCAGCAGCAGCTTTTATCAGCAATTCTGCGCCCATATCTTTTTTCCAGGCATTTTCGCTCAAAATCCGCCTGAAATTCCTGGCCCCAGGACAGGAATGCATCAATCCCAGGACATGGCGAGTCAATTGAATCAATGGTACTCCCTGACTCATTTGCTGTTCTATATAATCGGCATAGGCATTTATGATTTGCCTGCGCTCGGGTTTTGGCTCTGTGGATCCATAAAACAAACCATCCACCTCTGCCATCATATAGGTATTATGATAAGCCTCCCGACCAATCATCACACCATCAACATGATTTAGATGCTTCTGCATGGCCGTCAGGGTTTTAATACCACCATTAATGGTGATATGTAATTCAGGAAAATCTCGCTTTAATTGATAGACAAAATCATAACGTAAAGGCGGTACTTCACGATTTTGTTTTGGACTTAAACCTTCCAACCAAGCCTTGCGGGCATGAATGGTAAAAAATCGACCTCCGGCCTGGCTGATATGTTCCACCAGATGCTGTAATTGTTCATAATGATCTTCATAATCGATGCCAATGCGGGTCTTGACGGAAATGGGAATATCAACACTGGCCACCATTGCAGCAACACATTCAGCCACCAGTTCTGGCCTGGCCATTAAACAGGCACCAAATTGCCCCGACTGAACCCGATCACTGGGGCATCCAACATTGAGATTCACTTCGTCATAACCATAGTCCTGTGCGATCTGGCAACATCTGGACAAGTCACCGGGATCACTGCCCCCTAATTGCAGGCTCAATGGTTGTTCCTCCTGACTATAGGCTAAAAACCGCTCGCGGTTGTTACCATGAAGGATGGCCCCGGTGGTCACCATTTCTGTATACAGCCAGATATTATTAGAAACAAGGCGTAATAAATAACGAAAGTGCCTGTCTGTCCAATCTAACATGGGCGCTAGACTGACTTTACGTTGATTTATTCCCGACATTAACAAAAAACCTTTTTAATATGAAAACTCTGGCCATATAATACTATACTTCTTTTATAGTTAAAATTTGCCCTCGATTAAATCACTCAGGAACCGACAACCATGGCAGAAGTCACTGATTCAATAATCAGACCCTGCAATATATTCACTGCTTTACCTGTTTCATCAGGCCTGTTAATTTTATTCAGTCTATTATTCACCACCCAGATTGTACTGGCCAGCAAAGCCGGTACCCATATTGATCTGACCGATCCCTATAAAAAACAACGCACACTATTTCTTAAGGCCGAAAATGCCCTGAACAAAAAACAATACACAAACTATGAAAAGTATTATGCCAAACTGGAGAACTATCCTTTACAGGCCTATCTTAAGTACAAAGAATATCTGAAAAAAATTTCCCGACTGTCTGAACAGCAGGTGCTGAAATTTTTGCAGGATTATCAACACACGCCCTATGCAGAGCGATTACGGCCTGTCTGGCTAAATCGCATGGCGAAAAAAGGTCAATGGCAGCAATATATCAATGCTTATACCCCGCAAAAATCAACAGAACGTCAATGTCATTATATTAATGCCTTGATAGAGACCGGTAATAAAGCCAAAGCCTTTGCACAAGTGCCGGAGCTTTGGCTAATCGGAGAATCTCAGCCACGCAGCTGTGATCCGGTTTTTAATGCTTTTAAATCTGCCGGAAAAATGACTCCGGAATTATTATTGGAACGCATTAAACTGGCCATGCAAAAAGGCCGATCCAGCCTGGCTACATATCTGTCCCGCTCACTTAGCAAAGCCGATCAAAAATGGGTAGCTGAATGGATACGCATTTATCGCAAGCCGGCGCTGGTGCTGAAAAGTGATATGTTGAAACAGGATCATCCCCTAAGACAATCAATCCTGGTTCATTCTGTTGAACGTATGGCGCGCCATCAACCAGAAGCGGCCATGAAGTTACTTGCCAACCTGGAAGAAAACAATCAATTTTCGCCACAGGAACAGGCCAAAATGTATCGTGCGATTGGCATGAAACTGGCCTATCGACATAAACCCGGTGCCTGGGAATGGTTAGACAAAATCAGCGACCGATACAGTGATGAAACCGTACAGGAATGGCGGGTACGCAGCGCCATTAGAGAGAATAACTGGGAAGCCATTGCCAGCGCCATAAACCGTCTGCCTGACCAGGAACAGAAAGACTTTCGCTGGCAATACTGGCTGGCATCTGCCAAAGAGCAACTGGGAGACAAAGTTGCTGCTCAGAGCGATTTCTATCAAATTGCCGGCAATAGGAGCTATTATAGTTTTCTGTCTGCGGACAAAATGTCCATGCCCTACGAATTCCGGAACACCCCCCTGAATCCGGACCCGGAAATCCTGGATAAGGTCGTTAAAGATCCCGGTATATTGCGTGCCAGAGAGTTTTATCTACTGGGTAGAACGACAGAAGCCCGAAGAGAGTGGTACTTTACCACACAAAAGCAAATGAATAATGATGAAAGAGCGATTGCCGCCAAGATTGCCCAGCAATGGGGCTGGCATAACCGCGCCATCATTACCATGGCCCATACCGATCAGCGGGATGATATCGAATTGCGTTTCCCGGTGTTGCAAAAAAGCCGGGTCACCAAATATTCACAAAAACAGCAATTGCAACCAGCTTACACAATGGCCGTCATCCGTCGAGAGAGTGCCTTTGCCACCGATGCTCGTTCCCGAGTCGGCGCCCTTGGCCTGATGCAGATAATGCCGGCAACGGGTAAAGTGATAGCAAACAAGTTGAATGTTAAATTCAGCAGTAAAAATCAATTATTAAGCCCGGAAACCAATGTCAAATTCGGGACCAAATACTTAAATATGATGCTAAAGAAATTTTACAAGCAACCGGCCTTAGCCAGTGCCGCTTATAATGCGGGAGGCCATCGGGTAAAGGCCTGGTTACCAGAAAATGAGGATATGAGCGCTGACCGCTGGATAGAAACCATTCCATTCAAGGAAACTCGTGAATACGTCGGCAGTATTCTTGCTTATACAGCCATCTATGAACATCGTATGGAACTGCCACAAACTCGTCTGAGCAAGGTGATGCCGGATGTGCCAAAGAAATAAGCCCTATTGCCGGGCTTATTGCTCTGCGGTTCAAAACAACCGTCAGAACATCAGTTCAATTTAATTTCTTCACCAATCTCTTCCTCGACCTCAATCCCTGTACAGCATTGGGGTAAAGTAAGATCTACATATTCTGTCATATCGATGGCATAAAAATCTTTAACGTAGTTAAAAACCCGTTTCTCATAGGATTCTTTATAGCCTTCCAGTTCTTCCAGAACTTTACGTGCCTTATTACAGACCGCGTCTTTTCCTAATTCTGTAGTCAAGACAAACATGCGTTTATCAAAGGAAAAATGTTCGGATTTCATATGGTTGGAGATTTCATCCCAGAGCGCCTTACAAATTGCATATTTGTGGTGCTCATAGTCCATATTTATGACAATGCCATAGGTTCTTCTTGAAGGATTCATTTTGCCCTGCCTCATTAACTTTTTCTGGCTAATCCATCAGCTCAACTAAAATTAAATCCACATATTTGTTTTAACCCATTTCACCACATAACAAAAGGTTATAACTCACATAATAGACCAGTCAGACCAAATTTCAAGGAATAATTATAAGAATTACTACGTGCTAACATTAGAACATTAATTAAACATCAGTAAAAATCTAAAATCAAACAGCTACCGTGGCTTTAATATGAGGTTCACTTTCATAATTCTCCAACTCAAAATCTTCATAAGTAAAATCAAACAGATCCTTGATTTGGGGATTGATTTTCATAACCGGTAATGGATGAGGCGTTCGGCTTAATTGCAAATCCGCTTGTTCCATATGATTCAGGTATAGATGAGCATCACCCAGAGTATGCACAAAATCACCGGGCTGCAGACCGGTAACCTGGGCCATCATCATCGTCAGTAGCGCATACGATGCAATATTAAACGGCACGCCGAGAAAAATGTCCGCACTGCGTTGATAGAGTTGACAGGAAAGTTTGCCTTCGGCAACATAGAATTGAAAAAAAGCATGGCAGGGAGGCAGCGCCATATTGTCAATTTCTGCCACGTTCCAGGCGCTGACAATGATCCGCCTTGAATCCGGATTATGTTTCAGTTGCTCAATAACCTGGGTAATTTGATCGATATGTCCACCGTCCGGCGTTGGCCAACTGCGCCATTGTGAGCCATAAACCGGACCAAGATTGCCTTGTTCGTCGGCCCATTCATCCCAGATTCTGACACCATTTTCCTTAAGATAGGCGATATTGGTGTCGCCTTTCAGAAACCAGAGCAATTCATGAATAATAGAGCGCAAATGCAGTTTTTTTGTGGTCACTACGGGAAAACCTTCACTCAGATCAAAGCGCATCTGATAGCCAAACACACTAATCGTGCCGGTTCCGGTGCGATCTGATTTTTCTGTCCCATGCTCACGTACATGACGCATTAAATCCAGATATTGCTTCATTCTGTCTCCTATTAGGGGGATGCTAAATCGTTAGTCCTGACAAAAGTTCATAGTAACTGCGCAGGCCAATAGTTAACAGAATTGTATTATATCTATGCCTTAACTGCCATACACTTCCTGCACCGATGTCCCCGCCAGGCGCTCATAGTAACGGGCTCGATAAATCAGGCGTTTTTGACTATCACTATCTTGAAATGCACTGCGGTCATGCAAGACATTATTACTAAGCAGTCCCATGCCCGACTGCAGCTTGCCCTGATAACAATATCTAGATTCACCTTCCAGAAAATTTTCCAGTCTTTGCAGTGCCGCCTGAGTCAGGAGATCATTTTTCCAGATAACATTCTGGGTTCTTATGGTATAGCGCATATGTAAATCTCCGGTGTGCGGATTCACGGAAAACACCGGGCCCGTTTCCTCCTTTCGGCCAATGACGCCATCTTTGCCTATGCGCGCTGGAATCGTCATGACATCTTTAGCCATTAAGGCATGAATATAGTCAGGATTTTCATCTCTTAACTGAATGTAGGCCATTTCATGATCCATCAGACGATTCTCGCCACCATCCGGTGCCGGCATGACACAATGCAAATTCAGGGCATGGATCTGCCTGTCCAGGGAATTATAATAACCATCGGTATGCCAATTGATAGCACGATTGCTATAAGGAATATAATTTTGTCTGGCCCCGTCAGCTACAACCGTCAAGGAGGTCAGACCATTGTCATCGGCCAGCCAGTTATGATCCAGCCCAGCCAGTTTGAATGCACGGCCCAATGCCAGAGGAATTTCGGGATCGGGATCATCCGCGGTTTTAGCGGCATAAATAACCATATTGGTTTGTTGACAGATTTTCAGTAACTTATGCTGTTCTGCTGGCGTTAATTGTCATGGATCGTTGATTTCAACAATCAGTTCAGCCAGTGTTTCAGGGTAATTGACGATTTTAGCATCACGCCATTTCCTGTATAAGTCGTTATTACCCAGGTGAAAAGGACTTGCCTGCAAAACCGCTTGCCGATTAATGGACACCATTTGACATCATTCCTGTGCAATGCCTGCACACAGATTGCAATAACCTCTATTAGCGACAATCTGAACATGCTATTCAACGAAATCGCTATTGTCATACAAATATCATAAAAATGGTTTGATAAATATCAGGCAAAGGGAATGTTATCTATAATGCCGTTTTATAGTATTTGAGTCAGACTCAGAACAATGGGGCACTGTAACAAACAGCTGTGAATTTTTTTGTTTTTACCCTATATATTTTTACATTATTGCCGATATACTTAAAATAATGGGTTAAATCATTGTTTTTATGTATGCAATTTTGGGGTGAAATATGACTATAAGTAAAAAAATCCACATACCACTGGTTTCTGTTCTGCTGCTTGGATTGATTGTCATTTTTTTTGTATCAATCAAAGGCTTAAATGAGATTGAACATGATGTATTTGCCACAGAGGAAACCAAGCTAGTCGATTTTTTTTCACAAAAGTTTCTGGCTAAAGAGGATGTCGCCATATCCAATGCCATTAACATTGCGCAAAACTTTTCAGTTATCTCCTCATTAAAAGAAAATGATCGCAACATAGCCATTAACGGCCTCAAGAGCATCATTAATGATTTCAAGGAGAATACCAAATTTAAAAATATTAAAATTCACATCCATGATAAAAACATGCACAGTTTTGTACGCCTCTGGAAACCGGATAAATTTGGCGACGACCTCAGTGGCTTTCGCAAAACCATTGTCGAGGTCAACAGCACTAAAAAACCTCTGGCGGCCATAGAAATAGGACGTGCCGGGCTCATTCTGCGAGGCTTGTCACCCATTATTGAACAGGGACAATATCTGGGCAGCGTGGAATTTATGCAGGGACTCAACTCCATTATCCGGGACGGCAAGAAGAAAGACATCGACATTATCATATTGATGAAAAAAGACTATTTGAGCATCGCCACGCAGTTAAAAGACATGCCCAAAATCAATAATGAATTTGTGTTAGCATCAAAACAAAAGGATCTGAACCAGGCTTTTTTCAATGAATTAGAAGGTCAGGATGTCACCCGGACAGGCGAAACAGAGAATTTCTTTTTTACCAGCGTGCCGATCCAAGATTTCAAAGGCAATGTCGTCGCTTATGCGATTGCCGGCGAGAATCTTGAAACCGTCAAAAGCATCATTACCAATGCCAAATCAGCCCTGATTAACCAGGTAGTCATCATGATATTTCTGGATATTTTTATCCTGGTATTCCTGATTTTTATCATTAACAAGGCAGTTGTCCACCCCATTAAACAACTGGAAAGCATTGCCAAGGATATTTCCCAAGGGGATGGCGATTTAAGTAAGCGCTTAAATATTGAAACTAAAGATGAAATTGCCGACGTCGCGACTTATTTTAATAAATTTATTGAGACCGTTCAGAACATTGTTCTGGAAGTCCAGTCCGGTACTCAGAGCACCAATAAAACCATTAATGAACTCAATGCCATTTCGCAAAAAATTGGTCAGGACTCCATTCAAACCAATAAACATTTACAATCTTCCAGTCAGGAAATGAGTGAGGTGACCGAGTTCACGCAACAATCGGTTGATGGCATACATGATACCCTGAACCAGATCAGAGAAGCCAATAGTTTGATGGGACAAGCCAACCAGTCCATGACAACCCTTAAGAACAAAGTTCAAAAAAATGCCGATGCCGAATCAGAGATCAGCAATAAACTAAACCGTTTATCCAATGATATTGAAAAGGTCAACGGCGTACTGGATGTCATAAAATCTGTTGCAGAGCAAACCAATTTACTGGCACTGAACGCGGCAATCGAGGCCGCCAGAGCCGGAGAACAAGGCCGGGGCTTTGCTGTGGTTGCCGATGAAGTCAGAAGCCTGGCGGTAAGAACGCAGGAATCATTGGATGAAATTAATACCACGGTGAGTGAAATTATCAACCAGATCCATGGCATCAATAGTGAAATGAAAGCCGGAGTTGATGAATTATCCGAATTGATTGAAACATCCAATACCGTTTCTCAGCAAATCACCAGTAATTCCAAAATTCTGGAGTCTTCCACGCAATCCTTTGAAGCCAATATGGAAAACATAAAAACAGTCAACAATAAAGTTCAAAAGGTTGAGGATTATATCAAATCCAGCGAAGATTTAAGCAATAACAATGTTGGGCTCATCAATTCTATGGTGAACAGTTTTAATGAGACCACTAAACAGGTCGAAATATTAAATCGCGTGATTAACCGCTTTAAAACCAATTAAGCGCCCTGCATAAAAGCTCAGCTCGAAGCATGCCGCTCTGTTATTCATGATGAAACACTTTGGCCAATACTTCAGCGAGTTTTTCTTTTTTGATCGGCTTGGCGATAAAGCCATTCATATGGGCGGCACGGCATAATTGACGAATGGATTCCCCGTCATTCCCGGTCAGGGCAAAAATAGGTGCATAGGATAATTTTTTTTCCCTGATAGTCTTCGCCGCCGCCAGGCCACCCAGTTCAGGCATTTCCAGATCCATAAAAATCAATTGGAAGGTATTGTTTTTACAATGTTCTATGGCTTCCTGACCATTTTCTGCCGTTTTAACTTCCAGCCCAAATTGCCGAAGAATTTTGCTTCCCAGCATCATATTAACCTGGGTATCATCAACAAACAGCACATTACCACGGTATGTTTTTGTCTCTGAGCTCATCTAAAACCTTTAATAATGCGCCAAATCAGTGTTCGATGGTGGTTAATGATTAAATTGTAGATAAGCCTCAATAAAAAAGAAAGGTCATAAATAATGACAAAAGAAAACAAAATTTGTTTTCTTTTTGCTACGAATAAAAATCAATGATAAACTCCGTTAACTCATTAATTTTTAGTTTGTTTAAAGTTTTGTTTGTAGAGTGTAAAAGTTACGTCATTGGAGAAAAGAGATGTCAGCAAATTCAAATACTAAATTAACCATTATCGCCACCAAAGGTACCTTGGACTGGGGTTATCCTCCATTCATTCTGGCCAGTACTGCGGCAGCTCTTGGCAAAGAAGTGTCAATCTTTTTTACTTTTTATGGCTTAAGACTGTTACTGAAAGACACCAATGCCCTAAAAGTAACGCCTATCGGAAACCCAGATATGCCAATGAAAATGCCTATGGGACCCGACTGGTTCAGAGCCATTGACTGGGCACCAAAAATTCCAAATATCGTATGGCAAATCCCTGGTATTGAAACCTTTGCAACATCAATGATGAAAAAAACCATTGCCAATAATGGTGTTGCTGAATTGAGTGAGTTACGTGATTTATGTCAGGAAGCGGAAGTTAAATTCCTTGCCTGTCAAATGACTGTTGACCTGTTTGGATTCCAGCACTCGGACTTCATTGACGGCCTTGAATATGTTGGTGCGGCAAGCTACTTTGAAGAATCCAACGATTCCGAAACCACTCAATCTTTATTTATGTAATACCGCTATCTGACTGAAAATATCATACTCGATTTTAAGTTCAGTTAAGTCTTTATCTGTTCCATTAGCCTGGTCTGGTGATTCCAGACCAGGCTAATGGAACTTAAGCAAATTCACATATACAAGGCAATATCTGCATCCCCTGCAAATTCAAAGAACGCGGCAGCACCAGCGTAAGTTATCTCGTCAATAAAAGTATTGGTATCCATTTCAAACAGATCCACCGTCATTTGACAGGCGACAAATTTAACCTCAGCTTCCAGACATAATTCACGTAATTCATCCAATGGCGCAACCCCTTTGTCAGCCATCTTCTTCTTCATCATGCTGGTGACAAAGCTCTGCATACCGGGTAGCGCCTGAAAGAGTACAGGAACAGGTATTGGCATTGGCATTCCAGGATTACCCAGAGGAGAAACCTGTAAATCCAGATTTTTTTCAAGCAAATTAAGACCATAGAAAGTAAAGAAAATTTCCACTTCATAACCCAGAGCCGCTGCAGTTGAGCTTAAAATAAATGGCGGATAAGCCCAGTCCAAGGTTCCCTTGGTGGCGATTATAGCCATCTTCCTAGTCATTTTTCCTCCCCCCGAAGATAATAATAAATAAAATTAATTGCGTTAATTTTTTATACATTAAGTAATCTAGCCAAAGTCATTGGTGGTTATTTATTTGGCTGCCTCATGTTTTAAAGTTTGCAACGATGACCAGTACAGATAAAAGCCAAAGAACAGCATTGGTACTGAAAGAATCATGCCCATGGTCAACCAGTCTGTAGCAATAAAACCTGCGTCTCCCATATGAAGATCAGGCTGACGGACAAACTCAACTAAAATGCGGAACAGGCTATAAAATATCAGAAATAGGCCAGAAATTGCTTTTTGCGGACGTTTTTTACTAGAATACAGCCATAAAATAACAAATAATACCACACCTTCCAGAAAAAATTCATACAGCATTGATGGATGCCGTGGTAAACCCAGTGGATCTGTGGGAAAGATCATGGCCCAGGGTAGATTCGTCGGACGTCCCCACAATTCAGCATTGATAAAATTACCTATACGTCCCGCAGCTAGCCCAAATGGCACCATCACAGCAATAAAGTCGGTGACATTGAAAAAAGCTTTATGATTTTTCCGGGCAAACCACCACATGGCAAGCAAAACACCCAGCAAGCCACCATGAAAAGACATCCCGCCTTTCTGTATCTGAAAAAGTATGAAAGGGTTCTGTAAAAAAGCGTCCGTATTGTAAAACAGGGTATATCCCAGTCGACCGCCGATGACCACTCCCAGAGCGCCATAAAATAATAGGTCATCTATTTGCTCATGAGTCCAGTTCACATGCTTCTGTCTGGCCTTTAGTCGAGCAAAAAACCAGAATCCGGCAAAAGCAACCAGATAGGTAATACCATACCAGTGAATTTTTAACGGACCGACAGTCAGTGCAACGGGATCAATTTCAGGATAAGTAATCATCAGACCGGGAGAACTCTTGAAATAAATGACTTAATATAAGCTGTTTCCGGGATTGCAGGATGAACCGGATGGTCCGGACTCTGGTGCCCATGTTCCAGCATCTGTACAAATCGGTCCAGATGCCTTGCCGCCCCCTGAACCTGTTGCAGCAAGGTATCTGCCGGCATGTGGTGAGAGCAGGAAGCGGAAACCAGGATGCTATCACGAGTACACAATTGCATGGCCATCTGGTTTACACGTCGATAGGCATTCATACCTTCTTTAAAATCTTTCTTGCGCTTGATAAATGCCGGGGGATCGACAATAACAATATCAAATTTATCCTTTTCATTGCGCAAATGCTTGAGCACCTCAAATACATTGCCCTGAATACTGGTGATGTTGTGCAGATCATTCATTTCTGCACTCCTGTCCAACCAGTCCAGAGCCTGCTCAGAGGCATCTACACAGAATACTTCACTGGCACCAGCAGTGGCAGCCGACAACCCCCAGGCACCGGCATAGGAAAACAGATCCAGTACCCGCTTGCCTTTGGCATAAGACTGCACTCTGGCACGATTCATTCGGTGATCATAAAACCAGCCGGTTTTTTGGCCTTTCTGTAAATCTATTTGAAAGCGGGTCTGGTTTTCTTCAATTTCAGTGGTCGCCGCTAATGAGCCAAGCACCACTTCGTTATATAATTCTAAGCCTTCCAATTCACGTATTTTTACATCATTACGCAATAAAATCACCGCAGGCTTGAGTACTTTTTCTAATGCCTCAATCAATGCCTGACGATGTTCTTCCATGCCAGCCGTAGTAATCTGAACCACCAGGACATCATTGAAACGATCCACAACAACACCGGGAATTAAATCACTTTCAGCAAAAATCAGTCGATAAAAGGGCTTGGAAAACAGCTTTTCTCTGAGCGACAGGGCAATTTTTATGCGGTGAACTAATAGTGAGCGATCCAATGGAATCGACGTTTTTCGACTCACCAGACGCGCTGAAATCAACGAGTGTGGATTAATGTAGGCAATGCCCAGATCTTTACCCTGCGAGGTGTGCACGACCACCTGTTCTCCGGCACGAAAATTTTTCAGCGGAGTTTTCTGTATATCGATTTCATTACTGTAGACCCAGAGATGCCCCTGATTTAATCGACGTTCCTGTCCTTTTTTCAAATATAGAGATGCAAGTTCACTGCTCATTTTAAGATATATTGATCCATAAAAAAAAGGGGATCATACCATAAATTGGCTTAGACGCCCCTAATCAATTATCTTAATTTGATCTAAATTGAAAATAAGAAAAGAAATCAATAAATCTTTTTTTTCGCACAAAACCGCATCTGCAATACTCTCAATTGCACAGCAAATACAGTTTTTTTTTGAACTCTCTTTGAAAAACAGATTTTTATGAAAATCAGAGAGAAATTTGAAACATTTGTTACAGCAATTTAATGCGCATCATTCAGTGGCACTACATCTTCAGCCTGTAAACCTTTCTGTCCAGTGATCAAGTTGAATTCTACATTCGATCCTTGTTTCAATGTACGATAGCCATCGCCTCGAATTGAACGAAAATGCACGAAAACATCATCATGTTCTTCCAGGACAATAAACCCAAACCCTTTAGCATTGTTAAACCACTTTACTGTTCCAGTTTCACGTTTTTCCATTTTTACATTCCTAACAAAGCTTAAAAATCAATGACTGATGAAGAAACCTAAAGCCCTACGTTAACATAAACTTCTATGTCACATGGAAGGATGACTTCCTAGTCACCTGTCTGAAAAGTATACCGAGTCCAGACAATTTTATTTATACGCTTATCAATTCGTATATGCAATATCGAAAAAAACTATTTTTTTAAAATAAAATGGATTTGTAGTATTTGGATGACATTTTTAAAAAAAAATCATTATTCTTTTAAAAAAATTGAACCAGTTCCGCAAGACTTGACATAAAAAAAGACCGCTAGAAATTATCTGAAAGCCTTATGTGGCCTTACTTTTTGTAAGTATTTAAGAAGTTTTTATAACCAAAAACCCGAATATAGATTCGGGCTTCCCTTGTTCAAATAAACGAAAATTTTTTACGGTCAAGGTAAACTAAACTAGAAACTCATACCAAACACTGTCTGAAAACGGGACTTGAATTCATCCAGGGTAAAATGATGATTCTGCGTTCCATGGTGAGCAATTTTAATCGAGCCTAGCAGGCTGGCAATGCGTCCAGTCACCTCCCAGTCCAGTCCATTCATCAAACCATAAAGCAGGCCACTGCGAAAGGCATCACCACAGCCGGTGGGATCTTCAATTTTTTCAGCTGCAACAACCGGGATCATAATATTCCTGTCCCGAGTGACAATTTCAGCACCCTCACCACCACGGGTAATGATCAAAGCATCCACCTGTGCCGCAACTTCCGCAGGTGTCAGGCCGGTTTTATCCAGAAACATCTGCATTTCGTAATCATTCACTGTAAGCCAGGTCGCCTGTTGCAGAAAATTTTTTAACTCTTCACCAGCAAACATTGGCATACCCTGACCGGGATCGAAAATAAACGGAATACCGGCTTCTTTAAATTGACGGGCATGTTCAATCATACCATCACGACCATCCGGAGAAACAATGCCAATACTGATATCATCTGCCTGAGCAACAGTATTTCGATGTGACTCGCTCATAGCTCCGGGATGAAACGCCGTGATCTGGTTATCATCCTGATCCGTGGTGATAAATGCCTGCCCGGTATAGCTGTCATCAATGACCGTCAGATGTTGACGAGAAATCCCACAATTATCCATCCAGGCAGCATACGGGCTAAAATCGCTACCAACCGTTGCCATAGGCATCACATCACCGCCCAGAAGGTTCAGGGTATAAGCAATATTTCCAGCACACCCACCAAATTCCCGACGCATCTCCGGAACCAGAAAAGAAACATTCAGCATATGAATTTTGTCTGGCAAAATATGATTTTTAAAGTGGTCATGAAAAACCATAATATTATCAAAAGCGTAAGAACCGCAGATAAGAGCTGTCATAATATTCCTTATAAATTAAAGATAGGCTACAACTAAAAAGATAACACCAGAAACCAGATGACCACAACATTAGTCAAAGCTAGAAATACGGCAGCAGAGCCCATGTCCTTGGCTCTTCCGGAAAGTTCATGAAGGTCGGAACCAAAGCGGTCAACAACGGCTTCAATGGCAGAATTAATCACTTCTGCAATCAATACCAGAAACAGGCTACCGATCAATAGCGCCATTTCGATACCACTTTCTCCCAACCAGAGCGCCACTGGAACCAGGACAATAGTCAAAAATAATTCCTGGCGAAATGCTGCTTCATGCTGGAAAGCGGCCGTGAAACCCTGCATTGAATAACCAGCCGCAGCAATAATACGGGCAATCCCAGTTTTACCGGGTTTCATTACAGATCTTCCTCTGTTAACAAGTCAATGGCTGAATTATTCCTGATAATAATAGTTCAAATCAAGTTCTCTTGCCGCTTTAACATCATCCAGGCGTCTGACCGGTAGCTCATAGGGTGCCTGTTTTAATAAATCGGGCGATTGTTTAGCTTCTTCGAGAATTTTAATCATGGTTTCAACAAATCGATCCAGCTCTTCTTTACTTTCCGTTTCCGTGGGTTCAATCAAAAAACATTCGGGTACCAGCAGAGGGAAATAAGTGGTCGGCGCATGGAAACCATAATCCAGTAGCCGCTTGGCAAAATCCATGGCCGTTGTACCATATTCTTTTGCTTCTTTTTTCAGAGTCAGGATAAATTCATGACTGGCCCGACGTTCCGGAAAAGCGATATCAAAGCCAGCGTCAGAAAAACGTTTTAATAGATAGTTGGCATTTAACGTGGCATATTCAGACACCCTGGCCATACCTTCACGTCCCAGTAACAAGGCATAAATATAGGCACGCAGTAAGACGCCAACATTGCCCATCCACGCTGAAAGGTGACCAATGCTTAAAGGCTGGTCATTTTCAGTGATCCAGTAATAACCCTGGTCATTTTTTCCTACCATTGGTATGGGCAAAAATGGCTGCAGACGTTCACTCACCCCCACAGGGCCGGCACCTGGACCACCACCACCATGGGGTGTAGAGAAAGTTTTATGCAGATTCATGTGAATCACATCAAATCCCATATCTCCCGGTTTAACTTTCCCTAAAATGGCATTGAGGTTGGCACCATCATAGTACAACAAGCCGCCGGCTTTATGGATCATGTCAGCGATATAATTAATTTTACGTTCAAATACCCCCAGTGTAGAAGGGTTAGTCAACATAATGCCTGCCGTTTGCGGACCAATCATTTGTTCCAATGCGTCAAGATCGACATCCCCCTGGTCATTGGTTGGCAGCTCTTTGACTTTATAACCACACATCACCGCAGTGGCCGGATTGGTGCCATGGGCCGCATCGGGAACAATGATTTCAGTACGTCCGTTATCCTGATGATGATCATGATAGGCGCGGATCATGGCCACGCCTGCAAACTCACCCTGGGCCCCTGCCATTGGCATCAGTGAAACCTGTTTCATGCCGGTCGCTTCCATCAACATGGTTTGCAGGTCATACAGACAACTCATAATTCCCTGGCTCATACTGGCATGAGCCATTGGATGACGACCAATTAATCCCGGTAATTGTGCCAGAGTATTACAGGCACGCGGATTGTATTTCATGGTACAGGAACCCAGGGGATAAAAATGGGTATCAATGGAAAAGTTTTTCTGGGACAGGCGAGTATAATGCCGTACCACCTGTAACTCACCGACCTGAGGTAATTCCACATCCTGTTTGCGTAGCAGATGTGCGGGCAAGCCTTGACTAATTTCAGAAATATTGACATCCGGTGCGAGAGAACTGGTCTGACGTTGTGGATCAGAATGTTCAAATATTAAGGCTTCGCCTTTTTGCTCAACGCTTGTAGTATTCATTATTATTCTCCCTCCTTGATCGCTTTGACAATATCACCCAGCGTCGCGGCAAAAAATTTCAGGTCTGCTTCCGTTTTCGTTTCAGTCACACAAATCAACAATAAATTTTTATGTCCCGACACCGAGTCATAGTTTCGGGAAATATTGATACCGCCAAGAATATCTTCCTGAGCCAGACGCTCCAGCACCGTATCAGCATCCACATCCAGAGCCAGAACAAATTCATGAAAAACCTGTTTGCCAAACGGCAGGGAAACCGAGGGAATCTTTTCCATTAACGCCATTAATCTCTGGGTATTGGCAACACTGGAAGCCGCCACTTTCTGTAAACCATTGGTTCCCATAAAAGCCATATACAAGGTTGCAGCAGTGGCCATTAAGCCCTGATTAGTACAAATATTCGAAGTAGCTTTGGAACGACGAATATGCTGCTCGCGCGCCTGCAGCGTCAGGCTGAATCCAGGTTTACCATCCAGGTCCACTGTTCGTCCGACAATACGCCCGGGCAGTTGTCTGACCAACTTTTGTTTACAGGCCATAAAGCCGACATAGGGACCACCGGAAGCCAGGGGCACGCCCAGGGGCTGACCTTCTCCCACTGCAATATCAGCCCCCGCTTTACCCCAGTTGCCCGGCGCTTCAAGAAGTGCCAGGGCCGTGGGATTCACCAAACCAATCACCAGGGCACCCTGCTCATGCGCCCAATCTGTTAATTCATGGACTTCTTCCATACAGCCCAGGTAATTTGGCTGCGGTATGACTAAAGCAGAAAAGGCTTCAGTCTGGGCCGTTAATTTTTCCCGATCGATGGTGCCGCTGTCAGAATCAAGGTCTATCAGCTCAAGGCTGATCCCCTGGTTTTTAACAATTGTTTCCACCACCTGACGATACACTGGTGAGACACTGGCAGGCATTAAAATTCGCTTGGATTTGACCTTGCGATTTGCCCGAATAGCCATCAATACCGCTTCAGCCAAACCGGACGCGCCATCGTACAATGAAGCATTGGAGACATCCATTGCCGTCAGGCTGGCGATCATACTCTGAAATTCATAAATGACCTGCAATGTTCCCTGACTGGCTTCAGCCTGATACGGTGTATAGGCTGAATAGAATTCACCTCGGGTGGCGATTTCCCATACCGCCGCTGGAATGTGGTGCTCATATGCTCCGCCGCCGGCAAAACACATGGGGGTACCGTCCAGCAAGCCTTTTTCAGACAAAATTCGCTGGATAGCCATTTCAGATTGTCTTGCCGGAATACTGTCCAGGCCATCATTGCGTAATTCCTTAGGAATCTCATCAAACAGTTCATCGATAGAATCTGCACCAATCACAGACAACATTTGGGCAACTTCTTCCGGTGTATGGGGTATGTAAGGCATTATTACTTCTCAGTATCTACTCGGGTAAAATTTCGGGGTTTAATGTTCTTCTGCTTCGACCACAGAAGTATATTCATCGGCTGACATCAGGGCATCGATGTCGCTAGCATTGGATGGCATCAGGCGGAAAATCCAGCCTTCATTATAAGCATTGACATTGATCTGCTCGGGCGCATCTTCCAGCTCTTCGTTCACTGCGACCACCGCACCTTCAACCGGGCAATAAATATCCGAAGCCGCCTTGACCGATTCTACTACCGCACAATCCTGCTCTGCTTCAAACTCATCGCCAACATCTGGCAGTTCGACAAAAACCATATCACCTAACAAACCTTGTGCGTGTTCAGTGATGCCAACAGTCAGAGAGCCATCATCTTCAACACGAACCCATTCGTGAGATTTTGTGTACTTTAACTCTTGTGGTATATCGCTCATTTTTTTCACCTTATTTAATTACGTTGTATATCAGTCAACTAAAACTTTACCCTGCCGAACAAACGGCAATTTAACGACACTGGCATTCAGCTGTTTATTGCGTATTTCAACCTGACAGGTATCACCTGTTGCAATCGGAACCCTGGCAAAGCCAATCGCTTTTTGCATAGTAGGTGAAAAACTGCCACTTGTCAGCTCTCCCTCACCTTCCCCGGCAACCAATACTTTCTGGTGCGCTCTCAGGATGCCTTTATCATTAAGAATCAGGCCAACAAACTTATACTTAAGTCCCTGTGCTTTTTGTTGCTCAAGAGCTGCCCGACCAATAAACTGGCGACTTTCATTACTAAAATCAACCGTCCAGCTCAAACCGCTTTCCAGAGGCGACTGGTTTTCATCCATATCGCTGCCATATAGATTCATACCGGCTTCCAGTCGCAGAGTATCCCTGGCTCCCAGGCCACAGGGTTTAACGCCGGCATCGGCTAATTGTTGCCAGAGCTGTGCAGCGACCGTATTAGGACAGACAATTTCATAACCATCTTCACCCGTATAACCGGTACGTGCAACAAAACGTTCCGCATCAGAACCGGCATTGATTAACAGGGCATTAAATGGTTTCAATGCTTCTGCACCGGCAATTTGGTCACCAAGGGCTTTACCCGCCAGTGCTCTGGCATCAGGTCCCTGAACCGCAATCATGGCCAGATCTTCACGTTCGGTGAGATCCACTGCAAAATTACCTATCTGGCTACGCATCCAGGCCAGATCCTTTTCCCGGGTAGCGGAATTGACAACCACCCGAACCCAGGCAGGTTCCATAGCATAAATAATCAGGTCATCGATAACCCCGCCGTCATTATTGAGCATACAGCTATAGAGAGCCTTGCCGGTTTTGCCCGCGATTTTCGCCACATCATTGGCCATCAGTTTGGCCAGATAATCCATGACGTCACAACCATGTAAATCAACGATGGTCATATGGCAGACATCAAACATTCCCGCAGCTTTTCTGACCTGATGATGTTCATCAATTTGAGAGCCATAATGAATCGGCATATTCCAGCCGCCAAAATCCACCAGCTTGGCACCCATGGATTGATGCATATTGTAAAGGGGGGTTTCTTTCAGTGTCGTTGTTGTCATAAAGAGTCTCTTTGCATTAGTTCGCCTTGGTATTATTAGAAGTTAGGGGTGAGCAAGAAATATAATCAACAGTGTATTAATCTTCAGCCGGTTAATCTTCAGCATGGTAGGATGACCGTACCATAGGTCCGGATTTCACCCAGTTGAAGCCCAGTTCCTGGGCCATGGCTTCATATTCTGAAAATTGTTCCAGAGGCAGGTACTCTTTGACCGGAAGATGAAATTTTGTCGGCCTGAGGTATTGTCCCAAGGCGATTCGGCTGACGCCATTTTCTCGCAGGTCCAGCATCACCTGATAGACTTCTGCAACCGTTTCACCCAAGCCAAGAATAATTGACGATTTGGTTTCAACCTGTTCCAGCTCACCCGCAAGACGTAGCATGCTCAAAGAACGTTCATACTTGCTGCCCTTACGAACTTCCTTGTACAGAGAGGGAACCGTTTCAACATTATGTCCCCATATCAGCCTGTTGGCTGCACTCCCTGTATAGGGAGCCTGTGTCAATGCTGCTGCGATAATCTCAACCGCCTGTTGCTGACAGGCTCTGAAATCCGGAGTTAAGAATTCAACGCCGATAGACGGTTCATCTTCTCTTAAGGCTGTCAGAGTTTCTGCAAAAATTGTTGCGCCGCCATCTGGTAGTTCGTCCCGGTTCACCGAAGTCAGTACCACAAAGTCCAGCCCCATTTCCGCAACCGCCTGGGCAACTCTTTCAGGCTCTGAGGTATCCAGGCTGTCAGGGCGTCCGGTTTTCACCGCACAAAAACCGCAGGCTCGGGTACAGGTATCGCCTAGCAACATAAATGTTGCCGTACCACGATTCCAGCACTCATTGCGATTCGGGCAATGTGCTTCCTCGCAAACCGTGACCAGTTTATTGTTATGCACACTGGCGGCAGTGGCCGCATAATGAGTTTTTTCCGTTAAAGCCTGACGGATATAAGCCGGCATACGACTGCCATTAGGTTTATCAGAGTGATCAAAAACGGGGATAATGCGTTGAGCAGGCGTGACCTTTCCTGAAACAGAAGATAGCTTGTCTGCAGGAATGCGATGACTGATTGGTTGCTTGCTGGTTGTTGACTCTATACTCATAAATTACCCGGTGATTGAAGATAGTCACTGTAGTTGATGCCAGCAGAGCGATTTTGACTGGTGGTCAGGAAACAACTTCCGGCTATCAAGTGATTATTTTCACCCCTCTGTCCAATTACCTGAGAGCTTAAGCCCCTTCGGTGGATTGAGTATCATATTTGCCACTTGAGCAATGATTGCAACCTCTCTCCAGAGTCAACGAGGAGTTATTTAAAACAACAGTAACTCCAAAATCCATACAGTTCTGTAACCTGAGCGTTTCCGGGTGAGTTGCGCCTTCGGTGGTGATTGACCAGCAACCACACTCTCCCATACAGATGGGCGTCGAAGGCTAATAATACCGTTTATTTGTCTTTTTGCCAACTTTTACATGGTTAAAGGTAGTTAAAGTTTTGGATTAAATCCCTGGATTATTTCCTTTAATCTTAATTCAAATGATAACTATTATCATTTGCAATTGTATTTAGGTTTATATACAATACCAACAATAATTATTGACCACGAGGATTTACTTTATCATGAGTTTCAAAAGAGTATTAAAGAGCAAACTGCTATCCTTTAAACTGGCCACACTGGCTTCAACCGTTGCCGCCACCCTGGTGTTATCCGGCTTCGCTCACTCGCTGCAGGCGCAGGAAGTCAATCTTTATTCCGCCCGTAAAGAAGCGCTGATTAAACCAATTATTGACCAGTTCACCGAACAAACCGGCATCAAGGTTAACCTGATCACGGGTAAAGCCGATGCCCTGTTAAAAAGAATTGAGTCTGAAGGCCGCAATACTCATGCGGACGTCTTTATCACCACCGATGCCGGTCGTTTACATCGCGCCAAAGCCGCGGGGGTTTTACAGCCAATCCAGTCCGGAGTACTAAACGCTGCGATTCCTGAGAACCTGCGTGACCCGGAAGGTTACTGGTATGGCCTGTCCATGCGCGCAAGACCTATCTTTTATGTCAAAGGTGCCGTGGATCCGAAACAATTGTCCACTTATGAGGCACTGGCAGGAAGTGAATTTAAAGATCGCATCTGCATCCGTTCCTCAAATAATATTTATAACCAGTCATTAGTGGCTTCCATGCTGGCAGCCAATGGAAAAGACAAGACCCAGCAATGGGCCAATGATTTTGTCAAAAATTTCGCCATAAAACCCAAAGGCGGTGACCGCGATCAAATCAAGGCCGCTGCAGCTGGTCAATGTGATATCGCCATTGCCAACACCTATTATTTCGGCAAAATGATCTCTGGGAAAAAAGCCGATCAGAAGAAAGCTGCCAATGCAGTTGCTATCTTCTGGCCCAACCAGAATGATCGAGGTGCCCATGTCAATGTCAGTGGCGCTGCAGTGACCAAACATGCTAAACATGCGGACAATGCCCAGAAACTGATAGAGTTCCTGTCCAGCAAAGCAGCCCAGCGTTGGTATGCGGATGTTAACTTTGAATACCCCGTGCGCAAAGATGTCGCCCCCAGTGATCTGCTTAAGAGTTGGGGTGAATTCAAGGCTGACACAGTCAACCTGGATCAATTAGGCGTCAATAATGCTGAAGCGGTTAAAATAATGGATCGCGCCGGCTGGAAATAAATCGCCAGGCCAGTGTTAGGTTTCAGGTGATATGCTATAATTCCCCAGCATATTACCTGATACTTATATATTGACTATTTAAGCGTTTGTAAACATTGATCCCTTTTTCTAAACAACTGATCGACCGCTGGCAACTGGGTATCCTGATGATCGCCCTGCTCTTTGCCGTGCCTGTCATAACGGTATTCAGTTTCGTCTTTCATGGCAGCAATGATGCCTGGAACCATCTGGTCGACACGGTTCTTGCTGACTATATCAGTAACTCTCTGATACTCATGCTAGGGGTGACCTTTGGTACTTTAAGCATCGGCATTACCACCGCCTGGCTGACCAGTATCTGTGACTTTCCCGGGCGTAAGTTTTTTCAATGGGCCCTGCTGTTGCCTCTGGCCGTACCGGCTTATATTATTGCCTATACCTATACCGGCATGCTGGACTTTTCCGGACCGGTGCAAACGTTTTTACGGGAAGTATTTAACTGGGGGCCCAGAGATTACTGGTTCCCGGAAATCCGTTCCATCAATGGTGCCTGGATGATGTTGTCCCTGGTGCTTTATCCCTATGTCTACCTGTTAACTCGTGCCGCTTTTCTGGAACAATCCAGTGTGACTCTTGAAGCCAGCCGCTCATTGGGCATGGGACCCTGGCGCAGTTTTTTTTATGTAGCACTGCCCATGGCCAGACCGGCCATCATTACCGGTCTTTCACTGGCATTGATGGAAACACTGGCTGACTTTGGTACGGTTGAATATTTTGGCGTACCAACCTTCACCACCGGAATCTTTCGCACCTGGTTTGGCCTTGGTGATGCTACTGCGGCATCACAGCTGGCCTCATTATTATTGTTATTTGTCTTTGTCCTTATCGTGATTGAGCGTTTTTCACGCCGGCAGGCCCGTTATCATCAACAGATAGGCCGCCAGGCCCATGCCAGGCGGATTCAATTATCGGTGCAACAGGGCTGGGTTGCATTTATCGCCTGCCTGATCCCCTTCTTACTCGGTTTTGGTTTACCCTTCGCTCAATTACTGGCCTGGACCATCGAAACCGCCGAAGAAATGATCAATAGTGATTTCTATACCCTGGTTGCCCATAGCCTGCTATTGGCGATTGTAACTTCCTTGCTCGCTTTGCTATTAGCCCTGTTTATGGCTTATGGCCAACGTCTGACCAATACCCCCCTGGTTAAGCTGATGGTGCGCATCGCCTCAATGGGTTATGCCATTCCCGGAACCGTTATTGCTATTGGTGTGGTCATTCCCTTTGCCTGGCTGGATAATACCGTAGACGACTGGTCCCGAAACCAGTTTGATTTTTCCACGGGTCTGATTTTGTCCGGCACATTGTTTGCCCTGGTATTTTCCTATCTGGTACGTTTTCTGGCCGTGTCGGTTGGCTCAGTTGAGTCCTCATTGGGGAAAATCAAACCCAGTATGGATGATGCTGCCCGTTCCATGGGCTACCGGCCCATGCAGGTACTCAGGCAAATTCATATGCCTATTATGAAAAGCACCTTATTGACCGCCATTTTGCTGGTCTTTGTTGATATTTTGAAAGAACTGCCAGCGACTTTGCTGCTGCGCCCATTTAATTTTAATACTCTGGCGGTAAGAGCCTATGAATTGGCGGCGGATGAACGCCTTGCCGATGCTTCCAGCGCTGCTATTATGATTGTTTTAACGGGCATTATCCCGGTGATTCTGCTTAGCCTGTCCATTACCAGAAATCGTTATGGGTCTGACCACAATGACTAATCCAATTTTAAATTTGCAAGCTATTTCCCTCAGTTATGGTTCCAATAAAGTGATTCAGAATATTGACCTGCAAATTCAGGAAGGGGAAATCGGCTGTCTTCTGGGCTCCAGTGGTTGCGGTAAGACTACCCTGCTACGCAGTATTGCCGGATTTGAGAAGCCCGATCAAGGGCAAATTACGATTCGTAATAGCGTAGTCAATGATAAGACGACCTATACGCCCCCCGAGCAACGCAATATTGGTATGGTGTTTCAGGATTTCGCCCTGTTTCCTCATTTGAGTGTGAAAAAAAATATTGCCTTTGGCTTGAACTCGGGCAAAGGCAAGTTAAACAAAAGCGCACAAAACCAGCGGGTCACGGAACTGCTGGAAATGATTGATTTGGCCGATATCGGTAATAAATTTCCGCACCAGCTATCCGGCGGCCAACAACAGCGGGTGGCACTGGCCAGGGCTCTGGCACCAAAACCAGACCTGTTGTTACTGGATGAGCCCTTCTCAAGTCTGGATATCGAATTGCGGGAACAATTAGCCACCCAGGTGGCCAAGATTATCAAACATGAAGGCATTACCGCCATCCTGGTGACCCATGATCAAAATGAAGCGTTTGCCATGGCCGATAAAGTGGGTCTACTGCAAGCAGGGAAACTAATTCAATGGGATACCCCATATAACCTCTATCATCAGCCCAACACCCAGTATGCCGCCAACTTTATTGGCCAGGGCACCATGATTCCAGGACTGGTGCATGACAGCAATACCATTATCTCCGATCTGGGCACCATTCACGGCAAAGTCCCCGAAGGCTGCAAGCCCAAGTGCGCCGTTGATATTCTGGTGCGTCCCGATGATATCATTCATGACGACGACAGCCTGAATCAACTGGAAATAATCGATAAAGTATTCCGCGGTGCCGAATTTTTATACACCCTGAAACTCAATGAGCAGAGAAATATTTTCTGTATCGCCCCCAGTCATCATGATCATCCACTGCATAGTCTTTTGGGTATAACGCTGGATATGACCCATATTGTGGTATTTAAACGCCCAAAAGCGACTAATCCCTAAATAAACCCTGGATTATCCGCAAGCGGAAATTTTCTGAATTTTAAAAATAAGAGTAAAGTAACAAATAAAATATATGTGTAAAATAATTTGACACTATATTAAATAGAGATTTCAGATTTTTTACAGTTAAATGGAAGTTCAGGAGACGTTCAGGAATTGATAGATCTAAGTATCAACTATTTTTACATTTATAAAGCCAAGAATAACTTACTGAATTACTACTATCAAAGAGCTGCCTAATTTATTTTAAAACGGCAAAAATCAACAGTAAATTAAAACGATATGACAACAAGGAATAGATTTAATTTCTCCAGGCAAATACGTTTCTGCTGGATATAAAAAGCCTCAGTCATTAGAACAGAGGCTTT
>Ga0316204_10004051_pt1 | contig 27379 bp, 20 predicted proteins | sample 6monrhotite_MG_2_FD_205661 | JGI IMG/M metagenome (GOLD analysis project Ga0316204, IMG submission 205661) | Microbial mat bacterial communities from mineral coupon in-situ incubated in ocean water Damariscotta River, Maine, United States -... | ecosystem: Environmental > Aquatic > Marine >...
AAGGAGTAAGAAATAAACTCTCCAATTGAGGGTATAGATGACGATTCATATTGGCAAGTTGAAATTCATATTCAAAATCAGAGACCGCTCTTAAGCCTCTCAGTAAAGCATTCGCTCTCTTTTCTTTAGCTAAATTAACCAACAGCCCTGTAAAACCGCATACTTTAACGTTTTCGATCTTGCAAACTGATTCTTCTACTAGTTTGATTCGCGTTTTCACATCAAACAACGGATTTTTGCCACTACTTTCTGCTACAGCAACTATTACTTCATCAAATAAGCGAGCTGCCCTTTGAATGAGATCCAGATGACCGTTAGTAATGGGGTCAAAGGTACCGGGATATAGTACTCTAGTGGGCATAATTAACACTCCTTTTTATCCTAATTATAACAAGCAAGCTCAACCTAGCTATTATATCACTAATGAGTCTACCTTTAAGTTCTCCAAAGTTATAGGTTCTTATTGTTTACTTTCTAAAAAGCTAGGTATCCTTTTTTCCAAATAGTATTCTGCTCGCCATGGCCACTTACCTTCTACAAAACCAACATGCCCACCATGAGAATTTTTTTCAAGCGTTACATAACTTGGCATTTCTGCAACCTCTGGAAGAACCTCTGGACTCATAAAAGGATCATCTAACGATTGAATAATTAAAGTTGGTATTTTTATGTTCTTAACAAATTGGCGCGATGACGATTTTTCATAATAATCTTTTGCACTTTTAAATCCATGAACAGGCGCTGTTACCTGCTGATCAAATTTCCAAAAAGAATCGAGCTTTTTAACGTCTTCTATTTTCGATAAAAATGCACTACCAAATTTTTCTATTTTACGTTTTGTTTTTATTCTCAATGTTCGCAGCAATACCATTTCATATATTTTAGAAAAACCTTGATTAATTTCTGTCGCACATATATCAAGCATTAAAGGTACAGAGACAGCAACAGCCGCTTTAATCGAACTATTTCCTGCCGCCTCCCCCAACCATTTTAATAGAACATTGCCACCTAAAGAGTAACCAATCATATAATCAATATTGATTGATTCTTTTGCTAATAAATCAACCACGCTTTGTAAGTCATGGCTAACACCACTGTGATAACTTTGCTGCAACCGGTTCGGCTCACCACTACAGCTTCGAAAATGCATGATTATAATTTGCCAGCCTTTTTGTTTAGCTGAATCAATCATACCTCTAATATAGGGCGAATTAATCGAGCCCTCTAAGCCGTGTAATAAAAACAGCGTTGAAACATTTTCTTGCTGATAAATATCAACATCTATGAAATCCCCATCCTCAAGTTCCAACCGTTTTCTTTTCATTTCAGGTAGCGCTGGTAGACGCCTAAAAAGACTCCCCCATACGGTTTGTAAATGCCTATTTTTTGCCCACCAAGGCGCAACAAATGAATCATTGAGAATCGAAGCTTTCATTTATTACCAGCGCTCTGCAGTTGAATTTTCCCAATGCTTTTTATAAATCCGTGGGATTTTAGTTGGATCTAAATAAACACCTTTAGCGGTTGGAGGATATAGCTCAGCGTAAGACTTAATAAGTGTGCCCTGAACACGATGATTAATATGCTCCAACGAAAGTTCATTCGAATTGGACAAACCAACAGCAGCGATTAATTCATGCAGGTTATGAATGATTGAAGCATGATAATTTGCGACTCTCTTTGATTTAATTGGTACATCAAGTGCCTTATATCTAGCAGGGTCTTGGGTGGCAATTCCAGTGGGGCATTTGTCGGTATTGCAGTGCCTAGCTTGAATGCATCCGAGTGCGAACATCATCGCTCTAGCGGCATTTACGGTATCCGCTCCGAGCGCTAGCAGCCTGAGAAGGTGAAAAGCTGATAGCGATTTCCCAGACGCTATTAAACGAATTTTATCTCTTAGACCGATACCAATCAGAGTATTATTAACAAAAACCAAAGCATCTTTTAATGGCATTCCGACAGAATTTGTCAGCTCAACCGGCGCTGCACCGGTTCCGCCTTCACCGCCATCAATGGTGATAAAATCCGGTGTAATTCCTGTTTTTAACATGGCTTTACATATAGCAAAAAACTCACTTTCTTTTCCGATACAAAGTTTGAAACCCACTGGCTTACCACCTGATAGTTTTCTCAACCGACTGACAAATTCTAATAAGCCAATTGGTGAAGAAAACTCCGTATGAGCTGCGGGAGAAACGACATCAGCTCCCATGGGTACATGACGTATATGGGCTATTTCTTCGGTTAGCTTGGCAGCCGGAAGAATACCTCCATGACCTGGCTTTGCACCTTGCGAAAGCTTAATTTCAATCATTTTTACGACATCTTGCGCAGCCTTTTCTGTAAAGAGTAACTCGCTGAATTCTCCGTTTTGATCACGGCAGCCAAAATAACCCGTTCCAATTTGCCAAATAATGTCGCCACCGTGTTTAAGATGATAAGGGCTTAGTCCGCCTTCACCAGTGTTGTGGGCAAAGCCGCCAAGTTTCGCGCCAAGATTGAGTGCTTCGATAGCCGTTTTACTCAAAGCACCGTAACTCATGGCTGAAATATTAAGAGCAGACGCTAGATAAGGCTTATCACAACTCCCGCCACCAAACATTGTATTGGAACTAACTTGGTGAACATCTGTTGGTGATAAAGAATGATTGATCCATTCATAACCGTCCCGATAAACATCAAACACTGTGCCAAAAGGCCTAGTATCACGTACTCCCTTAGCCCGTTGATATACTAGCGTTCTAAACTCTCGACTAACAGGTGTTCCGTTGATGTCTGATTCTACGAAATACTGCTGTATTTCTGGACGAATCGCTTCAAACAAATAACGAATATGTCCAATAACAGGATATAAACGTAAAATAGTATGCTTTTTCTGAAAAATATCATAAAAACCAATTGCTATAATCGGTAATATCAAAAAAAACAAATAAATAGCCATTGACCAATATGCTGACCAAAAAAGTATCAATGAAACTGAAACCACAGAAAATAAAAAAAAGGTGTTTTTAGGCTGCATTATCGTGATTCCCTGTTAATAATTTATCAATCAATTAAATGAGCAGTCATCAGCAAGGATATTATAGACTTCTCAATAATCTGCAACTTAGAATCATTCTCTAATTTTTATACTGCTTATCATTAAAACTCTCTCGCTTATCAACAAAAACTGCTCTTTCATATAAAAATCATCTGCTTTTTGGTCACAACTGCTAATATTTATGAACAAACTCACAAAATTACTCATTCACAACTTGGAATTAGTGAGAAATTGGTCTAACTTTAACTAAGAACTCATTGTTTTTAGTGAGTTTTTTATGGTCTGGGATTGTAAAATGAGACCCAGTTAGGTAGGCTGTCATTCGGCTTATAAAGAATTTTAAATATTAATCAGGCGTATATCGCCTATCGATATCAAATCACGGGAGATTTTTGTGATGGATTGGCTAAAAAAAGTATCCACACCAGTTAAGAGTTTATACCTGATCGCTACATTTATTGTGATGTCAGTGTTGAGTGCATGTGGAAGTTCTAGTGGAGGTTTTGGTGCCCCAGATCCGGATGACCCAACCAACCCTGGCACCAACGTCACTACTGTGACAATAGCCATTTCCAGTATTGATATTGATGCAGCTAATCCTGCGACAATATCTGCAACAGTTACTAATAGTTCAGGACCAGTATCAGGAACGGTTGTTACCTTTGAAACATCTTTAGGCGCACTTGACCCTGAATCAGGTACTGCATTAACAGACTCTTCAGGGGTGGCTACCATCGTTTTGACCGCTGGCGATATCGAAGGGGCTGGACAAGTTACAGCTAGCCTCAGTACAGGGGAATCTAATAGTATTGGTTTTACAACTGCTGGAGATGGAGCATCTAGTTTTATTAACCTAGGCCTGGTTTTACTTGACCCCACAGGCACACCGACTACCAGTATTAGCGGAGCAAACCCCGGAACTTTACAAGCAACTTTAACCAACGGTGGAGTTGTTTCCGCTGGCGTACTAGTAACATTTAATTTAACTGGTAATGTTGGTCAACTAAACCCAGCTAGCGGTACATCATTAACAGACAATAATGGTGTAGCTTCAATCGTATTACAATCTGGCTCGACAGAGGGGGCAGGTTCTGTAATTGCTAGTATTCAAGGTGGGATCAGCCAGTCTTTAGATTTTGCAGTCAGTATTTCAGCGACCGATGTTGCTATGACTACACCTATAATTAATCCTGGAAGTATTGGCGCTAACGGTACTGCAACCGTTGAAGTAACCATTACTGAAACAACTAATGGAGTCACTTCTCCATTAAATGAAACCGTTATTGTTCAATTCACTTCAGAGTGTGTCCAACAAGGTAAAGCAACAATAGATACCAATGTAGAAACCATTTCTGGTGTTGCAATAGCAACCTACAAAGATCAAGGTTGCGGGATAACAGATACCATTAGCATTAGTTCAACCGTAGGACAAAGTTTGTTAACCCAAACTGGCACCATCGACGTCCAGGCAGCTTCTGCTGGAAGTATTGAATTTATAAGTGCTACGCCAAACAATATTGCTTTAAAAGGAACCGGAGGCTCTGGACGTTCTGAAACTTCAACCGTATTATTTAGAGTCACCGATGTTATTGGTAATCCGGTTGCCAATAGAGAAGTCAACTTTTCATTGACTACTTCAGTTGGCGGCCTATCAATTAGTTCCAACACTAACGTAACGGATACTAACGGAAATGTTGATGTCATTGTACAATCAGGTACTGTTCCAACACCCGTCAGAGTAGTGGCTTCTTTAGCATCCGACGACACAATTTCAACCGTATCCGATGAACTGGTTATTTCAACAGGTGTAGCCGATTACAACAGTTTAAGTATTTCTGCGTCAAACTTAAATCCTGAAGCTTGGACAACTGACGGTGTAGTGTCAATCATAACTGCTCGAGCATCTGATCATTTTAATAACCCAGTTCCTGATGGAACAGCAGTAACATTTGTCACTGAATTTGGCACTATTCAATCATCTTGTACTACCGTTAACGGTGTTTGCACTGTGAACTGGACAAGTGGTGCTCCAAGGATTCCACTACCAGCACTTAGAGACCCTGCGGCAATCACCAGACAGTTAGGCGATGTAGACGTCAGTGAATGTAGCTCTGGCACGAATCTAAATGCCGTAGGTTATCCTTGTTTTTATAGTAACGCGACCAATGCAACAACAACCGATGCTGCATTCTTCGGTGGTCTAGGACAAGTCTATGGTAATCGAGTCACTATTCGAGCAACCATTTTAGGGGAAGAAAGTTTCACTGATTCCAACGCCAATGGTCTATATGATGACGGGGAAGCGTTTACTGATTTATCGGAAGCTTTTACTGATGATAATGAAGATAATGTATTCGATGGTAAATTACAAAATGGTGCTCCAGCATTAGGCGCTGCAGATGTTAATGCAAAATGTTATGGCAGTGGTAACACCACAGAATGTTATCAAGTTGGTGGCGATAATGAAGAGTTTGTTGATTTCAACAGTAATCAAGAGTTTGACCAAGCTAACGGATTATACAACGGTGTGCTTTGCCCCGTAGAAAGTGAAACTGCTGGTGTTTGTAGTCGTCAATTATTAACTATTTGGAAAAACCTTACTATTTTACAAGCAGGTTCAAGTGCTTCAATTTCGATGATTCAAAGCGGTCTTGATGTAACTGATAATGCTAACTATTTTCTAACAACTGCACTACCTGCAACTTTCACCGCTTATGTCGCAGATTTGCACAACGGGTCAATGCCTTCGGGAACTAAGATTAGTTTTGAAACAGGTAATGGAACAATTGTAGGCCCTAAAGAATGCATTATTGCTAGCACTAGTAGCTTTGGAATTAATAGTTGTACCGTTTCGGTAAACCCTGACACTACGTCAGATGGTGGACCCCTAGTAGTATCTGTAACAACTCCTGGCGGCATAACGACGGTCAGATCAATAACTGTTACCGATTAATATTTTGAACAAGATCGAAAAAAGGCTCCTATAGGAGCCTTTTTTATTACTCACACCTACGTGAACCTATCTATGATATTGCTCACTATGTTGATGAACAGCATCAACATAAGCTTTCACATTAGCGGGATCGATAGTGGGGTGAATACCGTGACCAAGATTAAACACATGCCCTGAACCTCGTCCAAACTTAGCCAAAATATCAGCAACTTCTGCATCAATTTTATCTGGCGTAGAATATAAAATACATGGATCCATGTTACCTTGAAGAGCTACCCTATCACCAATTCGGCTTCTTGCTTTATCAATATCAATCGTCCAATCAAGTCCAACGCAATCAGCTCCCGTATCAGCCATCATTTCTAACCACCCAGCACCACCTTTAGAATAGATAGTCACTGGAATTTGTTGACCGTCTTTGTGTCGAATCAAGCCATCGATGATTTGCTGCATATATTGAAGTGAAAACTCTTGATAATCTCTTGTTGATAATACGCCGCCCCAAGTATCAAAAATCATAACCGCGTTAGCACCCGCTTCTATTTGAGCATTAAGATAAGCTGTCACGGATTTTGCTAATATATCAAGTAGTTGATACATAGCGGCCGGTTCAGAAAACATCATACCTTTCACTTTCCCGAAATTTTTAGTTGTACCACCTTCTACCATATAGGTCGCTAGCGTCCATGGGCTGCCAGAAAAACCAATCAAGGGAGTTTCATTTTTTAATGCCTTATTAATAGTACTGACCGCGTCGGTTACATACTTTAATTCACTATAAATATCTGGAACTGCTAGCTTTTTTATATCATTCACTGAATTTATTGGGTTTCTAAAAACAGGTCCTTCACCTGTTATAAAGTGCAAGCCGAGTCCCATTGCATCAGGAATGGTTAAAATATCTGAGAACAATATCGCAGCATCTAGTTCATAACGCCTTAAAGGCTGTAAAGTTACCTCACATGCTAACTCTGGATTAGTACATAAAGCCATAAAGTTTCCTGCTTCTTCCCGAATTTGTCGATATTCAGGTAAATAACGTCCTGCCTGTCTCATCATCCATACGGGGGTTTTGTCTACAGGTTGACTAAGAGCTGCTTTTATATAGCGGTCATTTTTTAACATAAGAAATACATTTAACCTTTAAGAAATTTAGCAGAATTTTACATGAGCAGATTCAATATTGAAACAAAATACCGAAAAGCCTAAGAAAAATAGAGATAATGCTTTGATAAAATGCTTAGCTTAAAAGGATGCTAAAGATTTGACTGACTTTTTATTTGCTTAAAGCGATTAATTTCATCTCGAACGAGAGCCATTGATTTAACCCAAGGCTTTTCTTTAATTCCTTGTAGGCGATAACTTTTTGCGGCACTTTCTGCAAGTTGACGGTTGGCGACAAAATCACTAATTACGACAAATAAAGTTTTATTATTTTTATAGCGGCGATAAATTTTAACCTTATTACTTGAAGGATGCTTACTTTTATAATCTTCCGCCGCTTTCAAATGGCTGACAACAACCCATTGAATCGCATAATAATCTGGACTGATTACCAGCAGGTTTTTCTCATCTAGCGTTAGTAGCACCTTCGCTGGCTCAGACACTGATTGCTCGACAGCTTTCGCTTTTGGGAAGGTGTTTTTCGCGACTTTGTTACTTGATTCCTCCTCTTTTACAACAATTGGAAGCGACTCTTTGATTGGTTCTATTTCTGGCTTTTCAACTTTCGAATGATCTTCTGTCTGAGACTTTAATTTTGTCTTAGCCAATGATTCTTTCTCAGTTGTTAACGAATCAACTGGTTGAGCTTTTGAAGAAATAGAATCATCTAAAGTAGGAGAAGTTTTGTTTGGTGAGATCCATTGATTAATTTCCTGCTGAAAAATTAGCATCGCAACTAAAACAGACGCTATTAAAAAATATCCTATTGATTTTAGGTAGGAATTTCCTTTTGTTTCTTCTATTTCAACAACTAGGCTAGGTGATTTTTCGTCTAACCAACGAGACAAATGATAATTTATTTCTGCTGGATTCCCCCTTGATAATTGCCAAAAATAGTCTAATTTTTTTGTATCATAGAGGATTTCCTTGTTTGACCCATTATATTGCTGAAAACTCTCCATTACATACTTGGTTTCTGATTGCTCTATAGGTTCGATCTGAAAAACAACACACATATCTTGGTGTTCTTCGAATGTTTTAGTTTGACTAATAATGCTTGGCAGCGAAAGCTCGCCAACCAAAAGTACAAATATCACTGACTCATTAAAAGCTAATTGATTTTGATTTAACCTTAAAATAAAATCTAAACATTCAATTGATAATAAGTGCGCGTCATCAATTGTTATCAAAACTTTTTGTGTTAAATCATTTTTAATTCGGTTTTCCAGGTTAACATCTGAATTTCTCCAACTAAGCCCCAACTGCAAACTAATCGATTTTTCGAGTTGGTCATCACTCATTGCTAGACTAGCATCAATTCTTGCGATAAGAACTTTATCTTCTAGTCTAGTGTGAAGCTCATTTAATAGAAATGATTTTCCAATTCCTTTTTCTGCGACAACAACAGCAACAAGCTGAGAAAAACTAACTTGGTTTTCCAAAGAGTCTAACAACTGACTTTTTTGTTGACTAACGTAGCGGCTCACCAACACTTCCTTTCAATTAACTTTTTGCTTCTTTAATTATATCAACTAATAACTGCCGGTCATTTTCATCATACAAGATACAATAGCCTTTTTTAACTAGCACAAGACGAAATGCATCAGTTTGGTTTTTTTTGTCTTTTTTCATCGCACTAATAAATTCGTCTACACACAATTCAGGAATGATTTTTGTTGGTAACTTTAATTGAACAAATAAGCTATGATATTTTTCCAATATCTCACGCTCAATAAATCCCTTTCTCAAACTCAAATTTAGCGCCATAAGTATCCCTATAGAAACAGCTTCTCCATGTAAATAATAACGGTAATCTGTTAATGTTTCTAACGCATGAGCAAAGGTATGCCCTAAATTGAGAAGCGCTCGTTCGCCTTTTTCTTTTTCATCCTTTTCAACAACATTCGCCTTTTTTTGGCAACACAAATAAATAAGTTCGTTTAAAACTGTTTCATCTCGAGACAATAAACGATTAGTTTCGGTATTTAATATCCGCTCAACCTCCGTTTCACCAAGCAATGCATACTTTACGATTTCACCAAGACCAGATAAATACTCTCGTTCAGGCAAAGTTTGTAATGTTTTTACATCTATAATAACGGCTGACGGTTGATAAAAAGCACCTATTAGATTTTTTCCTTGCTGATGATTAATGGCTGTTTTACCCCCAACGGAAGAATCAACTTGAGCCAGCAAGCTAGTTGGAACTTGAATTAAATTCATTCCTCGTTGATAACTAGCAGCAACAAAGCCTGATAAGTCACCAATGACTCCGCCACCTAATGCCAATAGAGTATCGTTTCTTCTAAAACCTTTTTCTACCAGATAATCAATCAGCTGAAAAAAACTCTCTCGGCCTTTATAAACCTCACCGTCACGAATAACTAATTGATGGATATTTTTATTTTTTATCGAAGCACGAACTTTTTCCATATACAGAGGCGCAACAATTTCATTGCTTACAATTAAAACATTATCGCCAGAACAATATGATGAAAGAAGCTCGTGATCATCAAGTAGCGCGCTTCCAATATGAATGGTATAAGGAGAATCTGTTAAGGGTAAATGCAGCTGGTGCATATTACTCGCTAGCCTTCATTTATTTCTTCGGCAATCTTATTAGCAACTGACTTAATCGAATTTTCATTAGTAGCAACAATCACATCAGCGATTTCTCGATATTGCGCATCTCTTTCTTTATGCAAAGCGACTAGTGTAGCTTCTGGATCATTATTGTTTTGTAACAATGGTCGACGTTTGTCTTTACGAGTTCTTTCCAGCTGTTGTTCGATAGATGTTTCCAAGTAAACAACAATTCCTCTACCCGCTAAGAAAGTCCGATTTTCCGGAGCAACAACTGCACCGCCGCCCGTCGCTAGTACGATACCTTGCCTTTGTGATAATTCTTCAATGATATCTTTTTCTCTGACTCTAAAACCGTCTTCGCCTTCAATATCAAAGATCCAATCAATTGGCGCGCCAGTGCGAGCTTCTATTTCTTGATCAGTGTCGATAAACTCCAAATGAAGCAACTGCGCTAGCTGCTTACCGATGGTTGTTTTTCCAGCCCCCATAGGGCCAACTAAAAATATGTTTCTTTTGCCTTTCATAAGCTTTATTTTTATATTTTTCCTAGATTAAAAACACAAGAACCCGCAACAGCGGGTTTTGTATAAACCGTACAAAAATTCTACCGAATTGTATCTTTTACTATTTTGGGTGTTACGAACATCAACAATTCTTGTTTAGCTGAAGAATCAGAGGTTGATCTAAATAAAGCACCAATTCCCGGCAAATCACCAAGCAGAGGAACTTTTGTCACATCCCGATTATACCGTTGTTGATATACTCCGCCTAACACAATCGTTTCACCGTTTTCTACCAGTACTCTCGTTCCAACTTCTCTAGTATTGATCGCTGGACCAAATACCGTATCTTCACCTCGAGTATCCTGATTTATTTTCAAGTCTAGGATTATACGATCATCTGGGGTGATTTGTGGAGTCACCTTTAGACTTAATACAGCTTTTTTGAAAACAACTGTTGTATTACCCGCCGAACTAGCCTGTAAATAAGGAATTTGTTCACCAGATTCAATATAAGCTTCATTATTATTAGTGGTAAAAACACGAGGAGAAGCTATTACTTCACCGCGAGATTCGCTTTCTAGCGCAGAAAGCTCTACATCTAAAATAGTTCCTTCGACTAATCTCGCAAAAGTGAGCCCAATTGTTCCAGCCGCCTCAGAAACAGGTAAATTAACGGATAAGGAACGATCTTGTGGGTCACCACCAAAATAGAGCGCGTCACTGCCTGATTGAGTACCAGAAATAGCAGCCTGACTTCCTAAATCTGAAACACCAAACCTAACACCTAGCTCATCAGTAAATCCGTTATCCGCTACCACAATTCTCGATTCAATCAAGACTTGCCTAATGGGAATATCCAAACGATTAACCATTTGGCGAATAGCGTCTAATTTTTTAGCGGTATCCTGTATTAATAAAGTATTGGTTCTTTCATCAACCGATACGCTCCCTCTAGGGCTTAAATAGTTTGCTCCTTTAGTCAAAATAAGCTCTGACATATTACTCGCTTTAGCATAATTGACTTGAATGAATTCTGATTGTAATGGCGCTAGTTGTTCAATTTGTTTTTCTGTTTGCAATTGAAGTGCCTCACGAGCTGCAATTTCTTCAGCTGGTGCAATCAACATAACATTACCAGTTTGTCGCTTATCCAAACCTTTAGTTTTTAGAATTAAATCGAGCGCTTGATCCCAAGGTACCTGATTTAATCTAAGTGCAATTTGACCAGAAACAGTGTCGCTGGTAATCATATTAATGTTAGTAAATTCTGAAAGAATAGTTAATGCCGAACGTACAGGAATAATTTGGAAATTAAGCGATAAGCGCTCACCAGTATAAACGGGGGCTTGTAAACTTTTACGTTCAATTTCTTCCTTAGTTAGAGGTTTTAACTCTATAATATAAGAGTTATTCGCTTGATAGGCCAAGTACTCAAATTCATTTAGAGTATCAATTGCTAGCCTCACATTATTACCAACACGACTAGTTGATATTAGCTTTGCTGGTGTCGCAAAATCAACGACATCAAGCTTTCTTATAAGCTCATCAGCGATTCGAGCATCGACAAAATCAGCTAGAATAGTACGACCTTCTTTTCTTAAATCTATTCCAAGGTTAGTATTTCCTAAATCAATTACAACTCGCCCTTCACCACCTTCACCACGTCTAAAATCAATATTTGTAATATCGTTATTATTAATGCTCTTAGAAGGTCGTTCTGTTACTTGAGTGTTTGCGCTCGCTATTTGAGAATCATTTGAACTAGATACTTTAGTCCCATGTCCAACCGTTACAACTAAATCATTACCATCAATTCTAGTGGCATAAGGCGCCATTTCAACAAGATTAATCACTATCCTTGTGCGTCCACCCGCTTCAACTGCAGTAATACTACGAGTAACTCCAACTCCTACATTATGAGTTTTCTTTTGTAGGTTGCTCGTAACGCCCGAAAAATCCATCGCAATCCTAGCTGGATTATTAGTCGTAAACTCCCGATAATTTGGCGGCGGAGAGTCCATACTCACCCGAATTTCAACCTTATCTCCCGGCATCACATTAAAACCAACGTTGGTAATTTCTGCAGCACTTAAACCGCCAGAAAATACAACAAAAATAAAAGCGAAACACCGTTTCAACTTTTGGCTAGCCATAATGCCTGCTCCTAACTTTTTAAATTTTGCGTTATCCCAAATACTCATAATTACTCCTAGTGCCCACTAGCCTTCGGCAAGCGTCAAATAAACAGTTCTTTTTTCCCAACAACCTTTGCTATCGGGCACCAATGTTGATATTTCAATCTGTTGCTCAGAAATTTCTAGAATTTGTCCATGGTGAATACCTAAAAAATCACCCGACTGAACTTTAACGACATTACCGCTAATAGGACCTGCAGTCATTCTGATTAAGCCCCATTCTTTATCGGGTCTATTTAGGGTTCCTACCATTTCCATAGAATCTAAAGAATATCTTTCTAAATCTTCTCGACGACGATCAGGATCGGGACGAACAGCCTCATCGCAGCCATCGTGAAGCAGCTTTAACTGCTGCTCTAGCTCTAATTCCATAACAGCAAAAGGGCTTCGTAGCGCCGCCGATGAGTAATCATGAGGCTGGTAAACTTTGACATCTGGCATTGGGTCAATTCGGCCAGGTGGTTTAGCTTTAATGGTATCAACCCAAGATTCTAAATCATCAGTATTTCCACCACAGGAAACAAGACTTAAACTGATGAGGCCTAAAGCTATATTACGCATAGAGGATTTTAAGAAAAAGTGCGTACGCATTATTTGTCTTCTCCATCTGCACGATAAGTTTTCGCTTGAACACTCATTATCAATAGCTGTTCTCCCGGCGCACTACTCACCTCGCCATCACCTATTTTGATCGTAAAATCATGCAGTGTTACAATTCTTGCTGAACGTGAAACTCGGCTAACAAAATCAGCAATTTGATGATATCCACCCGAGACTTGGATTTGAATTGTTTTTTCTGAATAAAATTCTGCATCTTTTTCATCGCCAAAACTAGCCGAAATAATCTCACACCCTGCACCTGTAGCAGAATAGGAAATTTCATCTAATAATTCAGCCATTTGATCGGCTTTGGGTAGTTGCTGTAACAGCGTTTGAAAACTATCTTTGATTGTTTGCATTTGACGTTTATAAGCATCTAGGTTAACCGCTTTTGCTTGCTTTTTCTCAAAGTCTTTCTTTAAATCGATTTCTTTTCGTTCAATATTAACTAGGCTATCAGATTGGTCACCGATAAATAAATAAAAACCGAGACCTACAACAATTGAAAAAACAATCGCTGACATAGCTACTTTTCCCGCAGTAGGCCAAGAACCCATATTGGAAAAATCAATATCATTGACATCGAGATCACTGAGGTTATTTAAGTCCATTATTTATCCCCCGCGACTAAGTTAGGCGACGTGATTTTCGACTTCAACCTAAATACTTTACGCCCGCTTCCTGAATCTTTATCATCCTGTATATCATCAAGATCGGGTTTGGTGATCCATTGTGAGGCAGATAGGTTTCTCATAAAATTAGAAATTCGCGGGTTTGATTCAGCGATGCCGGTAAAAAGCACATCATCGCCGATTCGTTCTATTTCAGTCATATTCATACCTTCTGGCATTTTTAGAACTATCTCATCGAACAGATGAACAATTTGAGGGCGACTTTTTTGCAAATCTTGAATCAGCTCCATCCGGTCAACTAATTCTTTTCGCTCGGTTTCTAACGTCGTAATCTCTTTTATCTTGGTATCTAACTGCCTAATTTGATTTTCTAAAAAATTATTACGATTCCGTTGGTTTTCAATTTCACTCTCGTAGTAGGAATAAATCAACGCCATGACAACTACGCCAAGCACCGCTACCAGACCTAAAACACTAACAAATTGTCTTTGTCGTTCTGCGCGCTCTTCTTCACGCCAAGGTAAGAGGTTAATATTAGCCATTAATCAAAACTCCTTAATGCTAAACCACAGCAGTTAACCAAAGACGGAGCGTCGGCACTTAAGGCTTGTGCATTCACTTTTGATGAAAGTGACATATCCGCGAAAGGGTTTGCTATTGAAGCGGTCGTTCCTAACCTCTCTTCAATCATTTCTTCCAGCCCATCAATTGCAGCACAACCACCGGCCAAAACAATGTGATCAACCTCACCATATTGACTTGAGCCATAAAAGAACTGTAATGAACGGCTAACCTGTTGAATAATTGCTTCCTTAAAAGGCTCTAGAACCTCTGGCTCATAATCATCAGGTAAACCACCTTGTTTTTTGGCCATTCCCGCTTCTTCAAAAGATAAGCCATAACGACGCTGAATTTCTTCGGTTAACTGAGAGCCACCAAAAGTCTGTTCTCTGGTATAAATGGTATTAAAGTCTTCTATTACCGATAGACTAGTATTAGTCGCACCAATATCAGCAATTGCGACAATTTGCCCTTCGCCTTGATCTGGTAGCTGATTACTTAATAATTTAAACGCCCTTTCTATGGCATAAGCTTCAACATCGACTACTTTTGCGGTTAATCCCGCTAATTCAAGTGCATCAACACGACTATAAACATTTTCCGAACGAGACGCGGCAAGTAATACATCGACTCTATCAGGCACTTTCTCGGAGTCTCCAATGACTTGAAAATCTAGTGCAACCTCTTCTAACGGGTAAGGAATATACTGGTCGGCCTCTACTTCGATTTGATTTTCCATATCTTCATCAGACAGATCTTTATCCATTTGAATGATTTTTGTGATGACCGACGAACCTGCCACAGAAACAGCTGCGTGTTTAACATTTGTTCCTGAGCGAGAAATCACTCTTTTTAGCGCTTCACCGACCACTTCTGGATCGCGAATATCTCTATCAGCCATGGCATCTTGAGGGAGTGGCTCCACCGCATAACTTTCAACACGATAACGTGAACCGACCTTCCCTAACTCTATCAACTTGCAAGCTGTCGAGCTTATGTCGATCCCAACTAAGGCTGTCTTTTTTGAGCCGAATAAATTAGCCAGCATAATTTAAAGTTTTCCTATTATTTTATCCAGTTACAGGTGAAAACTATGTTTCACTTTAAATAATAGCTCTAACTATCAGAAATTTCACCTGTTTTTTGTTTTTATGTGTCGAATTTGGCGTTATTTTTACACTTTTCTTTGAGTTTTCAGACGATAAAGCCATTCGCTACCCAAAAATTGTAGTCTTAAATCAACATTTTTTTACAAATTACTTTTCAAAATGATGAATTTAAACCAAAAACTACCCCAGAATGACACAAAACCATGAACTATTTAGTTAAAGCCTCGAACAAATACCGTTATACTTTGTCGATTAAACAACTATGGCAATCTATTCGATAAACCGGTATGAAACAAATCACAAACCTAGCAGCTAAATTTGCCTATTCAGTGACCTTGTTCACAATCGCAGCAGCAATGGGCTTTATCGGGCTCTATTTAGCCGTTGGCCCTGACTTACCAGAAGTAGAGAGTATTCGTGAAATTCGATTACAAACACCAATGAGTGTTTACTCAAAAGATGGTCAACTAATCAATGAATTTGGCGATATCAGACGTATACCTATCACTTTAGATCAAGTTCCTAAAGATTTTATAAATGCTCTATTGTCAACTGAAGACCAACGCTTTTATGAACATTCAGGCGTCGATGCACTAGGCGTGATCAGAGCCGCTCTTCGTTTAGCAAAAACGGGAACAAAAAGCCAAGGGGCAAGCACAATTACAATGCTAGTTGCCCGAAACTACTATTTGAGCCGCGAGAAACGATTCTCTCGAAAATTCACTGAAATGTTTGTTGCATGGAAATTAGAATCGGAATTAAGCAAAGACGAAATCTTAGAAATATTTTTAAATAAAATTCCTTTTGGTCATCGCTCGGCAGGACTTGGGGCTGCGGCACAGGTCTATTACGGAAAACCATTAGATAAACTCAGTCTTGCTCAACTGGCTACCTTGGCTGGCATCCCAAAGGGTCAATCGGTTTTTAATCCCATTAGTAACCCCAAAAAAGCAGGTGAGAGACGCTCCCACGTTTTGGGCAGAATGCTGACCGAAGGACATATTACTCATGAGCAATACGAAGAAGCTAATAGTCAACCTGTAAAAACGACTCGCCACGGAGCAAAAATTACCGTTAATGCTCATTATGTTTCAGAAATGGTTCACCAAGAGATCATTAAGCAATATGGACGAGATGTCGCTTATAGTGATGGTTTAAAAATCTATACTAGTCTCGATCCAACACTACAAAAATATGCGCAAGATGCGCTAAGAAGTAGTTTGCTGGAGTATGACCGACGTCATGGATATCGCCCCGTAGAACAACATTATGAGTTCGATGCCTCCGTCACTCAGGAAGATATGGTCAATTGGATCGGTGATTTTCCAAAAATTGGTGACTTAATTCCCGCCCTTGTCATAGAAACAAATGAAACCCACGCCAAAGTATTATTTGCTGATGCTACTCATGGGAAAGTGTTGCTTAAAGAATCACTTTGGGCAAGAAAATACATCGATGAAAATCATAGAGAAACAACTAAGTTAACCGACATTTCTCAAATATTTGTTAAAGGTGACGTCATCCGAGTTTTAGCAACCAACCGTTTTGAAGAACAATCTCAAGAAGTCAAAGACCCTCAATCACAGGAAACCGATTCAAGCCAAGCTGAAATTGAACATGAAAAAAATCCTGAAAATCCCGTTGTTATAGAAGAAATCGCACCATTGCCTATCTACTCGCTCTCTCAAATTCCCGATGTTAATGGCGGCTTTGTGGTTCTTGACCCAAAAAATGGTGGCTTACAAGCTCTGGTGGGAGGATATAACTATAGCAATAGCCAATTTAATATGGCAACACAAGCTAAACGACAACTCGGTTCAAATATTAAACCTTTTATTTACGCCGCAGCTCTAGAGAAAGGTTTTACCGCAGCTTCTCTGATTAATGATTCACCCTTTATTGAAAGCGATGTCTCAGCCGGTAACTTTTGGCGACCTGAAAATGATAGCGGAAAGTATCGCGGCCCAACTCGCTTGAGGATAGCACTTAGTTTGTCAATTAATACTGTTGCCGTAAGACTCATTAAAAGGTTTGGTCCTAAGTATGCGAAACAGTATTTAGAGAATATCGGTTTCCCAAGTTCCCGAATGCAACCTTTCCCGGCACTTGCTTTAGGTTCGGCTTCGTTCACACCGCTAGAAGTTGCAAGCAGCTATGCAACTCTCGCCAATGGCGGCTATAAAGTCTTACCTTGGTTTATCGAACGAATTGAAGATAGCAATGGACAAATTTTATACCAACATGAACCGGTGCAAGTTTGCCAAGAATGCGAACAAATTCTTAAAGCCAGAAAACAACAAGAACTTGAGCAACAGCTATTGATAGACCAACCAATCATCGATCAGCAAAATGAATTAGCCGCTCTTAACGATGAAACTGATCAAGAGTTAGCAATTGAAGATCAAATCAACTCTGAATTAAGACAAACAAGTGCTGAACAAGAATCAACCGACGCTAAGATTGAAGAGCAAGACATTATTCAAATAGACACTAGCAAAATAATCTCAAATTTGCCCTTACTACCAATAGCTGAAGATAAAATCGCTCCGAGAGTGATTGATGAAAGAATTCGTTTCATCATTGATGATATTTTGAAAGATGTCATTCATCGAGGAACAGCATGGCGAACTCTTTATAATGCAAAAAGTCCGCTGTTAAAAAGAAATGATATTGCCGGAAAAACCGGCACGACTAATGATATAAAAGATGCGTGGTTTTCTGGTTATAACAACCAATATGTTGCCTCTGCATGGGTAGGATTTCGAGATCACAACAAAAAACTGGGGAAAAGAGAGTTTGGCCATCGAGCAGCACTACCGATTTGGCAAAAATTTATGGAGAAAGCGCTCAATGGAACAAAACAAATCAACCTTCCAAGACCAAATGGCATTGTAGATGTAAAAATCGATCTAGCCGATGGAAAATTAGCCAGCGCCAATAGTAAGAGTTCTGATTTTGAAGTTTTTAGGATAGAAAAAGCTCCGACTGAATATTCAGAAACAGCCGAAGAGAATGTTTTTGATGCGCTCGACGAGGCTTACGAACAAGCTAAAGACGAAAATGTTGAAGAAGAATCAGACGATAGCGAAATCGATTTTGATTAAATTAACCCTTCCCATTTATATACGGATATAGTGGGAAGGTTATTTCCATTTAATTGTTAGAACGAACTACTCGAATTAACAGGACCACTCGCTGGAGTCGTTACAGAGTTGTTAGCACCTCCTTGCCAAACCACACTGCCAACGTCACGCTTAATACATTTCCATTCAATGTTGCTACTAGCAGGCATATTAGCTAGGCTACCAGTCCATGTAGGATAACTGGTTGGATCAAGCTTAATCGCATTTGCAGAATTCCAACTACCTAATTCGGGAACATTACCGACGACATACACATTTTGACCCCAAACCGTTGTTCCATTATTACAAGTGAAATTAACTGTCACTGGGACAATCTCTTCTTTCATTAAAACAACCGCACCATAAGCAGGAATGTTTACATTAGAAATTTGAAAAGCTTGCTCACCACCCCGACTAGCCCAAGCAGTTCCACTCAAGTTATATTGCGGCCAACTGGTATTTGCGACTTCACGATAATTGCCAGAAACACCAACATCATAATTACTCCAAGTCGTCGGTCCAAAATTCATAACAATCGCATATTTACCATCTGCTCGACTAAAAGCAGCAACGCCATTACCGTTATTAATGTGCGTAATCCAACTATTTCCCGTCGCTAAAGTCGTTAAATCGTTGGCTCTAATTTCGTTCATCTTTTGATACCAAGCAAGAACTTTGCTTCGACTAGTATTAGTTTCATAGTCAGTTAAATCTAAACGATCATCCCACCAATCAATATGGAATTGAGTAACCTCTCCTCCCTCTTGGCCCATAAAGGCCATAGGCGTACCACGAGCTAATACCGTTCCGGTTAAGGAAAGCTGGTTCATCTCCCAGCCTTTTCCGTCACGGCCACGCTTAGCGATACGATCATCGGTATTACCGACTTCATCATGTGATTCTGTATAAACGGTAGCATCTTGCCAACCATCACCAAAATGCCCAAAGACTGCCCATAAATCATCAAGGTGACCACCGGTTAACACTGCCTTAAATTTATCATGAAAGGTATCGGTCCATTGACTATCCATCGGTCCATGACTGCTACCTTCTACGCTACTGCCTATATCATCAGCGGTTAGCCCCCACCAATCAGGCAGTTCTTCACCGGTCATCCAAATATCATTATCAAGGGCTTTCACTTTTCCATACATTTCACGTAAAAAGTCCCAACCGCCACCATCTCCAGGAACCGTAATAAACCAACTTCCCGAATTGTGAATTGTATTAGTATGGTCAAAACGGAAACCATCAATACGAAATTCTTTCGCTAAATAAAGAACATTTTGAATTAAGAAATGCTTGGCCACGTCGTTATTAAAATTGTACAGAGGCCCCCACACGGTATCGCCATCCATATAAGTGGTGTTATCAAGCGCCCATAAAATATTATCGCCACTGGCAACATGATTAAATTCCAAATCCAAGATCACAGCAATTCCGTTTTGATGCGCTTTATCGACCATCGCTTTTAGTTGGTCGGGGCCACCATAAGAAGACTCAATCGCATAGAAAAAAGACGGGTTATATCCCCAGCTAAGCGCGCCGGCAAATTCATTAACCGGTAATAACTCAATCGCTGTTACACCGAGATCATTGATATAATCATTTGTACCGTCGTTGTCTAACTCTTCAGTGACTTCTTGAAAAGGAGTTCCACCATTTCTGTCAGTAAAGCGCAGTGGATGAACTTGATAAATATTTAATTTATCTTGAGTGGGGCGAACCCAATTATTACTTGACCATTGATAATCAGAAGTTAGATTGATCTTAGACATACCGCTCGTTAAACCAGAGTGCGTTACCCAACGGGCTGCCGGGTCTTGAAAGGTCATTGCAACGCCATTTCGATTAAGCATAAATCGATATTCATCACCATGAATCGGTGCACGAGTAAAACTAGCATCAGTGCCTTTAAACCACCAAAATTTTCCATCTGGGGTTCGCGTTAATGCGACCGCCCCAGTTTGACCGTTGGTAAAATCACCATAAATTTTTACATCAGTGTCACCTGCAGCTGCGTGAAAAATAACATACCAATTATTATTTTCCTTATACACACCTGGAGAGCGATCCCAAATAGCATTAGGATCGCCATCTAGCCAAGCATCTGCAATAGTTAAACTGGAGAAAAAGAAAGTAGTAATAATAAATATTTGAATTAAAAATGACTTTTTTTTATTTAATTGAGAATTAAGCATTGCGGATCCTCTTGTTATTTTTATTATGGGAGACTTAATTTATTACTCAGACAAAAAGTCTCATGATATTTTTCACTTAATAAGACTACCAAATACCAGAGACATGCCCAGCTGAATACGTATGCATATTGAAAAACAAAGGGATAGAAAGGAATAAATTTTAATAAAAAATTAGTTAAAAGCTCAACGTCAGCTATTATTATCTAAAATATCGACCATTATTGGAAATGATGCTCTCTCGTGATAGGAAAAATTTGTGACTAAATTCTTACCTCGTCCCAAAAATAACCATGGTTTTACCTTTCACATGGATATGTTCTTGCTCTTCTAGAACTTTTAGTACGCGGCCAACCATTTCTCTGGAACAGCCCACAATTCTTCCCAACTCTTGGCGAGTAACTTTAATTTGCATTCCATCAGGGTGGGTAATTGCATCTGGCTCTTTTGCTAGATCAAGCAATGCTCTTGCAACTCGTCCGGTAACATCCATAAAGGCTAAATCGCCAACTTTACGGCTTGTTTTTCTAAGTCTTAGTGACATTTGCTCAGCGAGTTTGAACATGATTTCTGGCTTTTCTTTACTGAGAGCTTGAAATCTAGCGTAACTAATTTCGGCTAAATCAGTTTCAACCTTGGCTCTTACCCATGCACTTCTGTTATTTTCACCATCGAACAACCCCATTTCACCCAAAAAATCACCAGAATTTAGGTAAGCAAGTACTAACTCTTTTCCATCATCGTCTTCGATTAGAACTGATACTGAACCCTTAATGATAAAATAAAGCGTTTCGGGCTTATCTCCGGCAAAAATAATAGTTGTTTTTGCTGAATAACGACGTTTGTGACACTGAGAAACAAACCATTCGAGGGTTGGATCTTGTCTGATGTTATGAGGCAGAACAACGGGTTCTTTAATAATAGCCATAAATATTACCTGTTTAGTATTAAATTGTTATTTCCGTTATAACCACAGCTTCAAGAACAACATATTAGCTTACAGATGTGATTGGCAACTTGATTACTTATTGTTTTTAACGCTTAGATGCCGAAAACTTCTGGCAAATAATACACTAGTTTACCGCACTAGGAATTTTAATGATATATTCAATATACAAGCATAATCAAGCCACATTTTAATGAAAACTGTTTACAGGAAACAATCTATGAAAATCTCGACCCGATGGCAGCAAAAACGTAGTTTTATTGCTACAACAGAACAAGGTTACACAATTAATATGGACGGTGAAGGAGGTGCTCCTTCGCCCATGCAACTTATACTCGCAGCTATTGGTGGCTGCTCTTCTATCGATGTGGTTATGATTCTTGAAAAAGGTCGGCATCAAATCACTGACTGCCAATGTGAGCTTGATGCCGAAAGAGCTGAAACAGCTCCAGCAGTTTTTACCAAAATTCACGCTCATTACCTTGTTACCGGAAATGATATACCTCTATCAGCTATCGAAAGAGCTTGTCAGCTTTCTATCGAAAAATACTGCTCTGCCGCTTTAATGCTTAATAAAACCGTTGATATTTCCTTTAGTTTCGAATTTATTCAATCAACGGATTAAAACTAATTACCAAACTATTAATTTGCTAACTTTCGATCTGTTTTCTTATTTTGTCTAAACTGGTGTGACGAACATCTTTGCCTTTAACAAGGTAAACGATGTATTCACAAATGTTTTTAGTATGATCACCTATGCGCTCTAAAGCTCTTGCACACCATGAGATCCTAAGCGCATTTTTTATTTCTCTAGGATCTTCCATCATTTTGATCACTAACAAACGTGAAATATTATCAAACTCTTTATTGATTTTTTTATCGCTTTGAATAATGTCTAATGCTTCAGCGACATCCATTCTGGCGTAAGCATTCAATGAACGATTAAGCATTTTCTTAACATTTTCACCTAAGTTCTGAAGCTCAATAAATTCTCGCGCTCCAGCTTCATTATTGGAAAGCTCAAGAGCATTAACGCCTAATTTTTCTGCTTCATCACCGATCCGCTCCAAATCAGTGATGGTTTTAATGATACTGATCATTAAGCGTAGATCACTTGCAGCGGGCTGCCTTCTTGCAAGTATCTCTGTACAGGTTTCATCAATATCAACTTCCATTTTATTAACCATTACGTCTGTATCAATCACTTTCTGAGCCATTTTAGTATCAGCTTCTAACAATGAAACTAAACCATCAGCCACTTGCTGTTCAACCAGACCGCCCATCTTTAAAACTTGATTGCGCACTTCTTCTAGCTCTTGATTAAAGCGCTTAGAAATATGTTGTGATAAATGAAGATCGTTTTCCATTATTTATTCCTCTTAATCTGTTTGAGTATTAAGGTTATCTGTTTAAACAAACAACCTCTTAACCAAAACGTCCTGTAATATAGTTTTCAGTTAACTTGTGTGATGGATTAGTAAAAATTTGCGAGGTTTCACCCATCTCAACCAATTGTCCCATATGAAAATAAGCCGTTGTTTGAGAAATCCGTGCCGCTTGTTGCATTGAGTGAGTCACTATTGCAATCGTATATTTTTCTTTTAACTCATCAATTAATTCTTCTATCACAGCGGTTGCAATAGGATCGAGTGCAGAAGCGGGCTCATCCATCAATATCACCTCGGGACTAACCGCAATGGTTCTAGCGATACATAAACGCTGTTGCTGTCCGCCAGATAAACTTGTACCAGGCGCATCAAGACGATCTTTAACTTCTTCAAACAAACCTGCTCGCTGCAAACTAGTGATCACTATTTCATCAAGTTCGGCTTTATTTGATGATAAACCATGAATTTTTGGCCCGTAGGCAACATTTTCATAAATGGATTTTGGGAAAGGATTTGGCTTTTGAAAAACCATTCCAACTCTTGCTCTAAGTAAAACCGGATCCATGTTCTTTGCGTAAATGTCTTCACCATCCAATGTTAACTGACCTTCGACTTTACAAATAGGAATCGTATCGTTCATTCGATTCATACACCGCAAAAAAGTTGATTTTCCACAACCGGAAGGTCCAATCAAAGCGGTTACTTGGTGACGAGCAAGATCTAAGCTTACATCATTAATCGCCTGCTTTTGATCATAAAAAACATTCACGTTTCTTAACGACATTTTGGCATTATCAGAAAAGCAATTTCCGACGGTTCCGTTAATTTTTGTATCTTCAGAAAGTAAACTTTCTGATGAGGAAATATCTACCATTTTATTAACCTATTTTTTTTCAAATGTATTTCTTAACAATGCTGCACTAACATTCATAACAAGCAAGAAACTCAGTAATACTAATATAGCTGCTGAAGTTTTTGCTAAAAAGGCTCTTTCTGGACTATCTGCCCATAAAAATATTTGCACCGGTAAAACCGTTGCTGCATCAGTAATACCCTCTGGAACATCTACAATAAATGCAACCATTCCTATCATTAATAATGGTGCCGTTTCGCCAAGTGCTTGCGCCATTCCAATAATTGTACCAGTTAATATTCCAGGCATTGCCATTGGCAAAACATGGCCAAAAGCGGTTTGCATTTTTGAAGCACCAACTCCCAGCGCAGCTTCTCGAATTGATGGAGGTACCGCTTTTATAGATGCACGACTAGCAATAATAATGGTTGGTAAGGTCATCAAGGATAATACTATACCGCCAACAAGTGGTGCCGAACGTGGCAATCCAAATATATTAATAATGACCGCTAAACCCAACAAACCAAAAATAATCGAAGGAACTGCCGCCAAGTTATTAATATTGACTTCAATAATGTCAGTCCAACGGTTTCTTGGTGCGAACTCTTCTAAGTAAAGAGCAGCGGCAACGCCTAATGGAAAAGACAGAACTAAAGTCACCAACATAGTAAGAATAGTCCCCGTGAAGGCACCTTTTACTCCGGCAAGCTCCGGCTCTCTTGAATCGCCATTGGTGAAAAAATCAATATTAAATCGTTTTTCAACCCTTCCTGATTCAACTAAAGACTTTACCCATGCCGCTTGTTTTTCATCAATTCTAGAGCCAGCTTCACCTAACTTTGGCTTATCTTTTAAATAGCTATCAACATCATCATCTAACCTCAACCAAATACTTTCAATTTTATTCAGTGAGTTATTGTTTTTTACCAGATATTCTTCAATCGTAAACTCTGCATTAGTGCTAAACAAACTAAACAGTTTTCGTTTATCTTTTCTAGCAGTCACTTCAGGAAATGCTTGATAAATCGAACTCCTCAATGTTTTGCGAAAATTAGCTTCCTTAAAGCTTTCATCACTTGCATCAGTAACCCCAAGCAAATCTTGGTCATAGTTTATATCCATTTTAACCCAATGCATATGAAAAGCAGGGATCGCTTTATAAATAATGTCACCAATTAAAGAAATTACTAAGAAGAAACCAAGCCCAACAGCCATACGCCCTAACCAGCGGAATCTCATTTCTTTGCGGTGACGCTGCTTTAAACTAGCAGTGATTTTGTCTGTCACTAGGCTAGATTCATTATTGCTTATTTGATTAGAATTAATCGTATTGTTCACGATATTTCCTCACTACTTTTAGAGCGATTATGTTAAGCGCCAATGTTGTTACAAAGAGCATCAAACCAAGCGCAAAAGCGGCCAATGTTTTCGGACTATCAAACTCTTGGTCACCGGTTAACAGAGTAACAATTTGAACTGTCACAGTGGTTACCGAATCAAGTGGATTTGCTGTTAAATTAGCTGCCATTCCTGCCGCCATTACAACAATCATGGTTTCACCAATCGCTCGAGATAAAGCCAGTAAGATTGCACCAACAATTCCCGGCAGTGCTGCAGGCAAAAGAACCTTTTTTATTGTTTCAGACTTAGTTGCTCCCATTCCGAGCGAACCTTCCTTCAGAGGTATCGGCACAGCATTAATGGCATCATCTGATAAAGATGAAATGAAAGGAATAATCATTATACCCATAACCAACCCTGCAGCTAATGCGCTCTCTGAAGCCACACTTAAACCTAACCATTCACCCGAATTTCTAATTAAGGGAGCAACGGTTAAAGCCGCAAAAAAGCCATAAACAACTGTAGGAACGCCCGCCAATATTTCTAACATTGGCTTGGCAATCGAACGCAACCTTTCTGATGCATATTGAGATAAATAGATCGCAATCATCAATCCAGTAGGTATCGAAAGTATCATCGCAATTAAGGTAATTAATAAGGTTCCGGCAAATAGCGGAATAGCACCAAATGCCCCTGAACCTCCTACCTGATCGGTTCTCATCGCTATTTGGGGACTCCATTGAGTACCAAACAAAAACTCCCACGGAGGAACCGCACTAAAGAATTGAATTGATTCAAATAAAACTGAAAAAACAATACCTATAGTTGTTAGAAGAGCGATACCAGAACAAAACCACAATATTCCACCAATGATTTTTTCCATTTTGACTCGCGCTCGAAACTCCACGCTAAACTGACTAACAAGATAGCCAACACTTGTAACGGCAACTAACAAAACTAATAAACTTTTATATACCGCGGCACTTTCTGTTGTTTCAACTAAATATTTTGCAGCTTGATATTTAATTTGTTGCTCATCATTATGAAGCAGAGTATCAAGTGGTAATGATGCAGCGATTACTTGAATATCATTCAAATAAAGGCTTAATTGGTTTTTGGTTAATAAACTGACTTCTGCTGGAAGCACTCCTAGCAGCATTGATTCAATAACACTCGACTCGAAAACACTCCACAAAAATAGAACAACTAATGCGGGTAAACCGCACCAAAATGCAGTTAAGATTCCAAACTGGTTAGGCAAAGAAGTTAATGTCTTTACTTTCGTTTTACCTCCAGCCATTTTTACTACTCGCTGAATAGCAAACCAATAACTAAATAACGCTAAAAAGGCGATGACAAATATCAATGTCGAAGAATTCATTTAAGTTAACCTAAACTGCCTATTTTGTTTCGAACTACTAAAATAAAAAATAAGGCAACAATAAATTGCTGCCTCCCATCCAAAAGAAATAATTAATTAAAGCTTTAATTCTGTTAACGACATAACTGACTTTTGGGCTTTCTTTAGTCTTTCTTCACCTAAAGGGATTAAACCTTTGTCGGTTAAATACCCTTCCTCTCCCATTGCATTCTCGCTAGTAAGCTCTTTTAAAAACTCCATAATACCTGGGATTTTCCCTGCATGAGCACTTTTCACATAGATATAAAGTGGGCGGGAAACAATATAACTGCCATCAGAAATAGCTTCAAAAGTTGGAGCGTTGCCATCAATTTTCGAACCTTGCAACTTATCAGAATTTTGATCTAGAAAACTAAACCCGAAAATACCAAAAGCATTAGGGTTAGCGGTTAATTTTTGCACGATTAAATTGTCATTTTCACCAGCTTCAATGTAAACATGATCTTCTCTTACAGCATGACAAATATTTTTATATTTTTTCTTGTCTTTCTTTTTCATTGCCTTTATCCAAGGAAATGTTTTACATCCACCTTCTAGAACTAATTCTGCAAAAGCATCACGCGTTCCAGATGTAGGAGGAGGGCCAAGCACTTCAATTTTTGTTGCTGGCAGCGCTGGGTTGATTTCGTTCCATTTAACATAAGGGTTTGCAATAAGTGTTTCACTGCCATCTTTGGCTGGAATTTCTTTTGCCAAAGCCAAGAAAAGTTCCTTCAGGGAAATATTAGACTGCTCCTTTTCTTTAGAGTTAGCAACAACAATTCC
>Ga0316204_10004052_pt1 | contig 27375 bp, 30 predicted proteins | sample 6monrhotite_MG_2_FD_205661 | JGI IMG/M metagenome (GOLD analysis project Ga0316204, IMG submission 205661) | Microbial mat bacterial communities from mineral coupon in-situ incubated in ocean water Damariscotta River, Maine, United States -... | ecosystem: Environmental > Aquatic > Marine >...
GGTAATTAACCGCTGCTTCGTCGAGCATTTTCATAATTTCGCGGTCGTTTTCTTTCAGGCCGTGACGGCTATCGATTAACAGCATGATACGCCGCAGGTTGGGGCGGCCACGCAGGTAATCTTTTACTAGCCGGGTCCAGGCATGTACTTTTTTGCGTTCGATTTTGGCATAGCCGTAACCGGGCAGGTCAACCAGGTAAGAGGATTGCCCCATTTCTACGCCGAAAGTGAAGAAGTTTAGTTCCTGCGTGCGACCCGGTGTGTTTGACGTGCGCGCCAAAGTATTGCGGCCGGTAAGCGCATTCACAAGGCTTGATTTTCCAACGTTTGACCGCCCGGCAAAGGCAATTTCGGGCCGGTCTGCACCGGGCAGTGTATCCAGCGATACAGCGCCCATCAGGAAATCAACCGGGCCAGCAAACAGCAGTCGGCCACGGTTCAGGTCTTCATCACTGTAAGGTGCTTCTTCGCTCACAAACTGTTTCCTATTTGCCTTCTTCAGCGGACATGCGCGCGTTTTCACGCTTCATAATGTAGCTTTGCTGTGCAATTGACAGGATGTTGTTCCATGTCCAGTACAGCACCAAGCCAGCACTAAACTGCGCCATGATGAAGGTGAACATAATTGGCAACATGCCCATTATTTTTTGCTGCATCGGGTCCATCGATGTTTGCGGGTTCAGCCGCTGCTGAAGCCACATGGAAATGCCCATCAATATAGGCAGTACGCCGATTGCAATCATGCTTGGCGGGTCCCACGGGATAAGGCCAAACAGGTTCACCGGTGTTAGCGGGTCAGCCGCCGACATATCGGTGATCCAGCCAAAGAAAGGCTGGTGGCGCATTTCAATAGTTACATACAGTGTTTTATAAAGCGCAAAGAAAATGAACATCTGCGGGATCATGGGCAGGCAACCCGCCATCGGGTTAATCTTCTCTGTTTTATAGAGCGCCATTGTTTCTTGCTGCAGCTTCTGCTTGTCGTCTTTGTAGCGTTCCTGCAGGGCTTTAATTTTTGGCTGCGCGCGCTTCATATGTGCCATTGACCGGTATGATTTATTGGCAAGCGGGAACAGGCCCAGCTTCAAAATCACGGTCATAATCAGGATAGCCACGCCGTAGTTGCCGGTTACGCCGAACAACCAGTGCAAGCCAACAAATATCGGGCGGGTGAAGAACCACAAATAACCCCAGTCGATTGCCTTGCCGAAATCCTTAATTTCATAAATGGCTTCGTAGCGGTCAAGAACCTCTACAATTTTCGCACCGGCATAAAGCTTGTTCGATGTTTCAAATGTTGCACCGGGGGCAACTGTTTGCCATTCCTTTGCATAATCAGCGCCGTACGTGTCGGCGCCGCCTGTGCCTGAGTAGGTAAGGCGTGCGCGCTGCAAAACATCGTCGTTATTGGGTATCAGGGATGCCATCCAGAATTTGTCGGTAACGCCCATCCAGCCACCGGTAAGGTTTTCGCTTTCATTGGTTTTGCCAACATAATTACCGTCGTCTTTCAGGTCGTCGTAATCTGATTCTTCCAAAATGCCGTCAAACACGCCGACCATGCCTTCATGCAGGATCAGCAGGCCGGATACTTCGGGCGTGCCAACACGGCGAATTTCTGCTGACGGTGCCAACACCATGGGCTGGTCGGTTGTATTGATCACTGTCTGGGTTACGGTGAACATAAAGCTTTCATCAACGGCAATGTTCATCAGGTATTTTGCGCCGTCACTGTTAATCCACGAAAGGGTAACAGGTGTTTCGGGGGTGAGGGTGTCCTGGTCGGCCGTCCAGGCTGTGTCACTGCCCGGCACGCTGCCTTGTGCCCCTTGTGTAGCAGCCCAGCCAAAGCTGGCATAATAGGCATCTTCAGAGCCGTGCTTCTTCAGAAGCCGGACATTTTCTTCAGCTTCGGTTTTGTCTGTATTGTCAGCTTTGTGATTGACGAGGCTAAGGTCATCAAATCGTGCGCCGCGCAAGGAAAGCGACCCGGATAGCTCAGGGGTTTCAATATGAATGAAACCGGCATCCTGCATGGCAAGGGTGTCTACCGGCTGACCCGGCGCAGCTGAAAGGGCAGAGCTTTCGCCGTTTGGCGTTGTGAGCGTTGGCGCTACGCTTTCCTGTTGTAAGGCTTGTTCAGCGCGTTGCTGCTGCAACTTGCGGTCATATTCCGCTTGGCGCGGACCAGCGTACAAGAAATTATAGCCAATCAAAATTGCCAGCGAAACAACCGCAAACAAAACAAAATTTTTATTTTCACCCATCAGTTCGGTACACCCTGAATGTCACGCCAGCTTTTGCTGGCTTTTATCTGTTTTTATCGTCGCAGCTACAAGAGACAGCTTCATCAGTTGATCCACCTTTGTGATCCTCTTCTGTGGTCTCTGCATCTGCGCCGACGCTTTTTGGCACAGGATCATATCCAAATCCACCAAAAGGATGGCAGCGCCCAATTCGTTTTATGGCCAACCATCCACCTTTCAGTGCTCCGTGTGCTGCAATTGCTTCAAGCGCATAAGCGCTGCACGTTGGTTGGTACCTGCAATTTGGCCCCAGAAGCGGGGACAAAAAATACTGGTAAAACTTCACAGCCCCCGTGAAAAACCCAGCCAGAAGAGACTGTTTTTTTTCAAGGTTTTTCGTGGCTGGTGTCATTGTTTGCCTTGTAAACTGTGCTTTAGCGGCGTTTTTTGCCGCTGCCTGACTTTAAATCGGCACCGGCGGTTAGTTTTGCAAGGGCCCAGCGCATATCAGCGCATAGTTTTTCAAATGGATAACTGGTTGCAGCCTGTCTGCCAATTACTACATAGCCCCATCCGGCTGCACCGTGGGTTGGAAAAACAATTCGCGCCGCTTCTTTCAGACGCCTTCTGGCGCGGCTTCTTATTACGGCTTTCCCCACCTTTTTAGAGACAGTGAAGCCAACTTTCGGCGGCGAATCGGATGTGTCGGCCTTTGCTTGTAAAATAAAGGCGGGCGTTACCCACTTGCGGCGTGTTGCAGCAACAGCCAAATAGTCAGGCCGTTTTGTGATCCGCGCCAACGCCGGGCTGTCGTTGGAGGCTATGTTTGTATCATTCGTCAAACATGTTGGTCCCGAAAATCGAAAAGCCGACCGGAAAACTCACGGTCGGCTTTTCAAATGTGGTATCGCGGCGCTTACATCACACCTGCAACTATTCAGCAGCTTTACGCGGAAAGGCGCTTGCGGCCTTTTGAACGGCGAGCAGCTAAAATTTTGCGGCCACCAACAGTTGCTTTACGTGCACGGAAACCGTGACGGCGTTTGCGTACCAGAACACTTGGTTGAAAGGTCCGTTTCACTTGTTTTACTCCAGATATTCGCTCAGCCAACATTTGTATTGGCGGGGCGGTCAAATTTCGAGCGCGTGTATAACTGTGCCAGCTGTCCGAGTCAACTGTTCAAGCGCTATTTCTACCGTATGAGTGTTTCCTGTACCATAAAAGGCCTCTTTCGTCATCTTTTACAGGATACAGGCCCTTGTTTTTGACATAAAATACCGGAAATTTAAGTGTGTGTGTCAATATGGATGGCAGGATAACTATTTTGTTTACTTGCAATTCAGCTGGGGATGGGATTCAACAGCTTTATGCCTGAGCATTACAGACCAATAACATCCAGCCTGCGATCGCGTTTGCTGATCCTCACTTTCACGTTTGTGATGGCTGTGGCGGTTTTTGTGTATTTCCCTTCCATCGCCACTTTCCGGCAGGATTATCTTGAAAAACGCATGGAGAATGCCGAAATTGCGGCACTTGCGCTGGAAGCTGCGCCCAATAATTCGGTTAGTCCTGAACTGGAACAACGGCTTTTAAGCACCGCAGGCGTGATTTCGGTGGTGGTGCGCCGTGAAGACAAAAGCTATTTGCTGGGTTTTTCCGCCATGCCTGAAGAGGTGGATGTAGACTATGATCTGCGCCAACCTTCGCTGGGTACATTGATCGCCGATGCATTTGATGTGCTGGATTCAGGAGGCACACGGGTGATTCGCGTTGTGGGGAATGCAATGACCCCCGGTACGCGCCTGTTTGAAGTAACAATGGCAGAAGCCGAGCTTCACGCGGCCCTTTCCAGTTATTCTAACAATATTCTTGTGCTGTCACTGGTGATCTCGCTGTTTATTGGCATTCTGGTTTATCTTTCGCTGCACTGGTTGCTGGTGCGGCCCATGCGGCGCGTGAAAGACAGTATTGTAGCCTTCCGCCGCCGTCCTGAGGCCGCAACACGCATGAAGGCAACAACAATGCGTCCGGATGAAATTGGCCTTATTGAGCGCGAACTGTGCCGGATGCAGGAAGAACTGCGTCAAAGCCTGCACCAGAAAACCCGGCTTGCTTCACTGGGGGAAGCCGTTGCCAAAATCAATCACGACCTGAGAAATATTCTGGCTACTGCACAATTGGCTACTGATGCCCTGCAACGCGTGGAAGACCCGCATGTTAAAAAAGTATCAAGGCGGCTGATGACAGCAGTTAGCCGGGCGGTGGCGCTGTGTGAAAGCACCATGCGCCACGGCAAGGCGGATGATCCGGTACCAGAAAAGGAACTAATGGGACTGGTTTTTCTGGCAAGTGACGTGGGCATGGCGCTGGGGTATGTGGACAGTGACGATTTTGAATTTACCGTGGATGTGCCGGAAGACATGCAAATATATGCTGACCCCGAACAAATTCACCGGGTATTTCTTAACCTGTGCCGCAACGCAGGCGAAGCGCAGGCTGGCAAAGGGGTGATAAAAATCACGGCCTCACAAGACGGTGATGGCACCACCCATATTATGGTGGCCGACGAAGGCCCCGGCATCCCGGAAAAAGCACGGCCAAGCTTATTTAAGGCGTTTTCGTCAGCGCGCGCGGGCGGTATGGGGCTGGGGCTTGCTACCGCACGGGATATTGTATTGGCGCACGGTGGTCAAATTGGCCTGATGTCTACGGGCGATGAAGGAACTATTTTTAAAGTTTGCTTGCCCGGTAAAAATCAATAATGGGAAGCCCTGTTACCGAAAGACCAATTCAGACAAAAGCCAATATGAGGATGCTCGAATGGCAATAATCACGGCAAAACCCGGCCCACAGGACAGCTTTACTGATGTGAAGGGCCTAAAGGTTGGACAGGCACATGACGCAGCAGTGCGCACGGGCGTTACCGTGATTGTACCCGACACACCCGTTGCCATGGGTGTCGACGTACGGGGCGGTGGGCCGGGCACCCGCGATACCGATGCCCTTGACCCAACTTGCTTAGTGGAAAAAGTTCACGGGCTGGTTTTGTCAGGCGGTTCGGTCTTTGGACTGGCTGCTGCAGACGGGGTTTGTACCCATTTGTCAGAACAGGGTATTGGCCTGCCATTTACAGCCAGGACCATTCCTATAGTTCCTTCTGCGATACTCTATGATTTGATGAATGGCGGTGATAAAAACTGGGGCACAGAACCCCCTTACCGGACACTCGGTATTGAGGCGCTGGCGGCATGTGATATCCAATTTGAAGAAGGCCGTGCAGGGGCCGGCTACGGTGCGCGAGCAGGAGCCCAAGCGGGCGGCATTGCCAGTGCCAGCCTTGCAACAGATGACGGAGTTATAGTTTCTGCAATTGTGGCTGTGAACAGTTTTGGCATTGCAAATGGTACGCACAGCCACGGTGTGGTTGATATGCCCAAGCTCGGTTTTGTTGGCACCAATACAACAATAGGCGCAGTTGCCACCAACTTGGCGCTTGATAAAGCCGGCTGTACCCGGCTGGCCATGATGGCGCAGGATGGCTACGCGCGCAGTATCCGGCCTATTCATACTCCGTTTGACGGTGATACGGTTTTTGCCATGGCAACGGGCGACAAGCAGATTGAAGGCGAGCTTGCCCCCATGCTGGCCCTTGTTGGTACGCTGGCGGCTGACTGTGTGGCGCGTGCGGTAGAAAAGACCGTTGCCGGCTAAAGGCCTTACGGTTTAAGGGCGGCCAGTGCTTTGCGTTCTGTTACCAGAAAAATATCCTGTGTGCTTTTTAGTGCTGCCGTTGTGGCAAATACGGGGGCGGCCTTTAAACTTTCTGATAACAGGATGCTATCCAATATACTTGCTGTATGGCTAAGGCGTGTGAGCGAAAGCTGCGCTTCGTTCCAATGGTCAATTTTATCATCGCCAACTGCAGCGGCAATTTTTGCTTTTATGTTCAGATATTCCGTGTTGGCTTTTTTAAGCTGCGCACGCGTGCTGGTTAGAAGCTTGAATGCTGTTGAGCGCGTTAGAGGTTGATCGTCATGCATCATAGTGGTGGGGGCGACTGGATTGGCGCGTTCAATAACGCGGTCACGTTCACTGGCGTCAGGATAGGGTTCTGCCAGATTCGGCCAGTCCCCGGACAGGCTGCCGCAAGCCGAAAGCATAAGGTAAAGCAAGGTACTAAGGATCAGTTTTACTATATTGGGCACTCTAAAAAGCCAGTCTTTATAAGCGGTTGAAGTGTTCAGGCTACCGGTAAATTATGGCATTAACAAGAAAAAGCGATTTCGCGCTTGCATTCATAAACCAATCTTATTAGTTTCCGCCGCACACCACCAATGAATATGTATTTATACAGGTTCGGTGGGGCATTTTGATGAATGTGCACCGATAGCTCAGCTGGATAGAGCACCAGACTACGAATCTGGGGGCCGGGGGTTCGAATCCTCCTCGGTGCACCATCAAACAAACCGCCTGCCAGAGAAATCTGCGGCGGTTTTTTTATGTGCACCAATCTTTATTTACAATAGCCGCCATCAGATAAGCTCGCCCATGAGGGTAAGCATTTGACTGTTATGGGTACTGCTTAAGCACCAGAGCATACACTTGAATGCGGATGCCCGTTTGCCCTAATCGTGCTGGCGGGTGATGTCTTCCATCATTTTACGGGTGTTATGATCACGCACCACAAAAACAGCATGCGCCGCGAGGATTAGCCACATGATGAACCCGGCCCCGAAGATCGCAAAAATCCAGGCAAGAACCCAAAAAACAAGGCTCAGAATAGCTTGAAAAGGTTTACCACACAGCAAAAGACCTAGCGGGGGGATCAATATTGCGAACAGATACAGCATTTATTTTTTCCTTGTGTGCTGAGGGTATGTTGGGCGCATAACGAATGGAGAACAGGCTACCACAAGTTGCTTGTTTGGCGCCTTGTTCCGAAGGCTAGCTTTCTGGCAGGTCTTCATCAAGCACACAGATGCTGAGTGAAAAAGAAACCTCGCCTTCATCTTCGTCGCGGTATGCTACGCCGATAAATTCATCGCCGATCAGCATTTCTACAGAATCGGTGGCATTTGGACGCTGCATCAGTTTGATCGCATCGTTTTCAAATTTCCCCTGCAGGTATGCTTGCAGGCGCGCAATTTCCGTGATTTTCACGCTTAGGCTCCTTGGTCTCATTATTTGGGCTGTTGTTTGAAGCCCTGTTTATAAACTTTATTCCAGAGATGTATCTAAATCATCTGTTGTTATGCAAGCAAAACAATTGATGATTGGTTATACACGCAAATTCAATATATTGATTTGAGTTGTCAAAAAACAAAATTCAAGTAGCCTGATTGGTATCAGGGTTTAATGGATTGTTTATGAAGGTTGGTGAAGAAAGCGATGTTTCCTATTCTGACGATGACGAACTGGTAACCCAGTTTGTTGATTGGACAGAGGAGGCTGTGGTTGAATTGCGTCAAATAGTGGATGCTTTTACAGACCCAACCGTACGCAGTGCCGATTCGATGGCACGTTTTTATGACCTTAGCCACAATATCAAGGGTATGGGCACCAGTTTCAATTTTGATTTGATGACGGCCGTTGGCACAACACTGTGTGCCTATTTAAAAAACCTGCGAGCGACAGATCCGGTTAGCAAGCGTGTTTTAGAGGCACATACCCGTACTTTTGAAGTTGTACTGCAAAATCGTATTGTTGGTGACGGCGGCGCACAGGGCACGGCTTTAAAATTGCGTTTGCAAACTATTGTTCAGGAAGAATCTTAGGACAGCCTGTTCTTTTTTGTTTTCAAGCTTTGATCGCCGCTGTGCGCGGACAGCGTTTGTATCAACTCTCCTCGAGAGGCTTGTCCATATAGTGCTGCCAGCGTTCGCGGCCGTTTTTGTTTTCCAACACGCTTTGCAGGGCTGCAACCGAGCGTCGCTCATATTTGCTGCCAGCATCCTGTTGCAGAAAATCAGCGGCTTTATCAAATCCCAACCCGTCGCGGTGCGCGCGGGCAGAAACCATACCAACGAACGCGTTGGCAATAGCAAGAATGCGGGCCCCTGGTTCAATGGTTTCACCTGACAAGCCTTCGGGGTTACCTGATCCATCCCAGTTTTCGTGCATCTGTGCCAAAATGGCAGCAACAGGGCCTTTGAAATCAAGCCCGGATACCAGCGCTGCGCCCTTGTGCATGCTATCACGCACCAGTTTAAATTCATCGTCTGTGAGCGGCGTTTGCTTGGTGAGTATTTCAATAGGCACAAATATTTTACCAAGATTTACCAGCTGGCCTGCGATGGTGATGCTTTCAATAGCAGCTTCTTTCCAGCCCATTTCTCCGGCAATTGCAGCGGCCACGTCTGCTACCCGGCCACTGTGGTGTTTACTCCAGGGGTCGCGGGCATCAATGATTTCTGTCAGCGTACCCACAAGGTTGCGGAACAAGGTTTCTGACTGCTCCTGCGCGGCGACAAGGTCTGAGATATCCTGCATGACCAGCAATGCTTTTGCCGAATTGTTGCCTCCAGCGCGCAGAGGCAATGTTTCCAACTGGTAGGTTGCCTCACCGCCGTCACTGCCGTAGCGAATATGGTCCAGTCTGGCCTCGCCGTCAGCGGCTGCTTTTACGTTTGCACGCATCAGGTCTGCCAGATCACCCGAAAAAGCAGTATCAAGCCTGCGGTTCATCAACTCAGCGCAGCCAATATCAGTAATGCGTGCCAGCTTTTGGTTGGTGAAGCGCACTGTCATATCTTCGTCCAGTGCGGCAATTGCATTGCGTTGGCCGTCACATACGGATTGCACAAACCGATATAGCGATTCTTTCTGTGCAGAAAGGGCTTCTTGTTTTTTGTAAGAAAGCTCAAGCTTTCGGGAAACACCATGTCGCCACGCAAGTACCAGAGCTGCAAGGACAAAAAGCCCTGCCAGTGACAGAGTTAAAATAAGGCTGTTACGGCGTTCTGATATGGCCTTGTTGGCTTCACTCGTGGCAATCGTGCGCACCAAAATCCAGTCAACAGGCGCCGTAAGTTCCTTGCCGATCACAAAAACTTCTGTGTTTGCATAATTGCTGTAAGCACCAAATCCATTGGGTTGGTGTGCGGCAAAACTGGCAGCATCATCGCGGCGCGGTGCGCCTGAGCGGCCGCCTTTGGCCAGCGGAGTGATGGGTGTTACAATGCCGTCATTGCCGGGTATAACAATATAGGTTTCTGCCGTAGCGCTGTTATCCCCCGGCTGCTTTAGTGCTTCCAGGAAGTCACCGTCAAGCGGGCGCGCGCCTATCACCCACGCGCCGGGTGTTTCTGTGCCGTCAACATTTTCCGTCGCGGTAATGCGCGCGCCAAAAAGAATAAGCGGTGTTTTATCGCCCAACGTTGGGCCAAGCGCCACAAAGCTGTTACCTGCTGGCAAAGCCCATTCTTCAGGACGCAGTACGGGCATGCCCGGAGACATCACCATTAACCGGCCATTACCGTCAACCACAGCCAGGCCCGCGCGCTGAGGCCGTTTTACATTGGCAGCAACAGTATCGATCGCCCGCCGTTCATGAAAACCTGAACGATCAGCTTCTGCTGACAGAAAATTAAAAATATAACCGCGCTGAGCATCTACGGAGGCTGGATCGTCGCCAATAACGGCTTGTGTTGCATAAAGCTGGATCGAGGCATCTGCGGCAAGTTGTTCAACAGTGAGCAAGTGACGATTAAGCCAGGTTGATACATCTGCGGTGCGGCTATCGGCTATTAGATTAAGGCGCGATTGCCAGTTTTCCATATCTTGCTCTGCCTGCGAGGAGGCGAATCGCATGATCATCCATAACCCAAAAAGCAAAATGACAAAGATACCAATGCCAAGCTTCAAAAACGGAGAGCCAGCTTTGGTTTCATTTTGTTCAAAGCTATCTTGAGCTTGCATCAGAATTTCCTTTAAATGTCCGCGTTATAGTTTGGTCAATATTGTTGGGTTAACTATAGGCAGGTAACAACGAAGTTTATTGGTTCGTAATTGATTGCTGATTATGTTGGTATAATAATCACGTTTGCTCAAACAAAAACTTAACGGGGAAAAATGTTGCGGAATAATGGCTTGTCCCTTTTGTTAGGACTGTGTGCACTATCACTGATGGCCGCATTCAGTGTGAATGCTGGAAGTTCCAGCGCGCAGGAAACGGCACAGCGGCCAATTTCTGCCAAAAAACTTCAGCTTTTTGGCAGCAGTGAGCTTCGGTCCAGGAGTGCGAAATCTTTTGCGAAGTGGAGCCATATGTGGCGGCGGCATAATTTGCCAAAAACCCCTGATGCACAACTGACACAAACACCAAAAGCAACTGTTCCAACTGAAATCTGCAACTCTAAAAGTCGAGAGGCATGTAACCGTGAAGCCTGGGATAAATTTATTAAGGAGCAACAAGGTTTGCCGCTCGATCAACTGTTAGATTCGGTAAATCTTTATATGAACCGGTCTACCTATATTGTTGATCCGGTTAACTGGGGTCTTCCTGATTATTGGGCTACGCCGGACGAGTTTTTCCTCAAGGATGGTGATTGTGAAGATTATGCAATTAGCAAATATGTGACATTGAAACGTTTGGGGGTGGATATAAATGACATGCGGTTGGTAATTTTGCAGGACGAAAATTTGCGGGCTGCCCATGCCATACTTGCAGTAAAATTCGATGGTAAATATATGATTTTGGATAATCAGGTGGACGCCGTTTTGGCTGATACACAAATTCTTCATTATCGCCCGGTATATTCAATTAATGAAGGCGGCTGGTGGCTTCATCACAGAAAACGTTTTTCCAGCAAGTAAACTGGATTCGGTGTTGCGTGGAATAACGGCGTATTGAATACTGTAACGATTGTAAAATTGGTTTTGAATCAGGTGGTTAGACATATATGTCAAAAGACATGAAATCTGTTGATGAAATGGTTGATTATGTTCATCAGTTACGGTTGCATGCCAAAGGACGGCGGGCGATCCATATACGCCTTTCCCGGCTTGAAAAGCATTTCCGCGATGAACATTATCGGCGCTTTGTTGCGGTAACCCTCAGGCCTCTTTTGACCAACTTTAACGCGGTAATGTTTGCGCTTCCCACCAACGATGTGGTGTTAATGACCGAAGATGTAAACGTTGATCACATTGACCCGTTGTTGCACCATATAAGGCGGAAATTTCGCGAGTCTGCACTTATTGTAGGCCTCGACCCGGTGCAGGGCGTGAGCGACGCTTTTGTTGAATGGTTTGATATTGAGCAGGATTATCCCGCATTCCGGAAATATATGGAATATCTGGCCGATTCAATCCGCACCGGTACCGATTCAAACCACGTCGGTACCGCAGAAGCCAATTTTAGAAAGCCAGTCCCTGTTGACCGGTCCATTCCCGTGGCAACAAAGGCCAAGTCGCGTGCCGCCACACAGCCGCTTAAACGCATGGGCCGGCTGGTGCCGGTTGAATTGCCGTCAAAAGAAGTTATTGCCCCCAGACAGATGGACCCGGAACTGGTTGTGGCACTTGATAAGGCGCTGGCAACAGCAGATGTGATTAACATGCTGCGCCGGCAGCACGTGATGGCGATTATTGGAGGGCATCCGCCTGAACCTGTAATGGAGCATAGGTTCGTACCGGTTTCTGTTGTGCTGGGAAAGCTTCTGATGGCACAGGTTTACGGCGAAGATCGCTGGCTGCGGGGGTATCTGGCAGAACTGTTGGCCAGACGGCTCTTGCTTTCGGTCCCAAATATGAAAAATGGACATTCGATCGCATCCAGCTTGCGTATCAGCTGTGCGACAGTTGGTGAAGCAGGTTTTGATCAATTTGATCGTTCAGTTGGGTCGCAGAAACGTTCCAAGATTATTCTTGAATTTAGTGCGGCAGATGTGGTGACGAATTTTGGTGATTACAGGCGGGCACATGCCAAAATTGATCCACTTGGGTACAAGGTGATGATCGGTGATATTGATCTGCGCGCGCTTTTATGGCTGAAGTATCAAAGTTTTGACGCGGATTTTGTTAAGCTTAAATTACCAGACGATGATATAGAAAACTGGCTTGATGCCGCGCTGGAAAAAGAACTTCGCAACCAAATACATCAAATTGGTATAGCGCGTGTTATTCTTGATGGTTGTAGCAGTGAAAAAGATATTGAAACTGGCCAGCGGCTGGGCATTACCTTGTTTCAAGGTGAAGCCGTGTCAGCCATGACCAGTTAAACCGCACCAACGAGCAACACAAAAGACCAAGACATTATTTTATACCAAGCCTTAATTTTATAAGGGCGACCTTTTGGAGAGGATGCGCTGCAGGGTGCGCCGGTGCATGTTCAAGCGACGTGCTGTTTCCGAAACATTTCGGTCACACAGCTCAAATACTCGTTGAATGTGCTCCCATTTAACCCTGTCAGCGGACATGGGGTTTTCGGGCGGAGGCGGTGTGGTGCCCTCCAGTGCAAGCAGTGTATTTGCAATTTCATCGGGATCTGCCGGCTTTGCCAGATAGTCTACCGCGCCTGCCTTAACCGCAGCTACAGCGCTCGCAATGTTACCGTATCCTGTTAAAATAACGATACGCATGTCAGGGCGCAGTTGTCTGAGCGTGGGTACAAGTTCCAGGCCGTTGCCATCTTGCAGACGCATGTCCAGCACAGCATATTGCGGCATACAGTCAGCAGCAAGGATACCGCCTTCTTCTATGCCTTCCGCTGCAAAAACAGTAAATCCTTTGCGTTCCATACTCAGGGACAGACGGGTGCGGAACACTTTGTCATCTTCAACAATTAATAGCCGTTTATCGACGATAGGTTCAGGGTTTCGGGTCATGGATTAGCCTCCTTGTACGCCTGTTCGGTGTTGAGTTCTGTCCGCGCCCATGTGAGTGTCACACGCGCCCCGTGCGGGTTGGCTTTACCGAAGGATATTATAGCACCGCCGCGTTCCAAAAGTGTTTTGGCGATGAATAGCCCCAACCCCAGTCCGCCATCTTTGCCCGGTGTTGGTTGACGTGTTGTAACGTAGGGTTCGCCCAGGCGCTTTAAAATTTGCGGGTCAAACCCCGGGCCATCATCTGCAATTGATACCATCAACGTGTTTTTATCCCAGGCGGTGTTAATATTGACAGTTGAATGAGCAAATCCAACGGCATTTTCTACAATGTTGCGAAAAGCGTGGATAAGCTCGGGCGTGCGTCGAATAAGTTCCTCTCCGCCCCCTGTTGTAGTGTAATGAACAGTTATGCCGCGTTGTTCATGAGGGCCGCATGCTTCCCGCAAAATAGCCTCTACGCTCATAAAACTGAAATGATCGCTGGCTCCTGCGGTGCGAATTTGGCGTAGCTCCGACAGAATATCCCGGCAACGGGTTGTTTGTTCAACGATAAGCGCCAAATCTGCACGGGTTTGGGTGTCGCCCTCCCATGTTTCCAGAAGCTCCTTTGACGCCAGTAATATTGTGCCCAGGGGTGTGCCCAGTTCATGTGCCGCCGCTGCCGCCAATGTGCCAAGCGCGGTTAACCGCTGTTCTTGCTCAAGTGCCGTTCTTGTTGCTGCCAGCGCCCGTGCGCGTTCGCGACCTTCCCTGCCGATGCGGGCCATATAAAGCGTCAAAAATATCAGTGTAAAACAAAGGCTGATCCAGATACTCAGGCGGATAAGGCTGTCAAGGTGTGGTGCAGGGCCATTCCACGGCAACGGAAACGGGGTGAAAGCCAGCGCTGTTACCAACGACACAGATAATGCGAGTAAAATTTTTGTACTGCGCCTGCCCAATATGGTTGCAGATACAGTGGCTGGTGCCAGCATCAAAACGGCAAACGGGTTGGCAAGGCCGCCTGTAAAAAACAGCAATAATGTCAGGTGGGCCAAATCAAATGTTAGTTGGGCTGCAGATTGGCCTTCAGAAAGCCGGGTGTTGGTATCGACGCGCAGTGAGAACCACAGGTTAAGAAGCGCAGATGTCAGCACTGTTGGCAGTGTAAGCTCCAGGTTTGCATCGAAGCCTAAAAATTGGTGAACAACAACAAGGGCGGTTAATTGTCCGGCTAAAGCCAGCCAGCGAATAAGGATCAGTGTGCCAAAGCGCACGCCGCCGCCGTAAGATAGTGATGGGTCTGATAATATCAGATCATCATTTATATCGGGTGCTGTGCTCATATTTTTACTGTGCAGTCCCGTTCAGTAGAAGTAACGCAAATATCATTGTGGCAATCAGCACATAAAGAGCAAAAGCAACAAGCGTGACAAGCCAAATCTGCTTCAGGTCAGCGGGTAAAAGTTGTGCCCGCCCGTCTTTAGGCCCAATCCAGCGAATTGCCTTGTCCGATAGCTTTTTAGAGCCGGATTTTTCACTGGCTGTAGCTTCCAGTGACAGGTCTAGTCCTGTGGCGATTACATTTATGGGAAAATACCGGCTGGCAGGCCCGTAGAATGAGGCCTTGTATGAAGTGAAGGCTTTGAAGACCGCAAGGTTGGTGCCCGGTATAAAAAAATGGGCGAGGGCAATCAAGGCTGCTGCAGCAATAGCTGGCGGCGCGGTAGTTATTTCATGCAGGATGGAAGCGACAGAGAAAAATGGGCTCTCCGGATACCCAGACTGACGCTTTTCTGCTTCGTCTATAGAGGTATCAAGCAGGATTTGGGGCAGCAGAAAAGCAAAACCACCCAAGCACCACCAAAGGGTGCGCGGCACCAGTTTGGTCGCAAAATCAAGAACGGCTTTGGCACCAGCAGTACGCACTATGTGATGCGGATCATTGTCTTGTGTGTTCTCCAGCTGACGGCCCGTTATGATTATTCGCTGCAGGCCTTCTTTTTGTCCTAAAAGAGGGATCAGCAATCCAGCCGCACCGAGTAGCGCATAAGGGCTTTGAACCATCAGATAGTTCAGAAGCAGTCCGGCGAAGAAGGTCATGGGCAAGCCAAGGCCAACAACAATAAAGCCGCGCAAACGCAAAGCACTAAGGGTGCGTGACGGGCGGTCCAGTTTCTTTACCGTAAACTGCGTGAAATGTTTGAACAGGGTATCCAGTGATGGCATGTAGCGGTTGATATATTGCCCTGCTACAAAATCCAGGAACAGCGCGGTTGCCGCCAAAGCGAGCCAAAGCAGTGTGCCTGGTACTGTAAACAGGTTTGCGGAAAAATCACTAATAGGTAGCCCCGGCATCTTGTAGCAATTTAACAAACCTGCGACTGCGACTGAGCTTTGCATATTCCAGCGCTGTTTTGCCGGTTAGGTCTTGTACGTTAGGGTCAGCACCTGCTTCCAGCAGGATTTTCGCCGCTTTAAATTTGCGGCCACGCACGGCTTTCATCAGGGGTGTTTCCTGACCAATATCAGCGCGGTTAGGGTCGCCGCCATGCGCAAGCAGTAATTTCATCATATTGGTATCACCAACTACCGCACGGTTCATCAGGGCGGTCTCGCCGCGCAGCCGGTCTGCATAGTTTGCATTTGCGCCGTTCTCGAGCAAAAGCTTCATCACCTTTAGGCTACCTAACCGTGCGGCAATCAATATGGCAGGTTCGCCGTTGCTGCGCCGCCGGGTATCAGGCGATACGCCTTTGGCCAGCAGGGAGGTCAATTCCCCCATGTCCTGATTATCAACAGCTTTTAAAAGGTCAAATTGAGGTGAGGCACTCACCGTGGTGCTGATGCTCACCAGCAAAAGAGATAAGGCTGCGATTGTTAGGTTCTGAAACAGTTTCATTGGTACTCCATGACTGAAAATATGCCACCTTTGGGTTTATGACGCGCATTGCCCGTGACATGTGGTTCTCATATTTCTATAAGTGCCGATAGATCACAAGCTAAAACCGCTTGTTCATGCCTGTTTGGTGATCAATTTTTGGAGATGTAACATGAAAGCAGTGAGGCTTTTTAGTTGGTTAGTCGTGGTTATGCTGCTGGCATTTGCCGGATATCGTTATTTTAATATGGCTTCGGCTCCGGGTGGCGGAGCGAATCAGGCTGGCGAAACTGCGTCAAGGCCGGGCGGGCCTTTCACTTTAACATCGCACAAAGGCACCCGGGTTTCCGATAGCGATTTTCGCGGTAAATATATGCTGGTGTATTTTGGTTACAGCTTTTGTCCTGATGTTTGCCGGATAGAATTACACAAATTAAGCACGGCATTTCAAATATTGGAAGAGGAAGGCCTTGACCTTACACCTGTGGCACCGTTGTTTATCACAGTTGATCCCGAGCGCGACACGGTTGCGGAACTCGCTGATTATATGCTCGATTTTTATCCCGGTTTCACAGCCCTTACCGGCACGCCGGAAGAAATTGCGGATGTCGCCAAAAAATATAAAATTTATTACGCCAAGCGCGAACAGGAAGGCATCGATGGCTACCTGATGGACCATCAGTCATATGTGTTTGTTATGGACCGGGAAGGCGCCTTCAATCGCATATTCTCGTCCCGTGATACGCCGCAGGATATTGCAGACGCGCTTAAGCCCATTCTTAAGAAAAAATCATAAGGGCCGCGACGGCGAGCAATATTGGCATGGTATTCTGGAAAGAAAAATCGCTGGCTGAAATGAACCGTGAAGAGTGGGAATCGCTCTGTGACGGATGTGGAAAATGCTGTCTGCACAAACTGGAAGATGAAGACACCGGCGAAATTCATCACACTGATATTGCCTGTCGGTTTCTTGACCCTGAAACCATTCAGTGCGGCAAATATTTAACGCGGCAGCGCTACGTGGGCAACTGTGTGGTGATGTCGGCAGATCTGCTGGAAAAATTGCCCTGGATGCCCAGCACTTGTGCCTACCGCCTTCTTTATGAGGGCAAAGACCTCTATGATTGGCACCCACTTGTGAGCGGCGATAAAAACAGCATGTTTGAAGCGGGTCAAACGGTGCAGGGGCGATACGTGGATGAACGCGAAGCAGGTGATTTTGAAGACCATTTGGTGGAATGGCCAGCGTGATATGTCCAAATACCATACTGGATATGTGGGGGAGCTTAAAACTTGGGGGAGCAATTTAGCGTAAATATAGACGGCAATATGGTGCCGGTTACGGTGCGCCGCAATGCACAGGCAAAGCGCTTGATACTGCGCGTGGAGCGGGCAACAGGCGAGATTAAATTAACGTTGCCCTTGCATGTAGGCAGCCGCACTGCGGAAAAGTTTGTTCAGAAACAAATCAGCTGGATCGCTGCGGAACGTGCAACATTGCAGCCCTTAAAGCTCTTGGGTCACGGCAGTGAGATGCCCTATCAGGATGAAGCGCACCAGATTATATTCACAGACTGCGCACCCAGAAAGATAGCGCGAGTTGCGGGAGAAATTCGGGTTGGCGGACCGGAGGACATGGCCCCGAGACGATTGGAGAACTGGTTGCGCCGCGAAGCAAAGTTACTGCTCGGCGAAAGGGCGGCTGTTCATGCAGAGACACTGGATGTTCGGTATAACCGTGTAAGCATAGGTGACATGAAAAGCCGTTGGGGTAGTTGTTCATCACGTGGCACACTACGGTTTAGCTGGCGTTTGTTAATGGCACCCTATGCTGTGATGGATTATGTGGCAGCACATGAAGTGGCACACCTGCTGGAGATGAACCATTCAGACAGATTTTGGGCGGAAGTTGCTCGCTGTGTGCCAGACCATAAACCGCTTAGACGCTGGCTGAAAACAGAAGGCAATGCATTGTTTAAATTGCACTTTTGAACGGATCAGCAACCAACATCAATTGCCGCCAAAAAGGCGGCTGAAGAAGCCTTTTTTCTTCTTTTTCCTGGGTTCCTCTGTGGAGGCCTGTTTTCCGGCTGTTGCGGTTTGCCGGGGGGTGGCCGCTGCGGCATAAATGCCTGCATCTGCCAGAAGAGCGCGCACCGGTTGGCCCACATGCGCTTCAAGCATGAAATCAGCCCAAATGCGTGCAGGCAGGCCGCCGCCTGTTACCGCCTTCATGGGGGTGCCGTCGTCATTGCCCACCCAAACGGCTGTTGTCATGTCGCTGGTGAAGCCGGCGAATACGGCATCGCGGCTATCTTGTGATGTACCGGATTTACCTGCAGCAGGCCGGTCAATAGCAGCATTTTTGCCTGATCCCCAAAGCACAACCGATTTCAACATATCGGTGATGTTTTTCACCGTTGGGTAGGCCAGCACAGGCACTGGGGATACGGGTTTGCGGCGATAGATCACTTCACCTTCAAGGGTGGTGATTTCCACAATACCGTACGCAGGCGCCAAATGGCCGCCGTTGGCAACGGCGGCATAGGCGCTGGCCAAGTCAATCAGCCGCACTTCTTCCGTGCCAAGAGGCAGGCTTGCAACGGGTTGCACGCCAGTGGTGATGCCCATTCTGCGCGCCATCGCGGCTACACGTTCACGTCCGGTATTTTCAGCAATTTGCACAGCTACGGTATTGATTGAGCGCGCAAAAGCTTCCTGCGCAGTCATTTCACCGTTGAACTTGCCATTATAGTTTTTTGGGGACCAGCCATCGATGGTAATTTTCTCATCTATAAAACGGTCAGTTGTTTTTAAGCCAGTCTCCAGCGCTGCGAGATAGCTAAACAGCTTGAAGGCCGAACCAGGCTGGCGCTCGGCCTGTACAGCGCGGTTATACTGGCTTTGGCCGTAATCGCCGCCGCCTACCATCGCCCGTACGGCTCCGTCGTGGTCAATCGCAACAATGGCCCCTTGGCTGGCGTTTCGGCTTTTGCCTTCCCCTGCCAGTCCGCGGTCCAATGCCATTGCGGCGGCACGTTGAATGCCGGGGTCAATAGTTGAATGGATGATCAGCGATTTCCCGTTGGCTTCCGGTACAAGCCGTCGCGCCTGTTGTTCGGCCCAATCGGTGAAATACCGCACATCACGCCCGGCTGCTGCTTGCCGGAGTGCAGGGCGTTGCTTTTTTATCTTTGCGGCGGCTTCCGGTGTAAGTGACCCATTTTCGGCCATCGCCCCCAGCACTATCTGTGCGCGGGTCCATGATCCATCAGGGTTGATATGCGGCGCATAGCGTGACGGGGCTTTAACAAGCCCTGCGATCAAGGCTGCTTCAGCTACTGAAAGTGTGCGCGCGCTATGGCCAAAATATTTTCTTGAGGCGGCATCAATACCGTATGCTCCGCCGCCAAAATAAACCCGGTTTAAATAAAGTGTCAGTATCTGCTGTTTGGTGAATTTCTGCTCCAGCCACAATGACAGCAGTAATTCCTGAACCTTGCGTTTGATTGTGCGTTCATTGGTGAGAAACAGGTTTTTAGCCAGCTGCTGGGTTAGGGTGCTGCCGCCTGCACGCACGCTACCTGCCTTCACATTCGCTAATACTGCGCGCGCCAAACCACGTGCATCAAGCCCGGAATGGGTGAAAAAACGCCTGTCTTCCACGGCCAGAAAAGCTTGAATCAGCGCGGCAGGTGTTTCACTGTAATTGATCCAGTCACCGTATGCTGGCCCGCGCCGAACCAGTGTTGCACCGTTGGCAGCCTTAACAATTACTGCTGTATCTGCGGCGCCAGGCTGGGGTGGATTATCCAGATCCGGCATGTCCAGTGTCAGCAGCCCAATTGTAATAAGGCCAAGAATAAGCCCCCAGATACCTGCAGCAGTACCATAGTAAAGGATACGCCGCGCCAGAGAACGTTTGGCTTTGCCATCTGCCACAATCGGTTTGACGGTTTTGGCTGCAGCGGCCTTGCGCTTTGTTTTGTTTTTGGCAGGGGTCAAGCCTGTTCCTTTGTGGTTTGCAAGCTTCATAGCATGGCGTGGAAATAGGGCAAAGTTGCGATCCTGCCTTTTTATGTGAAAATACAAATGAAATTTTAATTGACCGAACGTTAGGTTATTATTATTTTATTGCTGAACAACGAAAGGGTGCAATGTGGCACGCACTGCAAAATTATCAAAACCTGTTATTATTGAACGCTTGTCTGCGGTGTTTCAGGCTAGTGGTTATGCCGGTGCAAGCCTGAAAATGCTGGCTGATGCAGCGGCGCTTTCGAAAGCAAGCCTTTATCATTATTTTCCGGGTGGCAAACAGGAAATGGCAACCCATGTTTTGGGGCAGGCAGGTGTTCGTCTGCAGGCTATGATTTTGGCCCCCCTTAACACGGCAGCCAGCGGCCATGACCGGTTGCATCAAAGCCTTGATGGCACCGCCCGTTATTATAGCGGAGCTGTACCTGTTTGTTTGATGAACAGCTTGCTCGCGGGTGGGGGCACAGATTTGTTTGCTGGCCAGATACAGTCAGTAGTGGATATTTGGCAGCGAGACCTTGGAAAGGCGTATGCGGATGCTGGTGCAGATAACAGAGAAGCCAAGGCTTGGGCCGCCTATGCTGTTGAACGTATTCAGGGTGCCTTGATACTGTGCAGGGTGAGAGCCGTGCGTGCGCCGCTGGAAGCCTGCCTTTCGGAATTGAAAGCAGATGTAGACCTTTTGCTAGACTAGCTGAAGGTCGAATGCCTGCGACGAAACGTCCTTTTTTGCCTTATTTTACTTGACCTTTTACCTGTGACGTACCAAATGATCCTTAAATCAAGAAGGATTTAGTCATGTTTATCGAAACCGAAACCACCCCCAACCCTGACACGCTGAAATTTCTGCCTGGCAAGGTAATTTTGGATGTGGGTACTGCAAACTTCACAGACCCGGACGGTGCTGAGGCATCACCGCTGGCGGTAGCCATGTTTGCTCTCTCTGGTGTAGGCGGTGTGTTTTTGGGTCATGATTTTGTTACCATCACAAAAAGCCATGATACCGAATGGCCAGATTTAAAACCAAACGTGTTGGCAGGCTTGATGCAGTTTTTTGCCTCGGGTGCGGCAGTTCTAAATCAAGGTGTTGAGACCGAAGAGGTTGCCGTTGATGAAGACGATGCTGACGCTGATATTATTGAGCAAATAAAAACATTGCTGGATGAAAAGATACGCCCCGCTGTTGCCGGGGACGGCGGCGATATTGTTTACCGGGGCTTTAAGGAAGGCGTTGTCTATTTGCAAATGCAGGGTGCTTGCGCGGGCTGTCCAAGTTCAACCATCACCTTGAAACACGGTATTGAAAACCTGCTGAAATATTATGTGCCTGAAGTGGTTGATGTGCGCGCGGTAGATTAAAGTTACAGGCAAACACTATCAATCCAGCCGCCCGCCGGGCACCAGATAAAACTGGCCAAACCAATACCAGCGCCCGCCGCCTGCGGGCATGGTGCAATTAATTCGGTTACGCCCTTTTGGGAACGGTTTTGTAAAACGAACCTCAATACGGCGCGGAGTAACAAAGTTCAGGTCTGCCGCCTTGCCAAGATGGCTTGGGTAACAAGCCATTGCGCGCAGCCCCCTGATTTCTGCCTCTACGGTGAAGCCAAGCAACGGCGGATTATTCGCGTTGTTTAATAACGGGTTGTCCGGCAGAAGATCACCAACCGGCAGTGCCAGCGTTTGGCTGATAAGTTTGAAGCGCGCTTCGTCGCCGTACCGCTCGTTTACTGGAAAGCGAGGCAAGCTGAACAGGTTATGCCACGGCGCTATTGGCCCCGAATATTGCGCAAAGGCTGCTTCAAATCCTTCACCCTGAACGGCGGCGGCCATGGATTTATCATACTCGCCGTAAGGGTAAGCGAATATTTTGGGGACAGCACCAAGCTCTGCTTCAAATCGCTCACTGGCACGGCGAACGTCATTGAGGGCATTTTCCATGCCTGCAGCTACCATATGCAGGTGCGAAGCCGTGTGGTGTCCTATCTCTACACCCTCGCTTTGCAGCCGCCGCACATCATGCCAGCTCATGTAATTACTGTGCTGTTCATCAACCGGGTCTGTCGCCATAAAAAGCGTTGCCGGAATACCAGCCGCCTTTAAAAGCGGCCAGCCATTTTGCGCAAAAGACTTATAAGCATCATCAACTGTGAGTATGATTGTACGTGCAGGGAATTTGGAGTCGCTCTTTAGAGTTTCAACAGCGGCACTTGCTGTCATAAAATGATACCCGCCAGCTTTCAGTTGCGCTATTTGGCTCTCTAATTGTGGAATACGGATATTGGTGCTGGGGTATTTGTCTTCCCCGAAGCGGTGATACAGGAGTACTACGGCCGAATTATCAAGGGCTTTATCTACAGCGTTATCTTCTGCGGTGGCAGGCGCAGTCGTCCAGACATTTGAAACAAGAATGCCCAGGAACGATAAAAATATTGCTAACGGATTATGCATTTGTTTCCCTGTGAACATGCGCTTGTTCCTATACAGTCTTGCCTTGTTTCAAGCAAACTGGCAAGACGGTTCCTAACGGCGGGCACCACCGCTATTGATAGTTTATGGAAGGCAAGGCAATGAAAAAATCGCTCGGCGATGCAGCTCTTGATCAATTGTTCAATACAGCACGTACAATCAACGTTTGGACCGACACACCGGTTTCAGACCAGCAACTGCATGCTCTTTATGATTTGCTCAAAATGGCTCCGACAAGCGCCAATTGCAGCCCGGCCCGGTTTCATTTTATCAAAAGCGACACGGCGAAGGCTCGGCTTGTGCCCCATGTTATGGAAGGCAATGACACCAAAGTTATGCAGGCCCCGGTAACGGTGATTATAGCGAATGACCTGGATTTTGCCGAAAAGCTGCCTGACCTGTTTCCGCATAATCTCGACGCCAAAAACTGGTTTGCCGACCCTGATGTTGCTGCGATAACTGCTATGCGCAATGGCACGCTTCAAGGGGCATATCTAATGATGGCGGCCCGTAGTATCGGGCTGGACTGCGGCCCGATGAGCGGGTTTGATAATGCTGCGGTTGACGAAGAGTTTTTCGGCGGCACCAATCTGAAGTCTAATTTTATCTGTGCACTTGGTTATGGCTCGGACGAGGATATTTTTCCGCGCAGCCCGCGCCTTGCCTTCGATGATGCGGCAGCGATTCTTTAGGAAACTGTTTGTGACAACCCTTGCCATAGACACCTGTGAAGCCAATTGCAGCGCCGCATTTTTGATGGCGGACGGACAGGTTTTTGCTTGTACAGAAAATATTGGTAGAGGGCACGCTGAACGGCTTTTACCAATGATTGAAGAGCTGCTAACCGAGGCGTCTCTTAGGTATGCAGATATATCTCGCATAGCGGTGACCACAGGCCCCGGCACCTTTACGGGCCTTAGAATTGGCCTGTCAGTGGCGCGCGGCCTTGCGCTTTCGCTTGGTATTCCCTGCATTGGCGTGTCAGCGCTAACTGTGCTTGCGGCGCAGGCCAAAGCGCCCACAGGCCCAATTCACAGTGTGCTCAAGGGGCGTGGTGGCCAGGTGTTTTATCAGGCTTTTGAAGGTGTGGATGCCCAGAGTGTGCCAAAGCCGGTCTGTGATGCGGCGAATTTGGATGCGGATGATGCGCACCACGAAATAGAACGCCGTTCCGGCTATGTTTTGGGGTCAGGTGTGTCGCTGGTTATGGGCAGGGAAACAGGTACAGCAGATGGCATTGATACACCAGCTTTGGCTCGCCTTTCCCTGTTGCTTGCGCCGGAAGACTTCCCGCCAGAACCTTTTTATCTGCGCGCTGCTGATGCGGTGAAGGCAAAACCGCTTATTAAAATAAGCGATAAATGAAAAGCTCCCCCCTGGAAGTGGTGTTTGTTGAGGCTGGAAATCAGGCTGCTATTGCCCTGATGGCACACATTCACATCCGGGCATTTTCGCCGCAGGGCGAGCAGCCCTGGAGCTCTGCTTCTATTACGCAGCTTCTTGCTTCGCCCGGGTTTGGTGCCAGCCTCTATTATAGCGGCGATTTGCCTGTTGGTTTTGCGCTGACACGCTGTGTGCTTGATGAAGCTGAATTAATCTCTATTGCGGTAGACCCGCGCGCGCAGGGCAAGGGGTTTGCAAAGCAAATGCTGCGTCTGCTGATAGCGTGGTTAAAAACGCAAAATATACGTAACTTTTTTTTGGAAGTGCGTGAAGATAACCAGAAGGCTGTCCAACTATATCAGCGTGTTGGGTTTAATAAGATTGGCGAGCGTAAAAAATATTATCAAACGATGGATGGTAAAAAAATTGATGCTCACGCTTTTTCTTTAATCATTGAATAGTAAAATATTTGGTTACAATTGTACTTGATTGTTTTCATTACTTCTTTACTTGAATAATAATACGTTTTAACTGTAGCGTGTTTGCATGGCTATGTTCTAGTTTTTGAGGTTCATTTGCTGTGGACATGTTGGTCCATTGATCGTTGGAGAGGGGTAAAATGAGGTGCCCCAGTGTTTGTATAGACCGTGCGAGGGGTTCATTTGCAGGGGTGTTCTGATACAAAATTTCAACAATTTTTTCTGCCGTACATTGATCCAGAAAAATTCGGGCTTTGACAAAAGCCATGGGGCAAGATGTATCGGTTAAATCAAGCTGGGCCATATTGAGTTCAGGTCGAGATGTGGGTGTTGAGGACATAAGGTTCTTCGTTTTTATAATTTGAGTTTTGTAATCTGGGAATTGAGACTTTGTACCGTATGTAGCCTTCATTTGTAAAATGGAGGCTTGGTTTGTACGGCTACGCAGTTAACTGAAGTAAGGTGCTAGGCCGAGGGAGTAATATGGATAATAACCAGCTTTTGATGAATGAACTTTTGGGCCTTACCGCGGACATTGTTTCTTCACATGTTTCTAATAATACAGTGGCCGTGGCTGATCTACCCATGCTTATTGAGAATGTATTTAATACATTGAAAGGGCTGGACCGAAGTCTAACCACGCAAGCTGACAGGCCAAAACCGGCAGTACCAATTAAAAAATCGATTACGCCTGAATTTATTATCTGTCTTGAAGACGGTAAAAAACTGAAGATGCTGAAGCGCCACCTCAGGTCACAGTACGATATGACGCCGGATGAATACCGTGAACGCTGGGGGCTGGGAGCTGATTACCCTATGGTTGCCCCTGATTATGCCGACCAGCGACGTGAACTGGCCAAGCAAATTGGTTTGGGTCGCGGGCGCAAAAAATAACGGCTGCACATTTCGGGGTGCAGCCCACCGTTCAAATTTTTTCCGTTTTTGTCATTGATCGAACCTTGCGGTAAGGCGCTCTCTGTGCCATCTTCTGGGCGTTAATTTATGGAATATAAGCAGCTTCACGGGAGCATCTTTCATCATGCCGGAAACAACGTCTTCAATAGAAGGTCTGTGTACGCAAAAAGGTATGCGTATGACAGACCAGAGGCGGGTTATAGCCAGAGTTCTTTCTGATGCAACTGACCACCCCGATGTGGAGGAAGTTTACCGGCGTTCTACAGCGGTAGACAGTGGAATCAGCATTGCAACGGTTTATCGTACGGTGCGTCTGTTTGAAGATGCAGGCATTTTGGAACGGCATGACTTTCGTGATGGTCGCTCGCGGTATGAAACTGTTGCCGAGCAACATCATGACCATTTGATCAATGTAGAAACCGGCGAGGTGCTGGAATTTCACAATGATGAAATTGAAGCGCTACAGGAAAAAATAGCCAAAAAAATGGGTTTCCGGTTGGTGGATCATCGTATGGAACTTTACGGCGTCCCGCTTAAGCAAGACAAGTAAGCGCTGGTGTCAGAGCCAGAGCAAACTATGGCTGTTGAGTACGGCGGCTTAAAGTCTAATTTCAAGACTGAAGGCTGGACCGCGCTTGGCATTTTTCGCATGGTTGGCATCTTCTCGGCTTCTACCCCCCTGCTTTTATTGCAGGCAGTGATGGTGAAAGTTTCCAGACGTCACTGGTGGATGGTTGCGGGCCTTTGGCACCGCACAATGTGCCGAATACTGGGCGTTGAAATTCGTATGGTGGGGGAAGTTGATCATCAGGGCCCTGTTCTCTATGCAAGCAACCATATTAGCTGGCTTGATATTGTTGTGCTGGGCGGGCGCCTGGAAAATGCAAGCTTCATTGCAAAGGCCGAAATGGCGCAGTGGGGCTTTCTGGGCACCATGTGTGCTTTACATAAAACAATTTTTGTTAACCGCGCCCGCAGAACCGATGCCAAAAATCAGGCTGACCGATTAACTTCCCGAATAAAGGAAGGGCATAGCCTGATTCTGTTTCCGGAAGGCACATCAACAGACGGCGGGCGGGTTGTAACTTTTAAATCATCGCTCTTTTCTGTTGCTGAGCGCGCAGATGAAGCGAGTGATCACAAGCTGCTTATTCAGCCTGTCACCATTGCTTACACAGAAATGAACGGTGTACCGCTTGTTAGAAGCCAACGCCCGCTTGTTGCCTGGCTTGGGGATGTTGAACTGTTTGAACATTTGCGCCAGTTTTTGGCATTGGCGCGCACGGTGGTTACGGTAGAATTCCATGCACCAACCACGTTGAAAGAAGCCGGATCAAGGAAAGAACTGGCAGTCTACTGCGAAGGGGAAGTGCGGGAAGGCCTGGAGCGCGCACAGCGGTTGGAAATGCGGATGGGACCACGTCCACCGCTTGTTTTGGACGCAAGTTCAGATTAGGGTCTTGGCCCAATACAAAAACAATGGTTTTTTCGCTCATCTTGACTCCTGATAATCCGGTGGTAGTCTCCGGCACCTTTTTGGCCCCCTTCTGCCAGCGTTAGGCTGGTTGAAGCCTATATGATATAAGCCAAAAACAAGCAGGCAGGAGCAGGTCCTTGAGTAAGAAAGTCTTCATTAAAACATACGGTTGCCAGATGAATGTCTATGACAGTAATCGTATGGCCAACGTGTTGAAGCCGCATGGGTATGAGATGTCAGAATCGTCTGACGATGCAGACCTGGTGATTCTCAATACCTGCCATATCCGCGAGAAAGCCGCTGAAAAGGTCTATTCGGAGATTGGTCGTCTTAAGCAAAACAAGGTAGCCAAAACGGCTGAAGGCAAAGATATGTTTATCGCCATTGCTGGCTGTGTAGCGCAGGCAGAAGGTGCGGAAATGATGAAACGTGCCCCTGCGGTAGATATGGTGCTGGGTCCGCAAACTTATCACCGCCTGCCGGAAATGCTTAAGGAAGCACAGGCGCAGCGTGATGCAGGGCGGAACAGTAGCCGGGTGATGGACACAGAATTTCCTGTGGATACCAAATTTGATCATCTGCCGGAAGAATCCGATTTCGATAATCCGGCGCAGTTTCTTACCATTCAGGAAGGGTGTGATAAGTTTTGTGCTTTTTGTGTGGTGCCGTATACGCGCGGTG
>Ga0316204_10004053_pt1 | contig 27365 bp, 24 predicted proteins | sample 6monrhotite_MG_2_FD_205661 | JGI IMG/M metagenome (GOLD analysis project Ga0316204, IMG submission 205661) | Microbial mat bacterial communities from mineral coupon in-situ incubated in ocean water Damariscotta River, Maine, United States -... | ecosystem: Environmental > Aquatic > Marine >...
GTTTTATGCAAATTTTATTTTCGAGAAGAACAATTTCATTATGTATCTGAAGCCCTGGTATCGTCTGCCAGAAGATGAAGAGGACGATAACAATCCTGATATCGAAAAATATCTCGGCTATGGCGATTACGGCGCAGCATATAAGTGGAAAGAACAGGTCTATTCGCTGCTGTTACGCAATAATTTACATTCAGAAGATAATTTGACAAGTGTCCAGCTGGACTGGAGTACACCGATCAATAAAAGGCTTAGAGTCATGGTTCAGTATGTTAACGGCTATGGTGATGGCCTGGTGGATTACAAAAACAGAAACAAAAGAATCGGCGTTGGCATTATGCTGACTGATTGGTTATAGTGATTATTAGTTGTAATTTTAATATATGTTATTCTTGTTTACGTATGTTTACGTATGTTTACGTATGTTTACGTATGTTTACGTATGTTTACGTATGTTTATGATTTTTGTAAATAATAACTTTTTGCAGATCGTTATTACTACAGCATGCAAAGTGGTGAAAGAACAGGGTGGCCTAAATGATTCCCTTCGAATTTCTAGAGGTCATTCCGATGGCCGCGATGGTTGTTGATTCTACAGGCATAATTGCCCGATCAAACGCACAACTGGAAAATCTATTCGGCTACACCAGAGAAGAACTGCAAGGAAGCCCTCTTGGGTTACTTATTCCAGAACGTTATCACACACAGCATGACAATGAGTTTGAGCGCTATATTAAAACACCTGGTGTTCGAACCGTGGGCAGGGATCAGCATATTTATGGCCGACATAAGAACGGCCTGGAAATTCCTGTTGAAGTAAAATTTGGCCCACAAACGACGCAGCAAGGCGGCACTTCTGTTGTCGCCTTAATTACGGATGTGACAGAACATTGCTGGATAGAAAAGCACTTAAAAGAAAAAAAAGATCGCCTTAGCATTCTATTGGAGTTGACGAAAGCCATCCCATGGGCAGCTGATCCTGTTACCTGGAATTTCACCTTTGTTGGCACACAGGCTGTCGATATTCTAGGTTATTCCGTAGCGCAGTGGTACGAAAAGGACTTCTGGGTCCAGAAGATTCATCCTGATGATCGTGAAAGGACGATACAGCTATGTGCAGATTACTCAAAAGCTCATAGTGATTATGAAATTGAGTACAGGATGATCAAAGCAAATGGTGACGTGAGCTGGTTTCAAGACATCGTTAATGTGGAGTATAAAAACAAAGAACCTTTCATATTAAGGGGGTTCTTGATCGATATCACAGCGCGTAAACAGGCCGATCTAATACTGCAGGAGGAAAAACAGTTCTCCGACAGTATCATTGGCAGCCTTCCCGGGCTGTTTTTTATGATTGACCGAGAATTTCGCTACGTCCGCTGGAATAAAAATTACGAAAAGCTAGCCGGCGTCAGTAGTGACGAATTGGCAGGCCGAAAGATTTCGGAATTAGTGAGTCCGGAAACACGAGATGAGGTCATGCAAGGAATCGAGACCGGCTTCCGGGAAGGTAGCGTCAGTGCTGAATATGAAAATCTCGATAAAGATGGAAAAAAAATCTACTATGCTGGCTACGGTGTTCGCACTCATATTGGTGGACATGACTATCTTGTTGGCATTGAAATAGACATCAGTAAACAGAAAGAGCTGGAACAGCATGCCAACCAATTACGTAATGAACTGGCACATGTCAATCGAGTGGCGAGCATGGGGGAATTAACGGCATCGATTGCCCATGAGCTTAACCAACCTCTTACTGCCATTATGAGTAACGCCCAGGCTGCACAACATTTCCTTGAGGGTGAATCACCGAATATTGAAGAGGTGAGTGCGGCGTTGTCTGACATCGTTAGTGCAAATCGGCGTGCAGGTGAGGTGATAAAGCACCTTCGGATAATGCTTGTAAAAGGAGAACCGGAAAAAGTACGATTGGATATTAATGACGTTATTAATGAAGTAATTAAACTTGTAAATAATGACGCCTTGATAAGGGGTATTGGTATATTTTTTGAGAAAAAATATACCAAGTATCCTGTTTCACAGTCTACTTCGATTTTAGGTGATAGGATTCAACTTCAGCAGGTGGTGCTCAATATAATACTTAATGCGTTTGATGCAATGGCTGAAACCGATAAAGAAGCACGAAAACTTGTGATCAGGGTAAGTCAAAATAACGATGACAGACTGATTGTAGAATTTATAGATAACGGCCAGGGTTTCACGGAACAGGGCATTGATAAACTGTTTAATGCGTTTTATACAAGCAAACAGAAAGGCATGGGAATGGGACTTGCCATTTCACGTTCCATTATTGAAGCCCACGAGGGGGAAATTGGGGCGATTCAAAATAAAGAGGGTGGAGCAACTGTTCACTTCAGTCTACCTATCGTTACGGGAGGAAGCGGGTGATCAATAAAAATTCGATTGTTTATATAGTAGATGATGATGATTTGGTATGTCGTTCTATTGAGCGGCTACTTCGGTCAGCGAATTATCAGACTAAGACCTTTACTTCCGCTCAGGATTTTCTGAATATTGAATTTTATGAGCGACCTGGCTGTCTGATTCTTGATGTGACAATGCCGGGCTTCAGTGGCCTGGAAGTGCAAGAGACACTGCTTTCTCTTGACATCAGTTTACCGATTATCTTTATCACGGGGCATGCCAGCGTCCCTATGACTGTACGTGCCATGAAAGGCGGCGCCATAAACTTTTTAGAGAAGCCATTTGATCAATGCGAGCTTATCGATGAGCTTGAAAAAGCTATTCAATTAGATAGACAAGTGACACAAAGAGAAAAAGAATTGTCAATTGTAAAAGCGAACATCGGATTGCTGACACCACGTGAAAATGAAGTATATAAGCTGGTCATTACAGGGAAATTAAACAAACAAATCGCAGCTGAGCTTGGTGTTTGTGAAAAAACAATAAAAGTACACCGGGCAAGAGTGATGGGAAAGTTACGAGTCAAGTCCTTGGCGGAACTGGTCCATTTAAGCGATAGTCTTGCTATCACTTCTTTTAATTTAATGCACATCCACCAACAAGCCTAAATTTTTTCTTGCCCTCTTACAGAACTATTGGACTAAGGTCCAATAGTTCTGTATCAATTCCTGCGTTAACTTCCTCCTTTAGATAAACCAGTTTAATTAATTAGCAGTATTTAATTTAATCGTAAATGGTGGGGGCTATGAGGCATTTCATCCGTGGCTGATAAAAAGGCTAATGTCTTTATCGTTGATGATGATCCATCGATTAGCCGGGCACTGGGAAGGTTGCTCAAATCTTTGGGTTATAACTCAAAAAGCTTTTCATCAGCCGAGGCCTTTTTAGAAGGTTATGAAATGAAAGAAGATGACTGTTTGATTCTCGACATTATGCTGCCGGGTATGGATGGGCCGGAATTACAGCAAGAGCTAAAAAATCGAGAATGTAATGCCCCAATTATATTTATTACAGGGCATGGTGAGAAGAAACTTGAGGAAGATATGTTGGCAGCTGGTGCTCATGGGTATTTGAATAAACCGTTCGATGAGAAGATGTTAATACACTTGATTGAGTCAGCACATAAGCATTAAGGGGAGTCAGTTATGAAAGGAAAAGACCAATGAAAGCTATTCCGATTCGTCTTTTAACCGTTATTGCAATTTTTGCACTAACTATTTCCACTGCCCACAGTAATGAGCAGTCCAAACAGATTGAGTACGGCCTCGACGGTGTTGTCAAAAACGGAACGATTGATACACGTATTGGCCCGTTGACCTTCGAGAATGGTTATCCAAGCGTGCACTCTGTTGAAAAACTTTTTGATGCAATGGATTTTCAAAGAGCGACGCAGGCCTATATCTGGTCGCTACCGATTATGGGTATGCGTATGTGGCAAAAGGCACACGAAGACGTATTCAAGGTGAATGATGGCGATATCGTGACCTATACCACCACTGAACAAAAGTTCGGTATTGTTACTGCTAATGCCACTACGCCCTACATTGCCGGGTTCTTTGATCTTGGGCGTACAGGGCCGATGGTCGTGGATCTGCCACCCGGGCCGACCGGTGGGATGCTAAACGACTTCTGGCAACGTCCGATAAGCGACCTGGGGTTGGCTGGACCGGATAAAGGCAAGGGCGGGAAATACCTGCTCCTGGGCCCCGGACAGAAGAAGCCAGAGAATGCCAAGGCTGACTACGTCTACCAGAGCGGCACAATGAACGTCTTATTTGGTATCCGTATCCTCACTCCAGACCCCAAGCAGAGCAAAGAGATCCTCGATGCCTTCACGGCCTACCCGCTGTCCGATCCGTCGAAGAAGTCGAAAGTGGTCAGTGCCAAAGGTGAATACTTCAATTACCAGCCCCGCGGACTCGCGTATTGGGAAGAGCTACATGGCGTCCTGGAGCGTGAGCCGGTCGCAGAACGCGACCGTTTTATGATGGCTTCACTCAAGTTTCTTGGGATTGAAAAAGGCAAACCCTTTAATCCCGACGCCCGTCAGAAAGCGATTCTGGAAGAAGCGACTTTGGTCGGCGAGGCCATGGCTCAGGCTAACAGCTTTGAATCCCGTTTCGTTGGAGTGAGGTATCGGGATGATGCAGCCTGGGAATACGTCCTGGCGCTAGATCCAAGTCAGCGAGTTGGTGAATTCGAGCAACTTGACGAGCGGGCTGCATGGGCCTACGAAGCAGTAACTACTTCCGCTGGCATGGTGACAACAACTCCGGGTGTAGGCTCTACTTATCTGGGCGGATACAAGGATACAGATGGTGAATGGCTCCACGGATCCGGTAACTACAAGCTTCATGTGACACCAAATGCGCCTATGACGCAGTTCTGGTCTGTTACGGTATATGACCAGGCTACGCGCACCCTTATCAACAACGGAACAGGAAGGGCTGATCGTTCTTCACGACATGATCTTGTTTCCAACAAAGATGGATCGGTTGATCTCTATTTTGGTCCCGATAGCCCACCGGCAGGAATGGAGAATAACTACGTCAAGACCAACAAAGGTGATGGATTTTTTGTTTATTTCAGACTTTATGGTCCCACAAAGCCCTATTTTGAAAAGTCATGGCCTCTGCCTGATTTGGAAAAAATAAAATAAGAGCAGATAGAGCTGTCTAGATTTATAACAAAATTTGAATAAGGAGAGTCATTAATGAAAAAGATATCTATAACAGCTTTGTCTGTGTTCATTCTAAGTACGAGTTGTTTTGCCCCGGTGGCACTATCAAATGACCGTTTGCCTATGAATGGCTCACTGGAAACAAAAATGGGGGTGCTGGATTTTGAGAGTGGTTACCCTTCTGATATAACCGTCAAAAAGCTTTACGATGAAATGGATTATCAACGTGCCACCCAGGCTTATTTGTGGGCATTGCCTATTGTCGCGTTTGCCGAATGGCAACATAGTCATCGTAGCATTGCCGGTGCCAGTAACATCGACTATGTGGCCTATCTTAGTGGCGCTGAAAAACTGGGAATTCTCACTCCAAATGCAACAACGCCTTATTATCTGAATTTCGCCGATCTTTCAGAAACAGGTCCTCTGGTCGTTGAAGAGCCCGAAGGATTAACAGCGGGCGGCATCCTGGACATGTGGCAACGACCATCAGTCGATACCGGTCAAATTGGTCCATTCAAAGGCAAGGGTGGCCGTTACCTGGTTTTAGGGCCGACGCATGCTGACATGGAAGTGGATGGCTACACCACGGTACGTGTTAGAACTAACAGCACATTTATCGCTTTTCGTGTGTTAGATCCACGACCTGAAGTGGCTAAAGACATTGTCAACAATCTAAAAATCTACCCTTATGAAAAACGTGATAACCCACCCGTAACAAAGATTGTCCCTGCTGCAGGTAAAACCTGGATTGCTGGCCAACCTGTCGGAATGGCCTATTGGGAAAGACTGGCGGATATCCTTGAGCGCGAACCGGTTGATTCACGCGACTTGATGATGATGGCGATGCTTAGGCCATTAGGGATTGTTAAAGGACAAGGCTTTAAACCCAACAAACGCCAGCAAGCCATTCTTAAACAAGCGGCACTGATAGGTGAGTCCATGGCGCGTGCAACTGCCTATGCTAAACGTCAGGAGGGTGCGCGTGTGTGGTCCGATCGCCTTTGGGAAATGTCGTTATTGTTGACAGAGACCAATCAGGATCTCGCGACCCACACACAGTTGGATGAGCGTGCATCGTGGTTTTATGAAGCGGTAGGTGTGGCTGAAGCCATGATGTGCCGCACGGTTAATGCGGGACAATGTTACCTCGAATCGCAGAAGGATTCGGAAGGTCGCTGGTTGAATGGCAGCAAAAGTTATCGCTTGACAGTCCCGGCAAATGCGCCGGTCAAATTATTCTGGTCATTCTCGGTGTACGACACCGAGACCCGCTCGTTAATTGCAACAGATTCACGCAAGGATCTCTCTTCCAGAATGGATTTACAAAAGAACAGTGACGATTCTGTTGACCTTTATTTCGGCCCTGTTGCACCTGAAGGCAAAGAAAGTAACTGGATTAAAACTATTCCAGGCCGTGGATGGTTTACCTATTTCAGACTTTATGGCCCATCACAGGAATTTTTTGATCGTGCATGGAAATTGAATAATATTGAAAGGTTAGATTAAGCCGTAAATCTTAATAAATCATAAAAGTAAAGTAAGTTAATTTAATTGACTGTGCCATTTACCAGGCGTTGGGTGCGGCCAAGTTATAAGGTCCAGGAGAAAATATGAAAAAACTACTTTTAGTAACGCTTTGTTTCGTGTTTACAACATCTTTGGCACAGGCAGGGTCAGATCATTATGACGAACTAGCTAATCTTCCATTTCCTGGCCACTACCCGACTCAAGAAGCTGCAGATATTCTTCACGAAGAATTGACCTTTCAACGCGCTGTACAGTCCTACCTCTGGTCACTGCCTGCTATAAACATGTACGCCATGCGTGAGGGTCAACGCAATACCTTTAGCGATGATTCCAATGTGCTCATCATCACGAAAGATCGGCCTGACTACAAAATGTTGTTCACTACAGCCAACCCGGATGTGATCTACGCTTTTGCCTGGCTGGACTTGAATAAAGATGGCCCTATGGTGTTAGACATGCCACCCGGACTGCAGGGTCTGCTCGATGACATGTGGCACCGCCCGATAACTGACATCGGTGCAGCGGGACCGGATAAAAATAAGGGTGGTAAGTACCTCATCTTACCGCCGGATTTTGAAGGAAAAGTCCCCGAAGGGTATTTCACCAAGAAGTCTCCGACTAATGGCGTTTTCATTTTTCTACGCGCTTTCCTGGTAGATGGTAAAACTGATCAAGGGGTTGCCTTGTTGGAAAGATCACGTATTTATCCTTTGTCCAAATCCGACAACCCACCGGCAATGAAATTCCCCAACGCCTCAGGTGTTGCGATGGATGGTAATTATCCAGGTGATTTTAAATATTTCGAATACTTAGCTGATTTCATTAACACCGAGACAGTGAGCCGTGAGGACTTCCTAATGCGCGGTATGTTGGCAAGTATTGGGATTGTTAAGGGACAACCTTTTAAGCCAGACGCCAAACAGAAGGCACTGCTCGACAAAGCGGCTCAGGTAGGTTTCAAAATGGCGTCTACTATTTCATTCGACTTGAGACCCGCTCCGTTAATCTATAAAGATCGCAAATGGGAGCAGGTATTTGTGGGTGGAAGTCCGGTCTTTGAGAAAGACACGTATTATAATTTGGATGCCTCAATTTCATTTTTCCACAAAGCCTACTCCACAAGTAAGGCGATGGTGCTTGCTATGCCAGGAAAAGGGTCTCAATATCTGCTTGGTCAACGGGATAAAGACGGTAACTTCTTAATGGGAGAGAACAGTTATCGCATTCATTTGCCTGCTAATGTACCCGCTGCCAATTATTGGTCTGTCGTTTTGTATGATGCCAGTACTCGAACATTACTGAATAATGGTTCCCCCTTTCCATCGGTCGCTTCTAACCAGAAGGTAACCTACAACGCGGATGATTCGGCAGATGTATATCTGGGACCCGAACAGCCTGAAGACAAGAGCGCTAACTGGATCAGGACCGTCCCTGGAAGAGGCTATTTTGCTGGAATTCGTCTTTACTCACCGACAGAAGATTTCTTCGAACAGACCTGGCGGCCAGATGATATTGAGAAAATTAAATAATAACCATAACGGAGAGTTATAAATGAAAAACATATTTGTGACGCTGGCGTTGTGCCTGGTATTTTCAACAACAGGTTTTGCTCAGCAAGAAAAGGTTGAAACACGTATTGGAACTTTGGAATTTGAGAAGGGATATCCCAGTCAACAAAGTGTTAAAACATTATTTGATGAAATAGATTTTCAGCGGGCCTGCCAGGCTTATCTTTGGGGACTTCCGATGCTAGCGACAGAAGCATTTGTTGAGTCCTTCAAAAAAGATCTTGGTGGACAGTGGGGCGACCTCATTGAAGTCAAAACATTTCAAGATAGAAGCTATGGTATTACGGCTAATGCAACAACTGACTATATGTTCACATGGGTCGACCTTTCAGAAACAGGACCCATGGTCATTGATGTACCCGCTGGATTAATTGCGGGATTCATTAGTGATGTTTGGCAGCGATCGCCTGCTGACTTAGGCGTTCCTGGAGACTTCCAGGGAAAAGGTGGTAAACATATCTTAGTTGGTCCCGGGCAAAAGGTACCATCGGGAGCTAACAAGTATAACGTTATTCAAACGGCAACGAATCACAATATGATACTCATTCGTATTGTCGCTCCAAATCCTGAAAAAGCGGCAAAGTTAAGGGTTGCCTTCCAGCTTCATCCCTATAGTGAAAGTGCTAAACCTAAGCTTACAAAAATTATTCCTGTTGGTGGGCGTGTTTGGAAAACAACCCAACCTGAAGGATTTAAGTATTGGGAGAGTATGTCATCAATCATCAATAAGGAGCCCGTTAACGAAAGAGACCGTCTGATTCTGGCTACACTTAAACCGCTTGGGATAGAAAAGGGGAAACCTTTCGAACCAAATGCGAGACAGAAAAGAATTCTTCAAGAGGCACTTATTGTTGGTGAAGCAATGGCAAAGGCCAATGGTTTTGATACACGCCTTGAAGAAGCTGAATATGTTAAGGGAAGTCAATGGGATTTTCCTTTGGTTGTTAATCCTAGTCAGCGAGAGGAACATATTGACCAGCTTGATGGCCGTTCAGCCTGGACATATGAAGCTTTAGGTATTTCTAAAGGCATGACAACAACTAAGGTTGGGGTTGGTTCTATCTATCTTGGTGAGTATCAATCAAAAGATGGAGAATGGCTGGATGGTTCAAAGAGTTACAAGCTTCATGTGCCGCCTAATCCGCCCGCTAAAAACTTCTGGTCAGTCACTGTTTATCATAATCTCACACGTTACCTTATCCAGAATGGAAAAGGGATAGCAGATAAAAGTTCACGTGGAGATATTATCAAAAATAAAGATGGATCGGTGGATATCTACTTCGGACCCAAAGCGCCTGTAGGCATGGAGAAAAACTGGATTCCAACCGTTGCCGATGAAGCATGGTTTGCCTATTTCCGACTCTATGGTCCTTTAGATAAGTTCTTTGATCGCACCTGGATATTACCTGATATCAAGAAAGTTAAATAAGAGGAAAGCAGTATGAAAGAGGTATATATAACAGCTTTGTCTGTGTTGATTCTAAGTACGAGTTGTTTTTCTCAGGTGGCACTATCAAATGACCGCTTGCCCATGAAAGCCGTAATCCCAGTTACCTCTGAAAATTACGTCCAGGCAGAAACTGATTGGAACTTTGTTGCTCAACAAGAAAATGCAAAAATAAATACCTGGACCCATAAGGGCGTTGTTACTAAAGACAGCCAAACAATCATTCGTTCAAATGCAGATGTTGTGTATTCACTGGCACTAGTCGACGTATCAGAAGGTGTCACCTTTTCGATCCCAAAGCGGGAGAATGGGAAGCTTCAGTTAATTCATTACATAGATGAAAATCATCTCACACATGGTGTTGTTTACGCAGGAGAAACTGTAACCATTACTCCCAAGGGTCTAACGGGAGGCAACTATGTTTATATTTTGGCGCGTACTCAAGTTAGCGATAGCCTGGAAGAGACCAAAACTGCGCAACATTCTATGGTGATCGAAGCTAAATCAGCGAAACCATACATAAGTAAAGGATATGATGAGAGCGAAGTTGAAACCTTTCGCAATAAGTTAATCAATAATGTGACTAGCGGTAAGGTAAAACCTGAGGCAGAAAAAGCGTATGGCGCAAAGCTTGCGGATCTTGAGTATAGCGATTATATGCATGGGGCAGCATTGGGTTGGGGTGCATTACCACCACAGCACGCACAATACACTCCGTCTGTTAAAGGTCAGGGGGCTGACGAAAAATGTCAGACAATTACTATTCCGAAACCAAATCTAGATTACAAAAATGGCGGTTTCTTCTCCCTAACAACGTATAACAATAAATCCTGGATTGAAGAAGATGAATTCCATATCGGATATGAACGTATGAAAGATAACGGTAACGGGACTATGACTATTGACTTTAACTGCGATACTCCATATTCGGTGACAGTAGGTAAGAATTGGAACGGTACTTTTCGCCTTTATAAGCCGGTAAACGTCCAGGAAACTATTGCGACTATAAAAGAGCTGGTGTCGATTGGCATTACAAAGAAGTAAGGAAAATCGCGTGGCTGTGCCTGTTGCTAGACGTTGTGCGCGGCCAATCTAAAAGGTAATGGAGATAACATGAAACAACTACTGATAATGGCTGCAGCTCTTATGCTTTTGGCAGCTCCTTTGACTCAATCCTATGCAGAAGAAAAGGATACCGGCGTTGGCAAAAACGGGGCAGCTCTTTTATCAAGTCCTTCATTTAAGAAAGATGGGGCTCCGGTTGATATGTTCAATATCGTCCGTGCTGAAACAGCAAAATATTTTGCTGAAGAAACTATTTTGTCGGGCGGCAACACGATGCGCCATGAGCGCACAGGAATTGATCTAAAGAATCAGACTGTAATACGGTCAAACTTTGATCTTATTTATTCTTACGGTGTTTACGATGTATCGGGTGGTTTAGATGTTAGCGTCCCTGAATACGACCTCTATCAAATAGTCCAGATATTTGATGAAAACCATGTGACCGTTGCAGTTGTTTATCCGGGAGAGACAGTCAAACTCTCAATGGACGATGTGACCTATGGTAATCACCTGTATCTATTCATGCGTACCCAAAGGCGTACGGCTGATGCTGCTGGTCTGAAAGAGTTAAACAAACGACAGGATTCAGTCATCATCAAGGCTGGTTCAACTAAACCCTATGTCTCAGAAGTGAAGTACGATCCGGAGACCTTCAACAAACTCCGGGAGCACCTGATTGGACCCTACGGTATTAAGAAGGCAATCATCTACAAGGGGTTTGTTGATAAGCTGGAAGACATCGTTTTCCCGCATTATCAGATAGTGAATCTGGGCGGATGGGCCGGATTACCGGCAAAGCACGCTTTTTACTTTGTCATTTTCCCCGGCGATGAGGCCGCCAAACAAGGCAAGCCAAGCTCAATGACTTTCACTCCACCGCCGGTTCAGTACGGCAAGAACGGCTATTGGTCACTGACGCTTTACAATAAAGAGGGATGGGTGGCCACAGACAAATTCAATACAAATTCTCACAAGGCAACGCCCAATGCAGACGGCTCTTACACACTGAACTTCAACAACCCAGGTGCGATCAATAATCTGGATGTCGTTGAGAACTGGAGCGGCCTGTTCCGTGCTTACTTGCCGGAATCAGTGGATAGTATTCGGGAATTCAAGGCTGAAGTCATGAAAGCGCTACCTAGAGGTAAAAACTAATAGGAAACAATAATTACAAAGTTACTTTTAAGGCAGGTGAATTACCTCCGGTAAATGGCTTTTGGTCGATGACAATGTATAACGAACATCACTTATTTCACCCAAATGAATTGAACCGATTCTCACTAGGAACGAAGAATAAGACTTTGAAATATGGTGATGATGGTTCATTAACTCTTTATGTAGGAAATGCAAATCCAGGATCAGATAAAGAAGCTAACTGGATTCCAGCTCCAAAAGGTGAATTCTCGGTTTATATCAGATCTTATTGGGGTAAAAAAGGAATAACTGAAGGGACCTGGAGACCTCCAGAGGTTGCAAAAATTTAAACGGTGAACAGAATGAAAAATATATTTTTAACGCTAGCGTTGTGTCTGGTATTTTCGACAACTGGTTTTGCGCAACCGTCCACGGTGTCGGAAAGCGGCATGGCTGTTACCACTGAGTCTTCCGCGGAGGAACTGGCCAAGCTTAAACAAAATCCCGTTAGCGGCTTACGCCAGCTGATATTTCAGGCCGATGTTAGTCCCGATGTGCCTTTCTCCGAAGATTCGTCAAGCCTCTATTCTCTTCAGGTGGTGTGGCCGTTTGCGCTGAACGAGGACTGGAGGCTCATTACTTATTCAATCCTGCCGTTGATCGATCTACCGGGAGTGGCGGGGCAAGACTCAACAACCGGCCTCGGCAATACACTGCTCAATTTCTTTGTTTCTCCGCGGGAGGCTGGGAACTTCGTTTGGGGTGCCGGTACTGCTGTGTCACTGCCTACTCATAGTGAACCCGAGCTGGGCAGCGACAGTGTCGGGCTGGGTCCGACTGCCATATTATTCTATGCGAAAGATGCATGGAGCGCCGGTGTTGTTTTACAAAATATCTGGTCAACAGGTGGATCTAGTGACGATAAGTTTAATGTGTTCGGCGCGCAATACATTTTCAATTACAACCTGAATGACGGCTGGTATCTGTACAGCAATGCGACAATTACCGCCGACTGGGAAGCCGATTCAGATAATCGCTGGACGGTGCCGGTTGGCGGAGGTGCCGGCAAAATCTTTAATATTGGCGAGCAGCCAGTAAGTGCATCGTTCCAGCTGCTTTCAAATGTCGAAAAACCTGATAACGCTCCTGATTGGGGGTGGAATTTTCAGTTTGCTGCGTTATTTCCATGAGCTCTTATGCTTCGCCGATTAGGTACACGCCGTGACTGGAAATCAAATGAAAAAAACTAAAAAAATATTTATAACGAAACTTTGTACAGTTGTTAGTGATAATACAATTTTGATATTTGAGGAACACTAGTTTGGCAGAGGCCAATGAAATTATTTTTCAGGCAGGCGACGTGGTGTTTGATTCCACTAATCCGTCTACTGATGCGTATTTTATTATGGATGGCTCAGTTGAAATTGGGAAACCGAATGGTATCGTGAAAGTTAAATAAAAATATTAGGAGAGAATGATTATGAAAAATATATTAATAAGGTTACTAGCAATCATAGCGCTAGGTGTATTTTCAAGTGCATCAGCAGTGATGGCCAAGGAACAAAAGAATCTATCGGATGATCAGTATTATGGCTATAAAATTACTCATCATATGGGCGCAATCGTTAAGCATATTGAGGAATTTGGTTTTAATACAATTGATCATACAACAATGCCGGATCATCGTTTCTTCGTTATCACGCCAGCCCTTGACCATTTTTATTCCAAGGCCGTTATCGACACTCGATGGGGGCCCGTTATTGTAGATACGCCGGCAAGAGATGACAGGTACTCAAGTTTACTGGTGACTGATATGGAGCACTTTGGTATTTTTGCCGAGGTAACACCAAAGGAAGGAGGACGATACGTCGTTATTCATGAGAATTATAAAGGTAAGCTACCCAAAGGTACTGTCATTAAAACCAAGTCAGACTTTCCTTTGATCTTTCTTCGCACTCAAACCTTCGATATTAAAGGAGAAAAGTTATCCAATGCTATTCGTCAGCAGGCGCGTATCCATGGGCCATGGGAAGCTGTAGATCTACCTAATCAAAAAAATCCACAAGCGATTATCAAATGGACGATGAAACATTCTACTCGCTATTCTCAAACGGAAAAACTGATGAAAAAAGCTGCCGAGACTTACACAGCAGCAGTACATAAAACAACTTTTGAGAATGTTAAAGCCTTTCTCTCATCTGGCGGAGTCAGCGGTAACGTAGGAATGTTTGAAGCAGTTGATGATCCAGCAGGTGGAAGTCACAAGGTTCGCGCAGCAGGTACATTGATGGGCCATTTAGGGTTCCCAGTTCATCACGCCTATTACCAACAAATTCCCGTTAATGGAAAAGGTGTTAGATTAGCTGGCGCTAACGGACCTTTTGTTATGTCACTACCCTATAAGCCAGGGGTAGATCTGTTCTGGTCAGTAACGCGTTATGGAGCAAATACGTTTTTACCGCTCAATCCGGCCGATCTTGGTGGAAATAATATTCAGGCATACAACGCCTTTAACACTAAGCCCGATAAAAATGGCAATGTCACATTTACCTTTAGTAAAAAAGACCCTAAGAATGGCACGTACTGGATGCCGGTAACGGATAGTGGTTATTATATTATTGCCCGTTACTACGGCCCAACCGCCAGGCTCAATGGTAATACTGCCAAGGATATCGTTTACAAGGGAACGCCGCTTGAGAAGAAATTCAAGACAGTGAAGTTTAAGTAATATTTTGAAATAAGCGTTATCGCTTTCGCCGTGCTCTGGTGACGAGGACGTCCGAGGCTTATTGGATGTCGCATGAGCGGAGTGGAGTTGAACCATGGACGGCTCAACTCTTTAACGAGTACCGCGACACAATCGAGAGTAAGTATTTGAATGGAAAAACTCGCAAGGATAAATAATGATGAATAAATTGAAGTGATTGATGTATTACAATCTTGGTAATCGATCTAGCCTCATGGAAACGGTGCATGTCAAATCCATGTCGGTACTGGACTATGCAAGTGACAGCCTTGCCATTACTCCAATGAAAGTACAACACCCCTACTAATAGCGTTACATTTTCGTTGCTCCCATGCATGCCTATTGGACTAAGGTCCAATAGTGCGCTGTCAATTATTTCGTTAAATTCCTGTTATAGATAAACCAGTTAAATTTATCAACTGTATTTAAATGTTAATGACAGAGTAAAACAATCCAATGAGTATTCGTTGTTTTAATGGGGCGTTGGTAATGAAATATATAAGCAAAATCAAAATTCAAATCACCCTGATTGGATTCATCTCCTTGGCCGCGCTGTCCACTAATGGCTTTGCCGAGGAGCAAGGCAAGCAAGAGGACAAGACTGGAACCAATCCCGTCAATTTTCAAAGGGAGTTCCGTGTCAATAACGAACATTTGTGGCTCAATACGTCGGGTGATGGTAGCCAGAACGTGGTAACCGCGGAGTTCCGAACCCCAATCCTTGATGGCAAGTGGCAGTGGCGAGTCCGGGCACGGCACAATTCACTCACCGCAGACTTTAATAATGATGGTATCGATGATGTTGATGAATCAGGCGCGGGCGATATGGATATGCGTTTCCTCACCGTTTTCAATCTCAATATGGCCAGGAAAGAGGCATGGGCTGGGGGACTGGAGATGTTCTTTGATACCGCATCCGAAGATGCGCTGGGCTCCGGCACTACTGCACTCGGTCCCCAGGTGTTTTATGTAAAGTTCCTGCCAACTGGCCTGTTTGCACCCGGTCTGCAGTATAAATTTAGTGTGGATGAAGATGACGGACGTAGTGAGATCGATCAGGTTCTCATTGACCTCAATTATCTGCGCATGGCCAAGGATAAACAATCATGGTTTTTCACTGATCCACAAATTGTTATCGACAATGAAACCGATATTGAGTTTTCCGTCATAGATTTAGAGTTCGGATGGATGATGACCAAATGGTGGGCGGATAAGAAGGGGCAAAGTTTCTACATTCGTCCAAGTATCGGCGTTGGTGCTGATCGCCCGACAGACGGATCAATCGAAGTTGGTTACAAGGTGGTGGGGTGGTAATAGGCAAAGGCTGGTAAATTTTTATAAAAACTTACTGAACCTATTCAATATAAATGAAAAAGTTGATGCAAATATTGAGGACGACGGTTGTGGGTGGTGTGCTTTTCCTGGTGCCATTCATAATCCTTATTATTATTCTTGGTAAAGCGCTCGAGATTCTAATAGGAATAGTGGCACCAGTTGCAGAACGTATACCCCTTGAGTCAGCTATCGGGCTCGAGACACCCAAAATTCTTGCACTCTTTTTGCTGGTACTGTTGTGTTTTATGGCGGGGCTTTTTGCACGAACTGCATCAGCAAAGAAAATGGTGAGTTGGCTGGAGTCAATGTTGTTATCTAACCTCCCGGGGTATTCATTCATGAAGAACCTGGGGGAAGAAGTGGGCGGTACAGCGCCAACACAGAATTATCAGTCCGTTCTCGTACGGTTTGATGATGCATCGCAAATTGGCTTCCTTGTTGAACGTACTCCAGATCGACGTGTTGTTGTCTTTATACCTGATTCGCCTAGCCCGTGGACAGGCAGTGTTTTTGTTATTGATGAGGACCGCGTAACGTTATTTGATGAAGCCACAACATCAGCAGTCAAATGTCTACAGAAACTTGGCGCTGGTGCTGGTGAGCTTATTAAAGGAAAGGTACGAGTAATTTAAATTTTGAGTGGCAGGTATTATGACTATGCATCACAAATGATAGCTAAGTTAATAGAGGGATCATAGTGAATATTTTAAAGGGGACGGAGCTGTGAAAATGAAGAGAAAATATTTTGTATTGTTATTTATAAGTCTTGCATTTATTTCATCTAATGTTTTTTCTCAAGCAAGCACAGATAGGCGTCCTCCAAAAGAAAAATGGGACTATGTTCAAATCCAGGCTACGGTTCAAGCGATCGATCATATGAAACGTGAGGTGACCCTGATGGGGCCGAACGGCAATATCGTAACAGTCGATGTAGATGAGGACGTAAAGCGATTAAACGAAGTTAAAGTGGGTGATGTCGTTGCTACCGAATACTGGGTCTATTTGAGGGCGGAATTCCGTGACCCTACAGCGGACGAGTTAAAAGTACCGCTTATTGCAGTCGAGGAGGGTGGTGAGGCGCCATCGGGAATGGCCCCTTCTGCGGCCGTCGGCGCAATTGTTAAGGCGGTTGTTACCATTGAAATAATCAATCTTCCCGCCATGGTAGTTACAGTTAAGGGGCCGAGGGGAAGGTATGTCTCTGTTGCGGTTGAAAATCAAGAAATTATAAAAGAACTGAATGTCGGGGAAGTGGTGATTATGACTTATGCAGAAGCTATGGCCATATCACTTAAAAAGATTAAATAAACATCATTTACAAATCATGAATAATTAAATATGAGATGATATGAAATCTTATATCTACACAAACATATTACTGTTGTCGCTGGTTTCAATGCCGTTGTTTGCCGCCGAGGATCAAATTTCGTCAACGGATTGGGTCACCTTAACATTGGAAAACGACATCATTGCAGGTGATGATGGTGGATATACCAACGGTTTGGGTATTAGTTGGGCCCAAGGCCCATTTGATACCTTTAGTGAGAATAATATACCGGCATGGATGAATAGTTTAAGTAAGGACCTTGCTATTGCACGTGCTCCAGGCAAGCGCCGAGCTGTGTCATATAATATCGCGCAGGGTATGTTTACACCAGTTGATATTGAAGCCAAGGCATTGATCACGAATGACCGGCCTTACGTCGGATTACTCTACTGGCAGGGTAATTTACATGCATTTGATAATAAAGTGTCAGATAAGGTCAGCATTATGTTGGGTGTGGTAGGGCCTGCATCCGGAGCAGACAAATCCCAGGAGTTTGTCCATGAATTAACAGATTCGACTGATCCACAGGGCTGGGATAACCAAATAGAAAACGAAGCTGTTTTCCGAGTGTCAGCCAACCGGTTATGGCGCTTAGCTAGTTTAACAACTGATTCTTCCTCCGAATTTGATGTGATAGGTACCACATTGGCTGGTGTGGGTACATTTCGTAGTGATGTCGGAGCGGGTATCGGGTTTCGCTGGGGTCGCGGTTTAACGCGCAGTTTTCCTACGGCCTCTATTTTACCCGGTCGTGATATTAATCCTTTGGCAGGTGGGCAGCAAAAAGATTGGTATGCGTTTCTTAATGTATTTGGACGTTATGTGGCTAATGATGTGACGCTTGATGGAAATAATTTTGAGAACAGTCACGGTGTCGGTCTGAAGCATGCACAAGGTGTTGTAGTTGTGGGCGCAGCAATTAATTGGAATCGCTGGGGTTTTATTATCTCAACAGCAAAAGGTACTGATATTTTCGAGGGTCAGGTACAGGGCACTGAATTTGGTTCAATGAGTGTGACGTATCGGCACTAAGTTTTATGGTAAACGCAATGTTAATGCAGTCAAGCAGGGAGTCAATCATGAAAAATATAATTAAAACCGTAATCATTTTATTTGTAGCGATGTTCAGTAGCCATGTATTTGCAGAAGATGAGTGGCGTCATGGTATCGGTACAGGATTATTTGCATTAAATCTTGATGGTGACCTAGGAATGAATACGACATTGTTTGGACCTGTGCAGATTGATGTGGATTTAAGTACTAGTGAAATCAGTGATGTGATGGAGACGGGACTTGGAGTTGGTGGTTTTTCTGCAAAAGGAAAATGGAAGATTCTTTATTCACTACAATACTTGGAATTAGGTGATGATATAAGTGGCAACACTACTCCTGGTTCGATTCCTGTCGCTGCTAAGGCAACATTCACAGCCAGTGGGGCAGAGGTAGCAGCCATTTATCAGCTAGCAAAAAAAGGGAAAAATATATGGGGTGCATTGGGTGGTCTTCGTTATACTAAACACGAATTCGATTCTACTCTGACGATTGGCGCGTCAACATTCACACGTAATTTAGATGAGAACTGGACTGATGTGCTGATAGGAATTACCCATGATCGCATACTTTCAAGTAAATGGTCCTGGAACACCCGGGTCGATGCTGGACTCGGGGGGTCTGAAGGTACTCTTAATGTTAATACTGGTGCATCGTGGGGATTCGCGGATTCATGGGTCGCAAGTTTTTACGGCAAATATACTGCTCAGGATTATGAAAATGGTACAAAGGGAGATGCCGATTGGTATCTCTATGATGTTAATGAATTCGGTTTAGGTGCAACGGTACTTTATCTGTATTGATAGTTTAGGGTTTTTGCATCGGCTTATTCATATGAATAAGCCGATGTTCATTGCTTTGATTGATATGCATGATAAAAATAACCAAATTATTTCTTAAATTGCTCGATGAAGGGATGGTCAAATCTATTTTTGATCATATTCGAAACCTCTTTTATTGTACGCTGATTCTGGCCGCTGGATTCTTTGTTAATGCTAATCCACCTGACTGGTTAACAGAGACTTCTTTGTCTCAGATTTCTGGCTATATGATTATTGGCATTGCCATCATGTTAATGCTGCTATTGTTTGTTGATGTGATGTATAAATTATCAAAACTAAAACATCATGTTTTTCTATACATAGCTATAATTTCCTTTAGCCGAAGTCTTTTACATCGATACAAAGCCCAATAATTTCCTGAATACGGCAGATGCAAGGGCAATGGATTTCACAAAAACACATAATCCAGCCAACAATGAATGATCTCGTGTGTGTAGAATAAACGCTCTCTATCTGATGATAGCGTGAGGTATTTATCCTGTGCTAACGATAATGCATCGGGTGTTGCAGTGCTATATGCTAAGATTTTTTATGGGGTGCTCAAAGTCGTCGAAGGATTGGCGAACAACGGCCTGTGAAAAGACGCTAAATTCATCAAGGACCATTTAATGCGCATTGTTGCATTCTTAATAATTTTGTTTTCATTTGAAGCATTGGCGGCAGAGTTTCCTGCTGGCTGGCGTCTGCCAACGGAAAAGGAACTGACTGGCGAGCCGTCGTGAAATGACTCGCTATCAAAGGATGCGCGAAAGTATGCCCGACTCGATAGTGACCTGAATAACGACGGCAAGATTGACCACGCTTATTTATTGAAGAGTACTCAGTATCCCGGTGAAGGGCTGTTCGTTAAGCTTTCTACGCCAGAAGGTTACGAGTGGCAGTGCTTGATCGGGTTGAGTGGGAAGAGGAGTATGCCGACACGCCATTGATAATGCGCATAGACCTAGTCAAACCGGGCAATTATAAAACAGCCTGCGCACTCGGTTATTGGGAGTGCGGACCGGATGAACCCGATGTTCTCAAACTAAAAGGAGGCAAGCCATGTTTGGGTCAATAAGCGCAATGACAGCAACAGCAATTGTATTCCTGGGTTTATTCGCTGGATCTATAGTCTTTGGAATAAAGGCACTTCCCGTTGTCCTGTTAGCTGTATTGGCAACACTTTTCTGGATTAATAAAAGTGCACCAACGGGAGAGGATGCAGTAGGCGAAGAAGTTCATCTCACGCATTAAACTCAACTAATCATCCGAAAGTAAAAAAGCTGCTGAGTAAGATTCAACAGCTTTTTTAACAATCGGAGCGGCGTAGAGGCCTGGCCATGCCGCTCCAGGGGAATACGACTCTCTGCTAACTACCTGCAGACTACGCTCCCTCGTCCAGTTCCTCGACATTCATACCGCCCACTTTATTGGACTTTGTCTCCATCGTCTAGCAGCACCTCCATTAGCAAACACCTTGCCGTCGAAAAGGCGTAACGCAGTGGCAATATTTCCGCACTCGTGATATGACAGAATTACGGCGTGTTAAATATCGCAATGACCCTTTCTCGCTGATGCATCAATTAATTATGCCGCTATAATGGAGTGGAGTCGGAGGGGATTTCATTAAGAATGTACAAGCATGCATGATGATTATTTTTATGCTATCCCGCCTGATGTGAAAAATAATGGATATATATTTATCAATCGTGCCTGGAGTCAGGGCATCTATTGGCATAGGAGCGTTGTAACTCATGACATTAACTAGTCTCGAAGATTGTGCATTCCTATCTCAAAAAATATTCGTAATATTTTTGTCTGTGCTTCTTCTGGTGTTATCGGGTACTGCTTCCGCAGATCGGCTAAAACCTGACGATGTGCCTGAGTCATTGAAACCATGGGTTGGGTGGGTGCTTCATGACAATAAAGATCGTGACTGTACCTATTATTACAATCAAAATAATCATCAGTGTGCATGGCCGTCAAAATTAGAGCTCAATCTCAGCAAAAACAGAGGGGAGTTTTTGCAAACATGGCACATTGAAGCGGAAACAACGATTCCACTTCCGGGTGGCCAGGACCAATGGCCGCAGGGTGTTACTGTTGATGATAAACCTGCAACAGTGATCACGCATTCAGGACGGCCTGTGATAAAACTTCAGCCTGGCGTGCACGTAATCAGTGGTACGTTTTCATGGAGGAAGCTACCGGAGTCGCTGGTTATTCCAAAAGCAACAGCCATTGTAAATCTGTCTATTAATGGCAAGACAATCAAGTTCCCTGATCTTAACGCTAACGGTCAGTTATGGCTCAGGCAGAGAGACGATAATAGTGATTTGATGCTGGAGGACAGGTTCGAATACGAGGTCTTCCGGAAGATTAATGATGATAACCCATTATCTGTTACCACGCGTTTTGAGATTGAGGTGTCTGGTGCGCAAAGGGAAGTGGCCCTTGAACATAGCCTTCTATCAGCGTTTATTCCTAGAAGCCTGTCAAGCAGGTTACCGGCACGTATTGAGTCCAATGGTAAGATTAGACTTCAAGTTAGGCCGGGTAAATGGGAGGTAGAACTTGTATCGCACCTAAATAAAAACACCGTTGAGTTATCGCTTCCAGTATCTAACGCACCAGATAGAAAGCCAGAAATATGGGTGTTTAATTCAAATAATGCACTGCGTCTTGTAGAGATCAGCGGAATTGATGTGGTCGATCCGAGGCAGACGCGTCTTCCATCACATTGGCAGCAGTTACCGGCATATCGAGTAAACCATGGCGACACAATGAGGTTTAAAGTTATCAGGAGAGGGAATCCTGAACCAGAGCCTAATAAACTTTCGATGGAGCGTAAATTATGGCTCGATTTTGATGGCAGTGGTTATACCATTCAGGATTCTATTACCGGGACAATGACAAAAGGCTGGCGACTTGAGGCTGCCCCTGAGCTTAAGCTAGGTCGTGTTGCAATCGACAGCACACCACAATTTATCACACAAGCGGCAGGGTCTGATAAGCAAGGCGTTGAAGTCAGGCGTGGTGCAATCAATCTGGTGGCAGATAGCCGATACCTCGGTGACAGGGACAATATACCAGCGGTTGCCTGGGATAATGATTTCCACTCACTATCAGCAACATTACACCTGCCGCCTGGCTGGACGCTATTCTCAGCAAGTGGGCCTGATAATGTACCAAATACATGGTTACAGAGGTGGACGCTGCTTGACCTTTTTCTCGTGCTTATCGCTTCGCTTGCGATATATCGACTTTGGGGTGCGCAGTGGGGAGTGCTTGCGCTTCTGACGCTAACGCTTATCTGGCATGAGCCTGGTGCACCGAAAATAGTGTTCTTAAATATCCTGGCCGCTGTTGCTTTATTGAGAGTAATGCCCGAGAACCGTTTTTCGAGAATGGTTCAGATGTATAAATATGCCGGTTTATTTACATTAGTCGTGCTGGCAATCCCATTTATGGTGGACCAAATAAGGGTTGGCCTGTATCCGCAATTAGCGCAACAGAATCAATCCATGAGCCATACTCCGGCACTGACGCCTGTGATGATCGCAGAGAGGGCTGAAGACGAAGCCGTAGAGTTTGCAGAAAGTGCATCGCCCAGGATTCTTAGAGAGAAAATGGCGAGGGTGACAAAGCCTGTAGATCGACGCCGTTTCCAGAGTGATTCATACCTGACTCAGCAATATGACCCAAATGCATTCGTACAAACAGGCCCCGGCGTTCCCTCCTGGAAATGGAACAGTGTTTCGTTACGCTGGAATGGGCCTGTCTCAAAAGATCAGGATATTAACTTAACGCTAATTTCACCCGCAATGAATCTTATGCTCAATATTTTAAGGGTAGGTCTGCTTGTCATTCTTGGATTGGTGATGCTCGATATTCCAAATATCCTCAATAAATTTAAAATTAGAAACAGGGCCAGCGGTCAGGCCACATCATCCGTGATGATCATCGGGTTGTTAGGCCTGCTAACATTCTCAACGATCCCATCTAATGTGAGCGCACAGGAAAACAGTGACTTTCCAGATCAATCTTTACTGAAAGAGTTGAAGACACGACTGCTCGCACCGCCAAAGTGCTTGCCGGAATGTGCCCAGGTGTCACGAATTCATATTGATGTTGATAGTTCACAGATTTCGATACGTAGCGAAATTCATGTTTCGGAAAATGTTGCTGTGCCGTTACCGGTCAATATGAATCGTTGGATGCCAGAGAAAGTACTCGTGGACGGGAAACTATCTGATCGTTTACGTAGAGACAAAAGTGATCTGTTATGGATTGGACTGGATAAGGGTGTACACCAGGTAATCGCTGTCGGTGCTCTTCCAAAACGACATCAATTGCAGATTCCGCTACCACTCCAGGCACATAGTGTTACTTATGAGATAAATGGATGGGTACTCGAAGGTGTGCATGAAGATGGGCGTGTCGACAGGCAGCTTCAACTAACACGCATCAAGGAACAGTCAGCTGAGCAGGCGATAGAATTAGAACCCACTGCACTACCGCCATTCTTAAATGTAGAGCGTGTTATAAGGCTTGGGATTGACTGGTATATCGAGACTAAAGTGTCGCGTGTATCTCCAGCTGGCTCAGGAATTGTGGTTAAAATTCCGTTATTGGAAGGCGAGTCTGTCGTTACTGATGGTGTTAATACGGAAGACTCCCATGTCGTCATCAATATGGGGCCAATGAAATCAGTCGTTCAATGGAGGTCTATTCTCAATAAGTCTGACTTATTGACATTGGTTGCCAATAACAATTCAACGTGGTCGGAGGTATGGAAGCTGGATGTCAGCCCGATCTGGCACGCGACGATTGACGGGATTCCCGTCGTTCACCATCAGGATTCAAACAACCGGTGGTTGCCTGAGTGGATACCATGGCCAGACGAGTCTGTCACTATCAAGCTTGAGAAGCCAAAAGGCGTAGAGGGAAACACGCTCACAATCGATCGTTCCGCATTAACTGTTTCACCTGGAACACGGGCATCAGATGCCACATTGGAACTATCAATACGCAGTAGTCAGGGCACACAGCATACGATTACCTTGCCAGAAGGTGCGGTGCTGCAATCCGTCGCCATTGATGGGAAGACTCAACCTATCAGGCAGGATGGTGACGCTGTAACGCTGCCGATACACCCTGGCCATCAAAATGTAGCGCTGACGTGGAGAGTATCAGACGGTATTAGTACTTATTTCGCTACACCAGATGTAGACCTGGGGAACATCAGCGTCAATAATTTCACTAATGTTCAGTTAGGTAGTGACAGGTGGATACTCTTTGTTGGCGGCCCGCAGATGGGACCAGCCATACTATTCTGGGGTGTGCTGGTTGTCATAATTATTGTCTCTGTGGGATTAGGGAAGACGAAGTCGACGCCATTGAAAACATGGCAGTGGGTGTTGTTAGGGATTGGATTAAGCCAGGTAAGCATTTATATGACGTTACTGGTTGTTGGTTGGTTTTTTGCCATCGCATGGCGTCGAACCATTGATGTAGAGAAAAATAAACGATGGTTTAATACTGCCCAGGCTTTACTGGGTGTTTTTACACTGTTTGCACTCCTTTCCCTTTTTGTTGCAGTGGAGCAGGGCTTGCTTGGTTCGCCCGATATGCAAATAAAGGGTAATCAGTCTTATGCTACTGATCTGAAGTGGTTTGCTGATAGAAGTGATTCAACACTTGATCAGGCATGGGCGATTACATCACCACTCTATATTTATAGAGTAATCATGCTTGCATGGGCCCTGTGGCTGGCATTTAGCCTGCTAGGATGGCTGAAATGGGCCTGGGGTTGTTTTTCCGCGAATTCAATCTGGTTGCCATCTGAACCAAAGCCGAAGAAAGCAAAAAAGAAGGACAAATGGCTATCGAGTCCTGCGAAAGAAACGCCTACGAAAGAGGTGCCAAATGATAAAGATTGATGGATAGGGCTCCACATAAATACTGGTCTTTTTGTGAAAAAGACGTTGGAGTTGGTTGCCAGCCTAAGGAACCTCTGATTAATTTATGAACGGGCGCTATGAGTCCAAAACATCCAACTGCTGCGTTGTTAATCTTAGCAATAGGCTTGCTATTACTGGCGATTAGCGCCTTGAATTTGAATATTTTGACTCTCATTTTTATCCGCCCAGAATTAATCAGAGGTTCCTTAGAATAGCACGCACTTCTCGTTGTTATGTTGTATAGCGGTACAGTGTTTTCATCAAGATGAAAAATCAAATAAACAAAATAAACAAGACAGCCATGCTATGAAGAGTCTGCTCAAAAAAATGTGGGATGGGTGTTTCTTGTACTAAGCGCTATCAATCACACACGATCCATGAATTTCAGCTATTTCAACAAGAAATAGAGCGATGGATTTATGGCATGAGACGGGGCTTCCTAATGCTATGCAAGTCTCAACCTTCGTTGAAGGCGGACAACAGACGCTGGCGGCCATGGAGAGATAATTGGGCTGAGTACAGTGATCTTTGTTGCGATGACCGCTAATAAGATGAAAGGTGATCGGGAGCGTTGTCTGGTATCTGGGATGGACGACTTTATCCCAAAACCTGTCAGGATTGATGCGCTTGGTGAAATACTTAATAAATATAAGTCTGATGTTTAATCGCATCACTTAGGTTTAAGCTTGTACCCTTAGTTTAGGTATTGTTATATTCAGTGACAAAATTGATCATATCCCGCGTATAATTGCTGCACTGTGTTAATTATCTCCCATAACGTCTCTATTCCTGCTGATGAAATCGAACTCACTGCGATTCGTGCGCAGGGTGCTGGCGGGCAAAATGTGAACAAGACTTCATCTGCAATTCACCTGCGGTTTGATATCAATGCGTCATCATTGCCTGATTTCTATAAAGTACGTCTCTTAAATCTGAAAGACCGCCGTATTGCGAAAGAGGGGGTGATTGTGATTAAGGCGCAGCAATATCGAACACAGGAAAAGAATCGACATGATGCACTGGAGCGGTTGCGTGAGCTGATTAAGTCGGTATCGGTGGTTCAAAAAACACGCAGGCCGACCAGGCCAACCAAAGGATCGCAAGTGAGGCGACTTGATAGTAAGACTCGGCGCAGTAAGACAAAAGAGTTACGAGGAAAAGTGACAGAATAGTGATGGCGTACGAGATGGCTATTCGTTAAATGTGTTGAGCCGGAATGAGATACTGAAACGAGACGATGGAGTCAGATGAAAATGAATATTGAAACAAATCAAATTTCAAATAATACGGGCACTATCTGGAAACGCGGCCTCTATATGCTACTGTTTGCCTTTTTAATTGGTGTTGCAAAATTTATAACGTTTTCAGTGGTAGTGTTGCAATTCTTTTTGATACTGGTCAATGGCGCACCGAATGATCAGCTACTGGCTTTTGGGAAATCCCTGAGTGTTTATACTTACCAGATCATGCTCTTTCTTACCTTTAATAGTGAAGTGCAGCCTTATCCCTTTAGTGAATGGCCATCAAAAAACGCCTCGCTAAATGAATAAGGCGCTTATCCTGAAGCAGATATTGGTCGCACTGCAACATGACCTGAACGGATTACAAACGGCGGTGAAGTTGGCGCATGAGAGTGCGACTCACGGTGAAAGTGTCGCAGAGAATAAATACGATACACGCGGGCTGGAGGCGTCATATCTCGCGCACGGACAGGCAAAGCGCGCGGCAGAGATTGAGACGTCTTTGCGTGCATTTGAGGCAATTAACCCAGCGTCTTTGAACCTTACGCCCTCAACGGTTACGATTTCATCGTTGGTGAAATTAGAAGACCAGGATAGCGTGGTGCGTTGGGTATGGCTCGGTAGTGACGCGGGTGGGGTGAAGTTTGAATTTGAAGGTAATGAAATAACCATCATTACACCGCACTCACCATTGGGTGCGGCACTGATGGGGCGTGCTCAAGCGGATGTGTTTGAGCTTAATCCTAAAGGTACTTCATCAGGTCGTCTGCAAAATGACCGCGCAATGGAATATGAAATCATCGCGCTTTATTAGCTTGAGCCTGCCCGCTTATGGTAGCGGTTCACTAGTATCTCAGTCGATAACACAGCTTTAAATGACATCAAAAATAGTGCTTGAATTATCAGGTGTCATCCTCTATCTTGTAATTCGATTCCGGCGAGATCACTAGATATTGTGATTCTTATAACAGGGAACCCGGTGTGAATCCGGGACTGTCGCGCAGCGGTATTGGGGAACG
>Ga0316204_10004054_pt1 | contig 27362 bp, 25 predicted proteins | sample 6monrhotite_MG_2_FD_205661 | JGI IMG/M metagenome (GOLD analysis project Ga0316204, IMG submission 205661) | Microbial mat bacterial communities from mineral coupon in-situ incubated in ocean water Damariscotta River, Maine, United States -... | ecosystem: Environmental > Aquatic > Marine >...
CGGAAATGGTGCCGACCTGAGCAACTTCAGCGGAGGTCTTGACCTTCTTGGAACGTTTCTGCACGTCTTTGATGACCGCATCCACAGCAAGATCGACGCCGCGTTTGAGATCCATCGGGTTCATGCCGGCGGCGACGGCTTTGCAGCCTTCGCGCACGATGGCCTGAGCCAAAACGGTTGCAGTGGTGGTGCCGTCGCCGGCTTCGTCGTTGGTGCGCGATGCGACTTCTTTGACCATCTGCGCGCCCATGTTTTCGAACTTATCGGAAAGTTCGATTTCTTTAGCGACAGAGACACCATCTTTGGTGATGCGCGGTGCGCCGAAAGCTTTGTCGAGGACCACGTTGCGGCCTTTGGGGCCGAGGGTCACTTTAACGGCGTTCGCCAGCGTGTCGACGCCGGCGAGCATGCGCTGGCGCGCATCGGTGCCGAATTTTACGTCCTTAGCAGCCATGGTATATTTCCTTACGTCTGGATTGGCTTATAGCAATGTTTGGGGAGGTTGAGAAGTTGCCGAAAGGCTTACTTCTTTTTACCTTTTGCAGCGGTGGCTTCGATCACACCGAGGATGTCGCTCTCTTTCATGATGAGCAAATCTTCGCCGTTGATCTTGACTTCGGTGCCGCCCCATTTGCCGAACAACACAGCGTCGCCAGCTTTGAGTTCGAGCGGCACAACGGTGCCGTCGTCACGACGAACGCCGCTACCGGCGGCGACGATGACGCCCTCAGAGGGCTTTTCTTGTGCGGTTTCGGGAATGATGATGCCGCCAGCGGTTTTTGCTTCGGTCTCGATGCGGCGAACCAGCACGCGATCGTGGAGAGGCCTGAACTTCATTTCTGAATCCTCCAGAAATTAATGAGAAATAAAATGGTCGAGGGGGGTGATCACGGTTGTTAGCACTCCCCCAAACCGAGTGCTAGGGATGTACGGGGCCAAGCCCGACCTGTCAACCGGCGCTTGGCGAATTTTTTGTGAAAAAGGTGAAAACAGCCCGATTGCGGGCATTTTTGGCGGCTCAAAAGCCGCTGGCATCCCAAATCGCCATGACTTTGCCACGGTACGGCTGAACGGAAATCGGCGCAGACAGGGGGGCGAGATCGCTTTTGCGCAAGGTCGCGATCAGCACACCGGTGGGATTGGCGGCGGCCCAGGCTTGGCCGTCGGCCATTGTTTGCAGGGTGACGACGGGTTGGCTCAGACGGCCCAAAAATTGGAACTCGCCGTGATACTTGCCGATATACGCCACCGGGCGGCTTTGGTCTTGCCATGCCTTGACGCGCTTGGCGGCGGGTTCCAGGTCGTAGGCTAGGGAAAATGCTGGGGCTGCGGCCATGTGCACCATAACGATGACGCTGGCGGCCAGCGCCGCGATCAGGCGCACCTCGGCGCGCGGACCGTTGGTTTTGCTGAGGGCTGCGGCGAACGCCAAGATCACCACCGGCACCAGCCACAAAGGCTCGGCCACATGCACCCAATCGGGCAGCGGCTTTTTCAACAGCGGCGAAATCACGTCTTGCGCCAACAGGCCCACCAGTAAAATCAGCGCAATTGCGCCGAGCGCCAGTGCGGGTACGCGGTGGCCTTTGCACGGTGTTTGTTCACCGCTGAGCAGATAGGCGGCGAACAACGCCAATGCCGGAAAGATCGGCAGAAGGTAATGGGGCTGCTTGCCGCTGATGGCGGAAAAGATCACAAACGCGGCCCCGGCCCAGATCAGCAGCATGCGCACGCTGCCGTCTTGGGACGCCGCACGCAGGCCCCGGCCTTCTTTCCACGCCGTGCGCGCACCGATGGCGCGCCACAGCCGTGGCCACAAGGTCCACGGCAGTACCATCAACGGCACCACCCACAAGAACCAATAAAACGGACGGCGGTGGGCGAAGGATTTGACCATGCGGTCAGCGCTTTGCTTGATAAAGATGGCGTTGCGGTATTCCTCGCCACCGATGAGGGCTGCGGGAATCGCCCACGCCAGCGTCACACCGACGCCGACCAGGACGGAAATCAAAACGCCACCGTACCACTTGCCCCAGCTTGAGGTGCCGCGACCGTGAACCGTGGCCGGACCCCACAGCGGTGCAAACAGCGCCACGGGCAGGGTGTGCACCAAAATCGCCGGACCCTTGGCCAGACCGCCGAGGCCCAAGCCAAGACCGGCAAGGGTCAGCCCCAGCCAAAAGCCTTTACCTGTAGCGAAGCCTTTCCACGCCTTGACGTAACCCAAAATCGCCATCACGGCGGCGAAGGTCACGATCATGTCGAACATGGTCATGGTGGAAAAGACCGTCCAATACAGCCCTGTGAGCATCATCAGCGGGGCCATCATAGCGCGGGCATCACGGATTTCGGCGGCGACGTCGGGCCACAACTCACGCGCCAGCTTGGCGGTGAGCCACAGCGTGCCCAAACCAAACAGCGGCGCGACCAATCGCGCCCAGGTTTCAGATACACCGAATATCGCCCAGCCTAAGTTCATCAACCAGAAATACAACGGCGGTTTGTGGCTGTAGAGTTCGCCGTTCAGCGTCGGCACCCAATAATCGCCGCTTTGCCACATTTCCCACGCGACGGTGATGTAGCGGGTTTCATCAATGGGCAGCAACGGGCGTAGGAAAATCGCGGCACTGAACAGCGCGCACCAGACCAGCGCAATCAGAACGGTATCTGTTTTGGTCGAAGAGGCGTTCACGGTGCGCGGAATCCTTATTGGCTCTGGTGCTCGGTTTCGTCTTCTGGCTCATCTGCGCCCAGCTCTTGGTCGATGCTTTTGTCCAGCGATTTGCCATGGCGGAAACGGCGGTAAAGATAAACGCCCAGCAGCCCCGACGCCACGAACAAAATGACGCTCAAGGAAATGCGCAACGCCGGATCGACGGCGACGCCGCTGCCCAACAAGGCGAAGATCATCGTTTGCGGCAGGTAGCCCAAGGCCGAGCCGGTGAAAAATGGCACCGCGCGAATGCTCGACACGCCCGCCGCCAAGTTGGTCGCGACGTTGCTGCCCAGCGGCAACATACGGATCAAAAGTGACATGGAAAAGGTGTGGTCATGCAAAAAGTCGTCAAGGCGGCGCACGCGGCCGGAAAACTTTTTTTGCAGCGGCGCGCGGGCCAGCAGGCGGGCGTAATAAAATGCCCCGATGCAGCCCAAAACGGTGCCCAAAAGAGCCAGCGCCGTGCCCATTGTCAAACCGAATGCATATCCGGCCAGGCCGCTGACCACTTGACGGGGCAGCCCGACGCCGGTCGCCAGCGCGACCAGGCCTAAGAACAGCAATTCGCCGGTGAGGCCTTGGCCTTTGATGTGGGTGTCGATCCAGTCGTTGCTCAGCACGTTGCCCAGATCGGCTGCTTCCCAAAAGTACAAGGCACCGGCCAGCGTCGCCATGACGGCGATGCCGCGTAATATCAGGCCAGGGCTCATGCTTTTGCTCATGGTTTATTCGGGCTTTGCTTCGCGCACGGCACTGACTTGCGGTTTGGAACCGCGTGCCGCCAGCCACATTACGCCGAGCACATCGCGCACCGCGACCGACAGGCGGTCCCACATGCCGTATTTGGAAATGCCGCGTTCGCGGTGACGGTGATTGACCTCAATCGACACCACCTCACCGCCGCGGCGGATCATCAGCGCTGGCAGGTAACGGTGCATGTGATCGAAACGCGGCATGTCGAGAAACGCTAGGCGGGTGAAGACTTTGAGCCCACAGCCGGTATCGGGCGTGTGATCGCCCAAAAGCTTTTGCCGCACCGCATTGGCGAGCTTGGACTGAAAGCGCTTCCATTCGGTGTCTTTGCGTTTGGAGCGCCAGCCAGCCACCAACAATATGTCGGGCTCTTGGGCCTCTTTCAGTCGTGCAAATAATGCGGGGATGTCGGCGGGATCGTTTTGTCCGTCACCGTCGAGTGTCGCGATATAGGTCGCACGGGCGCGCCTCACGCCGGTGGCGACCGCAGCACTTTGGCCGCACGCCGTTTCGTGGCGGTAAACGCTCAAGCGAGGCTGTTCGGTGGCCATCTCATCTAGCTTGGCGGCGGTGTCGTCGGTCGAGCCGTCGTTGACGTAGACGATTTCATAGTTGGCGACGCCCTCGAGCGCCGCCGAAATTTCTTCGATCAGCGGGCGGATGTTTTCGCTTTCGTTGTGCACGGGCACGACGACGGCGATCTCAAACGGCTGGCTGGTTTCAGGGTGTGTTGTCATGATGGTTCTGGATGGTCCCCAAACCTCTGCGAATCCGCGCCCTCAGCGCGCTCGACTTGCCTTGTACACGCTCTCAAAGCGCCATACCAGTGCCCAGCGCGCGATTTTGATGAAAAATACGCCGATTTTGGGGCCATCATACATTTCTTCCTTGGCCTTTGTGCGGTTCGGGGTATCATCCGAAAGTATAAGGGCAAACGAAAAGAGCGGTCGTAATGGCCATGGGGCGCCATAGTTTGGGAACACAACGACTGTGCACGATTCATTCGAGCAAGCACTAGATTTTGCGAAACAAGCGCTGGAGCTGATGGTGAAGCACAGTGTGCCTGCTTCGCCCAATAACTTCTTGGTTTGGTACACGCATGTTGCGGGCCGCGAACCGGATTTGACGCGGATGATTTCCATCCTGATCGACAACAATCAAGATTTCACCGAGGCGGTGAGCACGGATCTTTTTGTCAAATTCTTCAGCTCGGAAGAGCACGATCAAGTTTTGCACGAAACCACCACGCGCATCGAAAGCGAACTGCAACATATTCTCGACTATGTCGGCGACGCAGGTGAAGGGGCGGCTGAATTCGGCAAGTCTCTGGCTTCGGCCGAAGGCGATATCCTTGGCGCCAAAGATGTCGAGGGTCTGAAAGACGCCGTGACCAAGGTCATCACCGACACCCGCAAGATGGAAGAAATCAACCAAACGCTGGAATCGAAACTGGCTGAATCCACCAGCGAAATCGGCCAGCTGCGCGAAGATTTGGAAGACATGCGCCGCGAAGCCCTGACCGACGCGCTGACCGGTATCGCCAATCGCAAACTTTTCGATATGGAATTGCGCCGCCAAGCCCGTGACGCCATGGAAGCTGGCGAAAGCATGTGCCTGTTGATGCTCGATATCGATAACTTCAAGACGTTCAACGACACCTATGGCCATCAAACGGGCGACGAGGTGCTGAAGCTTTTGGCGTCTACTATGACCAAGGCGGTTAAGGGCGATGACGTGCCCGCGCGCTATGGCGGCGAAGAATTCACGGTGATCTTGCCGTTCACCGATCTTGATGGTGCCGTGCATGTCGCCGAACATATTCGCGAGCGCATCTCCACCAAAAAGCTGGTGAACCGCGCCACCAACCAAAATCTTGGCCGCATTACGGTGTCGATTGGCGTGGCGGTGTTCGAATTTGGCGAGTCGCTGAACGATTTGATCCGGCGTGCGGATCAGGCGCTGTACAAAGCCAAAGGCAATGGCCGCAATCAAGTCGTCAGTCAGGCGGATTTGAAAAGCGGTGAGCTGACTTTTAGCTGAGTTTTTTCTTCAGGGCTCTCTGGCGTTGAGCGCGTTCGTCCTTTATTATCAATGAATTGTTCGCCTATTTTCGCGCATTTGGACCGTTCGCATGCCGCGCCCGTCATTATTTCCGCCGTTTTCATCGATACGCCTGTTGCAAGGCGCGCGTAAATTTTTGCGCAACGATCAGCTGATTTTGGCGATGCTGTCGCTGTTCATCGGTTTGGTAGGCGGTGCGATGGTGATTGCCCTGCGCGAAGCCATTTCGTTTTTTCAGTTTTATTTCTACGGCGCACCGGGTGAGCGGCTGTACGACACCGCCGCGCAGTTGCCATGGTGGCAAATTTTGGCGGTGCCGACCTTGGGCGGCTTGGCGGTGGGGTTGTTGATCCGCTACGCCATGCCCGGTGGGCGCAGTCAAGGCGTTGCCGATGTGATCGAAGCCAGCGCGCTGAAAGGTGGACGCATGTCGCTGTCCACCGGTTTGCGCGCGGCGGTGGTCAACGCGCTGTCGATCGGTTCGGGTGCGTCGGTCGGGCGCGAAGGCCCGGCGGTGCATTTGGGTGCGTCGCTGGCGGGGTGGATCGCCAAAAAACTTCATCTCAGTCGGTCTTTGTCACGCACGCTTTTGGGCTGTGGCGTGGCGGCGGCGGTGGCGGGGTCGTTCAACGCGCCGATTGCGGGCGCACTGTTCGCCAACGAAGTGGTGATCGGCCATTATGCACTGAAAGCCTTCGCCCCGGTGGTGATCGCATCGGTGACCGGCACGGCGGTGTCGCGGGCATATTACGGTGATTTTCCAGCGTTCGTGTTGCCGCCCCATGAAATCACCTCGTATCTGGAATATCCCGCCTTCATCTTGCTTGGCGTGTTGGCGGGGCTGGTGGCGAGCTTGCTGCTGCGGGCCATTTTTACGGCTCAGGATGTGTCGCAAAAACTGCCGGGACCATCTTGGCTACGCCCCGCTGTCGGGGGTTTTTTTGTTGGGGTGATCGCGTTGTTTTTGCCCCAGGTCTTGGGCGTCGGTTACGGCATAACCGACGATGCGCTGAGCGGCAGTGTGGCGTTGTGGCTGTTGATCGCGGTGCTGGTGGGCAAAATCGTGGCCACCGCGTTGAGCCTCGGTTTTGGATTCGGCGGCGGGATCTTTTCACCGTCGTTGGCGGTCGGCGCGATGCTGGGCGGCGCGTTTGGCATCATTGCCACGGGGGTCTTTCCCTCCTTGCAGACCGGTGCCGGCGGCTACACCTTGATCGGCATGGGCGCGGTGGCGGCGGCGACCTTGGGCGCGCCTATTTCGACCACCTTGATTGTGTTCGAGCTGACCGGCGACTACGAACTGACCATGGGCTTGATGTTGGCGGTGGTGGTGTCCACCGGCATCACCCGCCAGATTTCCAAAAACAGCTTCTTCCAGCTGCAACTCGAACGGCGCGGCCTGGATTTGAAAGGCGGTTTCGAAAGTGCGCTGCTGCGCGCCAGCCGGGTGTGTGACGTGATGGAAGAAAATGGCGAACTGGTCAGCCCCGACATGCCGCTGTCGCAATTGCGGGTGTGCTTGCAAGAAAGCAAGCTGGGCGAGCTGTTCGTCGTTGATGAGGACGCGCGTTTGGTCGGCACCATCACATTGGCGGATTTGAGCGAGACCGCGTTCGACCCTGCCATGGACATGCTGATCAACGCCGCCGACGTGGCGCGACGCAAACCGCCTATGCTTCAGTGCAATGACCATTTGGAAGAGGCGTTGAAGAAAATTCGTGGATCGGGCGAGCATCTCATCGCGGTGGTGGATGACTTTGAATCCCGCAAGTTCCTCGGCACGGTGGAAGAAAAACACGTCATGTCTGCTTACAACCGCGCGCTGCTGCAAAGCCGCCACGAAGAACGCGATGTTTAAGTCTGCTTTGCGCGTTTCGGGTCTTTTCGAGCGGCATGCACGTGCTATATATCGCTGATGAACGATCCTTTTGAATTGATGGACCCGGCTGACGAACCTGTGGCTTCTGCGCCATCTGCGCGCCCTGCGCCGTATCTCGATACGCTCAACGAAAGCCAGCGCGAAGCGGTCGAGGCCACCGACGGGCCTGTGTTGGTGTTGGCGGGTGCGGGCACCGGCAAAACCCGCGTGCTGACCACGCGCCTTGCGCACATCTTGCTGCAAGGGCGCGCGCGCCCCGGTGAGATGCTGGCGGTGACGTTCACCAACAAGGCCGCGCGCGAAATGCAAGAACGCGTCGGCACGATGCTTGGCACCCCGGTCGAAGGCTGGTGGGTGGGCACCTTCCACGCCCTGGCCGCGCGCATTTTGCGCCGTCACGCCGAAGCGGTGGGGCTCAAGCCGAACTTCACCATTTTGGACACCGATGATCAGATCCGCCTGCTCAAGCAGATTTTGAACGCCCGCGAAATCGATCCCAAGCGCTTTCCGCCACGCACCTTTTCCGCCGTCATTCAGCGCTGGAAAGACCGCTCATTGATGCCCGACAAGGTGCCCAGCGCGGATTCTGGCGACGCCTTGGACGGCAACGCCATCGCGGTTTACAAAGATTATCAGCAACAGCTGAAGCGCCTCAACGCGGCGGACTTCGGCGATTTGTTGATGCTGTGCGTCGATCTTTTTCAGACCCAGCCGGAAACCTTGAAATACTATCAAGGTCGCTTTCGTTACATCATGGTCGATGAATACCAAGACACCAACGTGGCGCAATATTTGTGGCTGCGCTTGCTGGCGATGGGCCATCAAAACATCTGCTGCGTGGGCGACGACGATCAATCGATCTATTCGTGGCGCGGGGCCGAGGTCGGCAACATCTTGCGTTTCGAACAAGATTTCGCGGGCGCAAAGGTGGTGCGTTTGGAACGCAACTATCGATCCACCCCACATATTCTGGGCGCGGCGTCCGGCCTGATTGCCAACAATGAAGGCCGACTGGGCAAGACCTTGTGGACCGACTTGGATGAAGGCGAAAAAGTCCGCGTGCATGGCGTGTGGGATTCCACCGAAGAAGCCCGCTGGGTCGGTGATGAGATCGAAGCGCGCCAGCGCCACGGCGACCGCTTGACCTCGATGGCGGTTTTGGTGCGCACCTCGGCACAGACGCGCGAGTTTGAAGAACGCTTGATCACGTTGGGCATTCCTTACCAAGTGATCGGCGGCTTGCGCTTTTACGAACGCCAAGAAATTCGCGACGCGGTGGCGTACCTGCGCGTGATCGCCCAGCCCGACGACGACCTGGCGTTTCAGCGCATCGTCAATCTGCCCAAGCGCGGCCTCGGTCAGGCGACCATGCAGACGGTGCACATGCATGCCCGCGTGCGCGGCATTTCGCAGATCATGGCGATCCGTGAGCTGCTCACCACCGATGAGTTGAAGGCACGGCCGAAAAAGACTTTTAGCGATTTGATGACCGTATTCGACCGCTGGCGGGTTGAAGCGCAGGACCATAGCCCTGCGGAGCTGATGGATATCGTGCTGGACGAGTCTGGGTATACCGAGATGTGGAAGCTCGACAAATCCATCGACGCGCCGGGACGCATCGAAAACCTCAAGGAATTGGTGGTGGGGCTAAGCGAGTTCGACACGCTGACCAGTTTCTTGGAGCACGTCTCGTTGGTGATGGAAAACGAAGACAGCAAGAACATCGACAAAGTCACCCTGATGACCTTGCACGGCGCGAAAGGCTTAGAGTTCGACACGGTGTTTTTGCCCGGCTGGGAAGAAGGACTGTTTCCCCACCAGCGCGCGCTGGACGAAACCGGTACGCAAGGCTTGGAAGAAGAACGCCGCTTGGCTTATGTCGGCATCACCCGGGCGCGCAAACGGGCCAACGTGACCTTTGCCGCCAACCGCCGCATATACGGCCAGTGGCAATCCTCATTACCGTCGCGCTTCGTCGATGAGTTGCCGTCTGATCATATCGAACGGGCGGGGGATTTAGGCCTCAGTCAGGGTGGATTTCATAGTGGCGAGTCGCCGTACAGTGCTGGCTCCGGCACCTCTCAGGGCTATGGTGCAGGCTGGAAGCGCGCGCAAAATCGAAAGCGTGAAGACGAGCTGGTGTTCGCACCCGCGCGCATGACGGCGGACGGTTTGGGTGTCGGACAGCGCATTTTTCACCAAAAATTCGGCTACGGCGCGATCAAATCTGTGGACGGCGACAAGCTCGACATTCAGTTCGAGAAGGCCGGGCTGAAAAAAGTCATGGCCAGCTTTGTCGAAAAAGTGTGAGCGCAAAAGTGAGAGTATGGGTGTGTTGAACTGCACATAAAAAAACGCGGGCCCAAGCCCGCGTTTTGGTGTTCTGATTGCTAAAGGCCTTACAGATAAATCACCGCGATAAAGGCGATGATCACAATGCCGCCCAGCATAGCCAAACCGTACTTTTGTGTCATATCTGTCATCACTCATATCTCCCATTTGGTTGCTCTCGGTCCCCCCCCAGGGACACACAGAGGCTTTTGCGGCCCCTTCGAACGTGAGCGATACTCTGTCCCGTCTTTATATTTTCTGGCAGAACTGTAACACGCCAAATAACCACGTACAAATTAGGGACTTTTAATATAACCAGTTAATAATATTAGGTAAATTACATATACGAGTGATTTCAGGGTGTTGTGGAAAACGTGATGGGAGCACGGATTGTGCGTTGACGTGGGGCTCGGTCTCTTCCATACCATGGGCATGAGTGATGAAACGCAAATTTGGTGCATTTCCTTGGAAATTGCCGACCAACACGTGACGGCGTTCGAGCAAGTGCTTGAGCCGTTGGTGGACTCTTTGATGTGGACAGTGGATGAGCCGCGCGGCGTTCAGCGCATGCAAGGTTTCACCACCACCGCGCCCGACCCGACCGTGGTCAGCGATGCGCTTAAAGCCATGGCGGACACCCTGGGTGTGGACGTGCCTGACGCCTATATCGAAGAGCTCGCGCCGCGCGACTGGGTGGCGGAAAATCTCAAGGGCTTTCCGCCCATCGACGTTGGGCGCTTTTTTATCTACGCCAGCCACATCGACGAACGTCCGTTGGCGGGGCGCATTCCCATGCGCATCGATCCAGGCGCGGCGTTCGGCACCGGTACCCACGCCACCACATCGGGCTGCTTGCAAGCGATCGAAGATTTGGGGCGCCGCCATACATTCGAACGGCCACTGGACGTCGGCACCGGCTCCGGCATTCTCGCCATCGCCATGGCCAAGCTGTGGAAGCTGAACGTTTTGGGCACCGATATCGACCCCACCGCAGTGCGGGTGGCGGCGGAAAATGCGTTGCTCAATGGCGTTGCAGACCTATTGGATTTGCGCACCGGCCCGGGGTTCAAGCCGGTGTCGGAGCGCGAGCGGTTCGATCTGATTGTCGCCAATATTTTGGCCCGCCCGCTGACGGCGTTGGCGCCGGGACTGGCGCGGCGCTTGATGCCCGGCGGTTATGCGGTGCTTTCGGGTTTGATCGTGCGCGATGAGCGTTTCGTGCTGGCTCCGTACCTGGCCCAAGGCTTGAAGCTGGAACGTCGATATGTGCGCGATGGCTGGTTGACTTTGGTGCTGAAAAAACGCGGCTAAGTCTTACCCGGTTTTGCGGTTTGCTGGCGGCGCGGCGTGGGTCGATGGCGTAAAGCGCTCACCCGATCCTTCGGCATGTGCGGTCTTTTGCGGCTCGCCCTTTTTGGCAAGTGAAGTGAGGGTTTCCGCCTGACGTTTGCGTTGGTGGCGAATTTCGGCGGCCAGCTTTTCGACGTGAAAGACGTTGTTTTCCAATTTCTGGATGCGGGTCATGGCTTTGAACAACGCCGCCTGCAACTCGGTTTGATGGTGAGACGCGCGGCGCATCACTTCGCTGGCGAAAAAAAGCGCCAACAGCGAAAGCACGAAGCCGAGTATGCCAAAAGTTTGTGCCATTTGATCTGTACCGTTCTGGTCAGGACCTCCGCAATGCGCGGCTGTCTACCTACAATGGATTATAAGACCTAAAAAAACGGTAAACGGCTGATTCGAATGTTTTAAGTGCGTTTTGTTAGAACGAACGCCACGTCAACGCGATCAGCATCAGGCTGCCGCTGAGTACGCCGACGCCGACGCTCTTGCGCGCGATGATGAAGACCGCCAATCCCGTGCCGGCGGCGACAAAGCGCATCCAGTCCGGGGTCGCGGCCAGCGCGCCGATGGGCATCCAAATCATCCGCACCACCAATCCCGCCAACAGGGCGTAGGTGACGCAGGTGATCCAGTCGATCACGGCGGATTCGGTGCCGATCTTACCCGATAGATAAGCCCCCGCGGCGCGCGCCGCATAGGTCGCTATGGCCGCCAACGAAATCGCGACAAAGGGGGAATACATCGAGGCCTCAGTCATGGCGGACCGCGCGCTTCAACCATGCGCCTTGAAGACGCCGCCCCCAGGGACTGCGGCCAATCCACCATGCCGCCGTGCCGCCGACCAGTCCGGTGGCGATCAAGCTCCAATCGGGGGCGATTTGATACAGCACCGGCCCCAGCACCGCGCCAAACACCAGCGACAGCACCTTGGCGGCGTTGTGCAGGTCGAACAAAAACAACAACATGAAATACAGCGGATTTAAAAACACCAGCGCCAAGGTGATGGGTAGCGGCACCTGTCCGGCCAAATAATATCCGATCACGGTGGCGAACGGGGTGCTCAGATACAGCGCCAAGCCGTACCCGGTCAGATAATGCAGCCGCTGGTCTTGGCGCAAATCCGGCAAGCGGCGCATGGTGCCGACCCAACTGGTCGCGGCGATCAGCATGGCGACGGCATAATACGTCCACACCGCCACGCCGGGGCGGCGCACGTGGGGCAACAGCGACACCGCCAACGGCAACAGTCGCGCATTGATAAAGCCCACCGCCAGCACCACGGCCATCAGCGGTGCGCCGGTATAGGCCATTTCCGCCATAGCGATTTGTCCCGGCAGCGCCCACGTCGATAGGGTTGAAAACAGCGCGTGCCACACCGACCAGTCAAGATCGTGGATCATCGAACCGAAGCCGACGAAGCTGGCCCCCATGACCATCATCGGCACCCTTGCGGCTTCACGCGCACCGCCCCAAAACGCCGCAGGCGGCGTTGAGAAGGCGGATGGCTTCGCAGGGGACGAGGTGTGGGTCATGATCAAACTGCATTTGGGGAGGACGACCGCATAGTGCAACGCGACACTCAGAACCTCAACGGAAATCATTTAGCTGGCGGTGTGCGTTGACGCATGGACATGCGCCGCCGCGCGCCTTAGGCTCAGATCATTCGAGAGCTTGAAATCCGCCATAAGGGGGTGGGCCGTGGACGGTTCCTTCGACATTGCGCAACTGAACCAAATTTTCGACGACATTTGGTTGTTCGTGCAGATGCATATTTTGGTGATTCCCAACTTGATTCAGTTAGCCGTGGTGGCGCTGGCCTATTTGGTGGCGCGTATTGTGGCGCGTCCACTGGTTAAGGTGTTGGACAAGACCCTCGCCGGAGCCTGGGCCAACAAGTACCGATACCAGCTGAACCTGATCCTAAAGCCCTTGCTGATGCCGTTGGCGTGGTTGATGTTTGCCGGCGCGGCGCAATTCACCGCCCTTCAGTTGGGCTGGCCCAACGCCATCATCGGCATTGCGGTCAGTCTGCTTAGGGCATGGGTGGTGATCCGCCTGATGCTCAATTTCATCGCCGATCCGTGGTGGTCGAAAGCGGTGGCGATGTTTGTTTGGGCGGTGGCGGCGCTCGACATCATCGGGCTGCTTGACCCGACCCTGGCATTTCTCGATCGTTTGGCCGTAAACCTGGGTGATTTCCGCTTGTCGCTTTTGGTGGTGGGCAAGGGCATCGTGGCGTTGATGGTTTTGTTGTGGCTCGCCAATGCAGCGGCCAGGTTGGTGGAAAACCGGCTCAAAGGAATCTCTCAATTCACCCCGTCGCAAAAAGTTTTGTTCGGCAAGTTGGCCCGCGTGCTGTTCATCACGCTGGCAATTTTGACCGGCATCAACATGGTGGGCATCGACCTCACTGCCTTGGCGGTGTTTTCCGGCGCGTTAGGTCTGGGCATCGGCATCGGTCTGCAAAAGGTGGTGAGCAACCTGTTGTCCGGTGTGATCTTGTTGATGGACCGTTCCGTCAAACCTGGCGACGTGGTGTCGATCAGCGGCACCTACGGCTGGATCAACGCCATCGGCGCGCGCTACGTTTCGGTAATCACGCGCGACGGGATCGAGCATTTGATCCCCAACGAAGTGCTGATCTCCACCCCGGTGGAGAACTGGTCGCATTCGGATCGCTTGGTGCGCCAGCGCTTGCCGGTCGGCATTTCTTACGATTCCGACGTCAAGCTGGCGATCAAGTTGACCGAAAAGGCGGCGGGTGAATTTCCGCGCATTCTCAAAGATCCGGCGCCGCGTTGCTTGCTCAAAGGCTACGGCGACAACGCCTTGAACTTGGAACTCAGGGTGTGGATCGAAGACGCCGAACAAGGTGTGTCCAACATCAAAAGTGAAATTTATCTGCGCATTATGGAACTGTTCGCGGAAAATAAAATCGCGTTCCCGTATCCGCAACGCGACATTCACGTTAAAGGCCCGGTGCATTTGATGTTTGACGGCACCTTGGCAGGCGATGACCCCGCGTCGGTCAGTGGCGCGGTCGAAGGCGGTTCCGGCGGTCTTGAAAGCAGCCCTCAGATCAAAGGCTCGTAAGCCCATTGTAAAATCGCTTGGCGTTGGCGCGGGCGGCAAAACACGTCGGCGGGTTGGCAATTCTTTTTGATTTTCGGGATGTCACGCGCCCCGAACACTTTCCATCTTTTGATCTGAAAGTTATCCACGCCGCCCGGATAATCGCCGAAATACCAGCCGCCAAAGACGCCCATTTCCAGCATCTTTTGTGGCGTGAGTTGGGGGGTGAAGGGAACGCCGCTCATGATCTTTATATAGGGATCAGATGCGGCGTTTCAGCAGTTCGCCGATTTCTTTATCGCTCAACACCACGGGGTTGGTCTGCATGGATGAGCCGCGGCTGTTTGCGACGATGCGCTCAACATCACTTTCGCCGACGCCATATGTGCCAAGGTGGGGCAGTTCCAAGCGCTCGGTCCAATCTCTCAGTGTGCGCACCAGCGCGTCCAGCGCGTCGTTGCCGTGCAGATTGTCGCTCAGCACCAGCGCGCCTGCGCGAGCGTAAACGGCGAGCGCCGGGCTGGCGGGATCGCGTTCGATCAGCGCGCGGATGTTGATGTCGGTGGCCTCCGCCACCAAGGTGCCGCACACCACGCCGTGGGGAATGGGAAACAATGAGCCCAACGGCTGGGCCAATCCATGCACCGAACCCAGACCCGTCTGCGCCAAGCATATCCCCGACATCAGCGAAGCATAAGCCATGTGGGTGCGGGCTTCTTGGGCACGTATGTCTTGGGCGCGCACACTGTCCTCGCCAGCCAGCAGCCACATATCCCAAAAGCCTTGGGCGAAGCGTTCCAGACCGGACCACGCCAAGGCGGCGGTCATGGCGTTTGAGCGGGTCGAGGTCAGGCTTTCCAGCAATTGGGTGAACGCATCCATGCCGTTGGCGGCGATCACCGATCTGGGACATGTCGCCAGCAGGTCGGGATCGACGATGGTGCTGGCCGCGACCAAGGCATCGTCACGAAACGATTTTTTAAACCCATTGGTACCGTGGCGCGACAGCACCGCGTTCTTGGTGGCTTCGCTGCCGGTGCCCGCTGTGGTGGGCACGCATATCAACGGCGTGGCGGGGCCTTGATAAGGCAACTCAGGCCCGACGCCTTCTAGGTGGTCCATCACCGAATTTGCGGGCTTGAGCAATCCGGCGATGGCCTTGGCGGCGTCAAGCGCGCTGCCGCCGCCGATGCCGACCACCACGTCAAAGGCGTCATTTTTATGCGTGGTCACGGCGTCGTCCACCAGTTCGGGGGACGGTTCGCTTGCGACCTTAAAAACGCTGTAGGCAATGGCGGCCCGGCCCAGCTGGTCTTGCAGTTGTGCCCACGGCGGAGAATCGATGAACGAATTGGCCCCGGTGACGATCAGAGCTTTGGGGCCAAAGCGCAAGATCTCGTCCGCCAGTTGCGACAGCGTGCCCGCACCGAAAATGATTTTCGGCAGACGGGCGATGGAAAATGGCGTCGGGACGATTTGAGGAATAATGGTGTCGATCACGAATGCAGCTCCAAGAATAGGCCGATGTGACCAAGACCATAAACTGGACGCCTGTCGGCTTCAATGCACGGCTGACCTGAAGCATCCTCAGTGAGATTGGGGGGCATAGCTCAATCTCCATATGTTCACAGCATTACAATCGTTTTAAAATTCGCAGCAGGCAACCCACTTGTCAGTCAGGCAGGTGCATGCGGGTAGGGCCAAATGAGAACAGATAATACATTGAGGTGGCTTGAGGAATTCGGTCGCGGCGCGCGCATTATGTTTGCGCTGGCGGTGGTTGTGTTTGTGCTTGTGGTGACGGAATTTGTTGCCTCGCTCAGCACCGAAAAAGCCATCGATCAAGAACGCGCCGATGCGGTCGAGCAACTGTCGCTGATCCGCGCGCATCTTGAAGGTGAAATCAATTCAACGCTCTATTTGACCCGCGGCATGATCAGTTATGTCGCCACGCATCCCGAACTGACATGGAGCGATTTTGAGCCGCTGGCCACGGAAATGGTGACGACGGGACGCCACATTCGCAACCTTGCCCTGGCCCCGGACAATGTCATCGAGTTCATTTATCCCCTGGCGGGTAATGAACGTGCATTGGGTTTGGACTACCGCGATACCCCTCAGCAATGGCCGGCAGTCAAGCGAGCTATCGATTTGGGCAACACCATTGTCGCGGGGCCGCTCAATTTGGTTCAGGGCGGCCAAGGCTTGATCGCGCGGACCCCAATTTATGTTCAGGACCGGACCGCATACCCTGTTGTGCCGCCTGTGTACTGGGGGTTGGCGGCGATTGTGATGGACACGCCGTCGCTGTTCACAGCGGCAGGCGTATCAGAGCGCGTTGGGGGGCTGCACGTTGCGCTCAGGGGTGTCGATGGCCTCGGTGCGGATGGCGAGGTGTTCCTTGGTGACGCCCTGCTGTTTATGACCTCTGGCGTCATCACCCAAACAATAAGCCTGCCGAACGGAACGTGGCAGATGGCGGCTGTGCCCGTGGGCGGGTGGGGCACGTCGGATAACACGCCTCACGTGGTGCGTGGCATCGGTGTCTTGGTGGCTTTTGCGTTTGGAGCTTTGGTGTATTTGTTGTTGTCGCTGGAACGGCGCAACCGCGACCTGGCACTTCATGATCATCTGACCAAACTGCCCAATCGGCGTTTGATGTTTGACCGTTTGCATCAGTTGGCGGCACTCAGCGACCGTTCGAAATTCGGTTTCACACTGCTGTATATCGATTTGGATGGCTTTAAGCCCATCAATGACGAGTACGGTCACCACATCGGCGACAAGGTTCTTATTGAGGTTGGCGAACGGCTGATGGCGCAAACCCGTAAATCCGACACCGTGGCGCGCATGGGCGGTGACGAGTTTGTTATTTTGTTACCGGGTGTTACGGATCACTCGACTTTGGGCGGGGTGCTGAGCAAGCTGCAATCGGGCCTCAACCGTCCCATGAAATTGGCAGGCGTTGAACTCGTGATCCATGCATCTGTCGGTTTCGCGCGCTTCCCCGAGGACGCGGATGACGTCCAGCGGTTGGTCAATTTGGCGGATAAAAACATGTACAGAGACAAAAGCACAAACGTGGCACAGCTTCTTGCCGTCTAGATGGTCAACATTGCAGCCTTTCTTTTCGCTCTGACCATGCTTATTTAGAAGGCATGAGTAGAGTGTACTTTCATGCTTTTTGCGCATTGCTGTCGGCCTCGATGGTGTTGGGCGCTTCGACGGCTTGGGCAGCGGTGTGCGCCTTGCAAGATAGCGCAAGCGTCGAGCTGCGCCTGATCGATCCGGCCCCGAAGTTGGTGAGGACTTCAAGCCTTAACCAGATCAATTCCAAAGCCAAGGCTCACGGCTTGCTCAAACGCGGCAATCTGGTGTTGGGCTTGACCCAAAGCGAAGTCGAAACATCCATGAACATACAGTTCCGCGGTTTCAAACAGGGCGGACAAACATGTTTGAATGTGCGCCGTGTTGAAGCCCGTTTTGGTCATAGCGTGCTGACCGTTCAGGTGCCACAGGAATATGCGAAAGGCAGCTGTCAGTACACCACGGTTTTAAAGCACGAAATGCAACACGTTCGCGTTAATCGCGAAGGGGTGCGCAAATACGCTAGGCTGCTCAAACGTGAGCTGGAAAAAGCCTTGGCTTGGTTCAATCCCCGCCAAGTCAACAGCATGAAAAGCGGCGAAGTCGAAGCTCAACGCATTTTGAAAAGTGTTGTCACCAAGGTCACCACGCAGTTTCACAAAGAGATCAATGCGCAGCACGCCTCGATCGACAAACCGGGCGGTCCGCATGACGCTTCGGGTGCGTGCCGCAACTGGTAGCCTCTCAATTTCGTTTGCTGCACGGGCTATTCGTCATACATATTCATGGTTGTCGGACTTCCGTATCATCTATATTTCCTGTATGATCCCGAAGTATATAGAGCACTGTGTCCAAGCACATTTGGGAATTATATGAGAATTTTTAAGACAACCATTACACGTTTTGAGGTGACGGCTTTGAGCGTGTTGGCGCTGACTTGTTTCGTGACCGCCTTAGACGCAAATGCGCAAACGCTTATACCTCAAGCGCAACCATCATCTCAAACTGATCCTTCATCTCAAACTCGTCTTTCATCCCAAGCTCGTCTTTCATCCCAAGCTCAGGCGGCGGGGCTATCCAGCGCCGCTGGCGTCGATGTTCAGGGCCTTTTGAAAAATGCCCGTTCCGGCGATGCCACCGCTCAGATGAAGATGGGCGATCTGCATATGCAAGGCTCGGGCGTTTTGCACAATTACAGTCTGGCAGCGTCTTGGTATCGAAAAGCCGCCGATGGCGGCAATGCCAAAGCGCAACACAAATTGGGCTTAATGTATCTGCGCGCCGAAGGCGTCGCCCTGTCTTATGCGGATGCGGTGGCATGGTTGGGAAAGGCCGCCGGCGCGGGCGAGACGGATGCTTTTCAAGAGCTCTATCATCACTACCAATCCGTCGCGCCCGATCCAGTTGCGGTGCAGAAATGGCAGGATGTTGAAGCCAGCCTCAATGAAAATCTAGGCCTGGACAATGAAAAATTCCAAGCGCTTTTGGACAAAGCTAAGAACGGGGATGGTGTATCGCAGCGCCGGGTTGCCTTGCGTTACGAAAAAGGCCGCGGCGTGAGCCGGGATTTTGCAGCCGCCAAAGATTGGTATTTGGCCGCAGCAGAGCAAGGCGATGTGCGCGCCCAGGACAATCTGGCTGATCTTTATCTTGCCGGAAACGGTGTAGTTCAGGATCCGTCCCGTGCGGCGCGCTGGTACCAGAAAGCCGCAGATCTAGGTTTCGCCCGCTCTCAATACAGCCTTGGCAATCTGTATCGAAAAGGCCTTGGCGTCGACCGGGATGTTGAGCGCGCGGCCGCGTTGTACCAACAGGCAGCGACAAGCGATTACGCCCGGGCGCAAATGGCGTTGGCGCGCCTTTACCGAAAAGGCGAAGGGGTTGATGAGGATCAGGCCCGCGCGTTTGAGTTATTGAAAGCGGGGGCCGCACAGGGCTACGCCCCGGCGCAGCGTAGTCTTGGGGTTATGTATCAGTTTGGTCACGGCACCGAAATCGATGATGCCGTCGCCGTGTCTTGGTACCAAAAGGCGGCGGAACAAGGCGATGCCAAGGCCCAAGAAAACTTGGGTTTCATGTACCAGTCTGGGCGCGGGGTCAAAAAAGATTATGCCCAGGCGATGGAGTGGTACTTGAACGCAGCCACGCAAGGTTCGGCGCGGGCGCAAAATAAAATCGGTGTGATGTATCAATTCGGCAAAGGTGTCGAGGTCAACGTTGAAGAAGCTCAGCGGTGGTACCTACTGGCTGCCGAACAAGGCCTAAAACAGGCGCAACTCAACCTTGAAGCATTGGGAGAAAGCCAATGATGACTTGGACATGGGCGGTATGGGCAAAGGTGAAAGCCTTTCGTCACAACGAAGACGGTGTCACGGCGATTGAGTACGGCGTGATCATCGCGATGATTTCAGGGTCCTTGCTGATCGCATTGCCCTTGTTGGGGGCGAGCATTTCCAATCCTCTCGATCAATTGGCCAGCGCAATCGACAATGGTGGCGGCGCCAGCAGTGGTGACGATGGTGAAGGTGGCGACGATTCGGATGATTCCGGCGATGACGGCGGCGATGACGATGATGGTGGCGACGACGGCGATGAGGGTGACGATGACGGCGGTGACGATGATGGTGGAGATCACGGTGACGATGACGGCGGTGACGATGATGGTGGAGATCACGGTGATGATGATGGCGGCGACGACGACTGATCGCCCCTTGTCTTTGGTCGTTTTCTAACACCGCCTTCACACTGCTTGTTTCAGGCTCACATGAAAAGTTGTCGCCTCGATTTGGGAAATGTGAGAGACTTACAGCAGAATGAAGTTCGAACACGAACCACCTTTGCAATGGGCCGCCAGACACACCCGTGGGATTGATTCTCGCAGGTGGTTTCGTGCGTCCAAATTCGCAATCTTGGGGCTTGTCGCGCTGAACCTCGCCCTGCCCCAAACGGCGTGGGCCGGAAAAGATAAAGATGACGACGATGATGACGAAATTGAACTCGACATCAGCGAAAGGCGCACGCTTCGGTTCTCAACCATCGCCAGCAGTTACACAGGGCCGGGTGCGGCCACGGTCAGCCCCAGCGGCGTATTGACCGTCACGGGATACGCGATTCATCTGGACGGCAATCCGCGCGCGGCCGAATATAAAATCAAGGGACCCAAGAACGGCACTGTGTTGATTACGCTGCCGACGACTGTGACGGTCAGCGGTCCATCTGGATCGGCATTGCTGACGAATTTTGTGTCCGACCCACCCGCCGGTTCTGTGCAGCTGAACCGCAAAGGAAAGCTGACGCTGAAGATGGGCGCGACGTTGAATATCCCTGCGGGCCAACCGGGTGGGGAATACACGGGCGACTTCACCGTGTATGTTGATCCTCAATAATTACTGCGCCGTTTCAGGGGCTGGGGAACAAAAAAAGACCGCATGTGCGGTCCTTTTTATGCGCTCATTGGCGAGGTGTCAGTTCAATACGAGGTCAGATTGAGCGAGCACTTTACCGCCTTCTTTATCCGTTTCACGGAAGGTGACGTGGATGGCGCCGCCGGGTTTGAGGGTGACGCCATCGGGAACGCGCAACGTCATGACGACTTTGCGCTTGTCGTTGGGGGTATAGACCGCAACGCGACTGATGCGCCCAACCACGATGTCATCGCCACCACCGGCAGGGCGATAGATCGCCACCAAATCGCCGAACGCCGAACGGTCGCCCGCACGGGTCAATTCGATTTCCAATTTTTGAGGCTCGGTATCTGTGGCGTCGGTCAACACCAGATTGCGCATACCGGCATCGGTGCTCAGTTGGCCGTTGCGCACGATGATGGGGATGGTGACGCCATAGATGGGGACCAGTTGAATACGCAGTTCGCCCTTTTCCAGCGGCGTGTCATCGGTGACGCTGCGGCCAGCCCCTTCGGGCGGCACGGCACGGAAAAACATGTGCGAACGATATTCGCCATCAGGCAAATTCGCGGGCTTGCGCAGCGACAGACGCACCACTTGGGTGGCACCGGGCGCGATGTCGATCTGGCGCGGTGCATATCGGATGAGATTTTTAGCCGATGGCAAGGACGTGTCTTCGGGCGCGGCTTGAGCCATCTGGCCAAAGTCGTCCATGGCCATGTCGATCAGTGAGATGCGAAAGGTCGCCGTTGCGCTGCCGCGATTGGCCAGGGTGACTTTGGACGAACGGGTGCGGGCTTCAAACACCACGCGGGTGGGCGAAACGACAAGATCGCCACCACCTTGCGCCAGTGCTGAAAGCGGGACGGCAACACCGGCCCCCGCACATACAAACACCAGCCAAAGCAAAGCCCGTTTCATCATGGTATTCATTTCCTTAAAGTCACTTTTCAGTTACCGGGCGCATATGAGGGGAACTGAATTCCACTCTTGCGCAAATGCGCTATCAATTTGTGAGGGGGGCTGGCTGGTTTGTCAATCAGTTGTAAGACACGAGAATGTTGAGGAAGCCGTTAGAAACCGCTTGCACGCCAAACGGATTGACCTTGGGCATACCCACTTTTTCGGCGGGTGTGCCGTCCGGATTGTCCGCTGAAATTGGGGTTTCGCCGTTCGGGCCGGTGGCGGCGGTTAAATCGAGTTCTATAAATTCGGAGAATTTGACCTGAGCGCCCACGGCGAACACCGCCGTTCCATCCGAACCGATGGTCGGGGTCGTGCCGGCATTGTGTTCGAACGATACAAATTCAACTTGAGCCTGACTGGACGTGGCGGAACCAGGCTGGGGGACGCTGATCGAAAAAGTTTGATCCGGGATGCCGGAAATGCTGAACAGCGCGGGCTGCATACGGCCGAGGCCATCATTTTGCTGACCGTTCGCGGTTTGCATCTGGATATTGTCGGGAGAAACGTTGATCACGGTGGACTTAGCGGCAGGCCTGATCACGCCAATCGAAAAATTCGACAGTGCGCCCAGTGCGGACGGGGACGCCACCACCTCGACGGAAGCCAGACCGCTGGTTCCGGCGGCACCGACGATCATCGGCATCGCAACGGCGATCTCTATGGCCAAAAGGGCCACAGCGATTTTGACGGACCTGGAATATGTGCGTTGCCCGAACACGTCAGGAAGCCTCATGTCATCAGTCAAATGGTTCGTGGTGTTAAGCGTTCTTGTAACTATACGCCCAAACAGCCCTTATTTTCGAGCAGAATCTCGAATAAGGCATCTCATCTGGCCCAATAGAGGCCAATCAGAGCGTAAAATCGCCCGGAGCGTAGATGCACATAGAGCGGGAGCGATAACCGCTCCCGCTCTATAGCGCAATAATATGCGTAACCCTTGCTAAAACAATCAGCCGCTTAGTAGTTAACGGTGATGTTGTAGGTGCCCGAATAAGCACCTGCGACTTGGTTCGCTGCTACGTTCAACGTCGCGCCGACGTTTACGACTGCGGTACCTGTAGCAGACAAGGTGCCTGATCCGCCAGCAAGGTTGGTTGCAATCCCGGTGACCGACATGCTGTTGACGCCGTCGGTCAACGATGCCGTGGTGTCGACAGTAACGGAGTATGCGGTGTTGACCGCACCCGCCACGTTAAAGGCAGCCGCAGCGGCACCGCCACCGAAGTTGGACACACCGGTGTACGTCGCGCCGCCCGCAGGGGAGACCACAACGGTACCCGCAGTAGCAGCAGCGGTTATGGAACCGAAGCTCAATGCGGTGGCTTCTACAATCGAAATCGGGGAGGCGATCGTCGCGCTTGCCGAGCCGGTTATGGCGCTGGCTGCAACGGCCTGGGTGCCTGTGAACGCAATAGCAGCAACAGCGGCAATCGCGGAAATCTTTGTCGTGTAGCTCATAAAAAATCCTTTTAGCATGGGCCGCCAAGGTTTCATTGGGTGTACGCCCGGCATAAGCTTCTGCTCACATTGCCACACGTTGTTTTGCTTAGTTTCGCTTTGTTTTTGTTTACTTCTGCATTTTTCAAGAGCACCGTTAAATTGCTTATACACATGCTTCCTGACAGCAAGCTGACAAAACGGGTTATCTACACTTTTTTTTCCGTAAATCATTTTTTAACGATGATTTCATACGTCGGTATGTCACCGTATGATGTGCAGATATGGGCGCGATCATATTCAGCCACGCTTAAGCTGGCCTGAACAACAATCCATTTGCATGGGAAATGTGGACGGAGACGCGCCGACAACGGAGTCTTGTCAGCTTATTGTCAGTTCCGTTGGTTAGATTGTGAGAACATGAGGCGACTGAGCGAATACCACAGACCCAACAAGGCCCCCCTCACCATGCTCGGATTCGGTCTTGCCGTATGCGTGTGGGTGGGGCTGTCTGCGTGCGCGCTCGCCGCATCGCCGCAAACGTCGATACCGCAACCGCCTGCACCCTTAGCGTCGCCCGTGGCCCCGGTGACTTCGCAAGCCGATGAAGACAGCTCGATCGGGCTGGAAGTAGACGGCAAAGACCTGACGGCCCCTGGCAGCGCACCTGCAGACGACAATTTCGATCCCGACGCCAGCAAAATCGTTCACCGTTCCGATGACGAGATGCTGCTTTTGGAAATGCGTCTGGGCGGCGAAATTATCGCCGACGCCATGCTCGGCTATCTGAACGGTTCCAGTTTGCTGCTGCCGTTGCGCGAGTTGGCCGAGGTGCTGGAATTTCCCATCGGCGTGGACCCGGCCTCCGGCACGGCCAACGGTTGGTTTATCAAAGAGAACAAGCTCTTTTATCTGAACGTGCGCCGTGGCTCCGTGGTGGTCGAAGGTCGTCAAGCGACGTTCGATGCGGGAATGGTGGAACTGCACCCCGATGATATCTTTGTCGACATCAGATTGCTGTCAAAGTGGTTTCCGCTCGATATCCGCTTTGAAGTGTCCAAGCTGACCGTAGACGTCGAATCGCGCGAACCGCTGGCGATTGAGATGAAACTGGCCCGGGACGAGTATCGCAAACGGATCTTCAGGGTGAAAAAGCAAAGCCAAGACCTGCCCGAGGTCCAAACGCCGCACAAATTGGTGGATTGGCCGATGATGAGCTTGGACACCAGCACCCGCATCAACAAGCCGCGTAGCGCCAGCGCCAGCTTTTTCACCGATTATAACCTGTTGTCGTCGGCGGATTTGGGTTACGCCAACGCCGAAATGTTCGTTGCGGGAACCAACATAGACAAGGTGACGGGAACGCGCCTTAAGTTTGAGCGCAAGGACCCCAACGGTAAAGTGTTCGGCGAAAGCATCGGAGAAACCCCGATCAAAGAAATTGCCGTGGGCGACATTTACACCCCCGAAATTCCGTTGGTGGCGCGCACCCAATTGGGCCGCGGCTTCAAAGTGTCGTCGCAACCGCTGGGCAACCCGACCGAATTCGACAAAATCACCCTCGACGGTGATCTGCCGATCGGCTGGGAGGTTGAGTTGTACCGTAACGAAGTGTTGATCGCATTTCAGGCCAGCTCCACCGATGGCCGCTATAGCTTCGGCGATGTGCCGTTGCTGTTTGGCGTCAATGTGGTGAAGCTGGTGTTTTATGGTCCGCAAGGTCAAACCCGCGAGGAAATTCAGCAGTTTCGCGTCGGTGCAACCTTGGTCAAGCCCGGCGAGATACAGTTTCGCGTCAGCGGCAGCCAACACGACAAGCGATTGCTGTATAAAAAAAGAAACACCGTCAAAGATGTGGATGGCGACATGCGCCTGTTTGGCGAGGCGCAATTGGGCATTTCAAAAAATATTTCCGTTGGCGCGAACGCATCGATCGTTCCCGACGAAACTGGTCAGCAGCGCTACGCGGGCCTCAGCGCGGGCACGTCGCTGGGCAACATCTATACCCGCGCCGAAGTGACCAAGCGCCAAGGCGGCGGAACCGCGGGGCGCTTGTCGGCACAAACATCCGTGGCCGGCGTCAGCGTGATCGGGCAACACGACCGCTACTATGATTATTTCAGTGAATACATCGCCAGCAGCGGCGACCCTTTGACCAGCGTGTCCAAGCTGCGCCTGGATGGCTCGATTCCTGAAACGGTGATCCCACGCATTCCGTTCGGCATCACCCTTGAACATTCCCGCCGTCAGTCCAAAGCCACCGAAACGCGGCTGACCAATCGCATGTCCCAGGCCATCGGACCGGCGTCGGTGACCAATTCACTGAACGCGTCCTACAACAGAAGCGCCGATGGCAGTATTGACAAAACGGCGAGCGGTTCGCTGCTCATTGGGGGGCGCATGGATGCGTTTCGGGTGCGCGGTCTGGTCGGTTATTCCATCGCGCCGATCAAAGAAATCAGTTCCATGTCGCTCAGCGGCGACTGGACCATTGATAAGACCTATCAGGGCAGTGCGAACATCACCCGCACGCTGGGCAGCACCCCCGGGACAGCCTATTCGTTGGGTGTGAACTCGTCATTTGATCAGTTGTTGGCAGGGCTGGCGTTCGATTACACCAGCGCACGCGAAATGGTCGCCAAGCTGACGTTGAACTTTTCGCTGACCCGCGACCCCAACACCGGCTCCTTCGACATGGCGCGCGGCAACATTGCCAACAAGGGCGCGATGGCGTCGCGGGTGTTTTTGGACAACGACGACAACGGCGTGTTTTCAGAAGGCGACGAAGCGTTGGAAGGCATCGGTTTTACCGCCAACGACGCGCCGCTCAAAGGGCGCACCGGCAAGGATGGTTATGCCTACGTCAACGGCCTGGAGCCTTATCGCGAATTGGACCTGAAGGTTGATTTGGCGACGCTGGACGACCCGTACTGGATCGCCCAGCCGGGCGGCGTGCGCACGGTGCCGCGCCCAGGCACCACCGGGCGGTTCGATTTTCCCATCGTTTCGACCGGGGAAATAGACGGATCGGTGTTTCGTGTATGGAATGAGGGCCCCGGCAGCGTGTCGGGCGTGGTGGTGCAATTGCTGAAAGAAGACGGGACCGTGGTGCGCGAACTTGAAAGCGCCTACGACGGTTTTTACCTGTTTGATTTTGTCGCACCAGGAACCTATACGTTGCGGGTATCCCCTGAGCAGCTGCAGGCGTTGGGGTTGAGCGTCGATACAAAGTACGAAATCAAGATTGACGGTGGCGGCAGCATCGTCAGCGGTCAGGATTTCGTGCTGAAATAGCTTCCGGAAAAAACGTCGCCAATATGTTAAACTGAACGGTAGATGATGAAACTCAGGAGGTGTGTAATGTTAAGCCGACGTTTGAGTGACAAAATCATTGCCGCCCACAAAATTGCTTGCGAAGAGAAAAAACACGAAATCGCCTCGCTTTTGCTGGAAGCGTTGGAATACGACCTGTCGTCCATCGGCGGCGAACATCCGGAACACCGCGTGTGGTCGGATCGAATGGAAGGGGCGTTCGAGCTCCATGAAAAGATCTTTAAGACCATTAAGAAATTTGGCGAATGATGAGTTGTTTTTACGGGGATATGTCGCGGCGCCGTAATACGTGTGAAACATTGACCTGAAAGGATGTGCGCGTTGAAAAATGTCGTGTCGCCGTTTCAAAAATCGTTGGGTTTCAACAGTTTTCCCTGAAAATAATATTACATTGCGGTTGCTAATGTTTATTTCCGGACATACGCTACTTGTTGGGTCGACGGGTTGCATATGCTCGATTGCATATGGGGCCGGTCAGGGAGGAACGCAGGATAATGGGAACCTGCCAGAGGGCTGCCTACACCCAATAGAATATTGACGCACACAAAGTACGATCCGGGAGCCTCATCCCTAGTGGCGACACCCGGCGGAAATCACAAAGCCTGTATTGCGCCGTGGCGACATGCGCAAGGCAGGTGACATCGCGTGTAATGACTTAATTTCCACTTTTGGGAGGAGTTCCAAATGTTCAAACCCAAAACCCATTTTCTCACCAGCGTTCTGGTCAGCACCGGCTTGGTTCTGGCCGCCACTTCGGCGCAAGCGGAAACACTGCGTCTTCTCACCTGGGGTGGCTACGCCCCGGAAAAAGTCGTCGAAATGTTCAAGGCTGAAACCGGCATTGACGTTGAGGTGACCAATTCCAACAACGAAGAAATGATTTCCAAGCTGCGCGCCACCGGCGGCGCGGGCTTCGATCTCGCCCAGCCGTCGCAAGATCGCATCACCAGCGCCCAGGCGGAATACGACATCTACAAGC
>Ga0316204_10004055_pt1 | contig 27356 bp, 24 predicted proteins | sample 6monrhotite_MG_2_FD_205661 | JGI IMG/M metagenome (GOLD analysis project Ga0316204, IMG submission 205661) | Microbial mat bacterial communities from mineral coupon in-situ incubated in ocean water Damariscotta River, Maine, United States -... | ecosystem: Environmental > Aquatic > Marine >...
GGATGCGGCAACTCTTCTTCCTTCATCTCGACTTCAAGAGCACGGAGATAATCACTGATGATCGGTGAAATATAAGCACTTAACACCGTTGCCGAGGTGCGCTCCCATTCCCCGATTTCCGGCAGCACATCCGATGAACATAAAATATGGGTGCCGGGCATTTCTTCCTGGAGTATTTCCTGAGTTCGTTTTTCATGGGCCGGATTGGCAAAGGACCAGAGGTAAGCGATGGCAACGGCCTTGACATCATGTTGTTTCAAATATTTTGCCGCCTCGCGGACAGCCTGTTCATCCAGCTGTTTGAGAATTTTTCCGCCCTTGCCAACTCTTTCCGGAATGCCAAGCCGCAAATATCGCGGGATAAAGTCTTCAGGCTTTTCGAGATAGATATTAAACCGTTCCGGTTTGCCGCCGTTACCAAAATAGATGACATCCCGAAAACCTTCTGTGCCAAGCAGGGCAATCTTCGGGCCGTTTCGTTCAATAAGGGCGTTAGTTGCCCGTGTCTGACCGTGGACCAGCACCTCTGTCGACTTGAGCATTTCAGTGGCGGACAGCCCTGCCTCTTTGGCCAGGCCGACCAGTCCCACCGTAATAGCCTTTAAGGGCTCTTGCGGTGTTGAATCCTCTTTGTAAATGAAGCGCTCACCATTGTCCTTGATGAGAATCAGATCGGTAAAAGTCCCACCGATATCGACGCCAATTCTGAATGTCATGCTTTTTCTCCAGCAGCATAGTTAAAGTGTTCACTGAGCGTTGGGTTTTCGATGTATCGATCTCCTTCTTTCATGCGTATCTCTGCCCATTCTCCTATGCCGGGACTGGTCGGTTCGACCAGCGGCCTGTTGATTCTCTCGGCAAGCTCACGCCGTCTTTTTTCTGTGGCCTCCCTATCCAGTGTCCTTTCAAAATCATCCTTGCATATCACACCGAAAATATTCTTTGTTATGTCTTCGCCAATAATGCCGTCTCGAAGATTTTGACGCACCTTTTCCGGGTCGCGATCAAGCGGATTGCCCCAGCCACCGCCGCCCGGTGAAACGCTGTTTAGTTTTTCGCCCTTGCGAACCAGTGTCTGACCTGCGGCAGATGTGAATGTACGACTGCCATCCAGATGCCCGACATAGACACCACCACCTGGACTCATTGTGCCGCCATACACGCCGTAAGGCGGATTTCGGTATCCTTCACCGATTGTCATCGATTCCATGACGTCACCAACCGGGCTGAACCGCGTACGAATGCCCGGGCCGCCAATCCATTGGCCACAGCCTTGGGAATCGACCTCTACTTCCATCTGTTCAATAACAATAGGATACATCATTTCCATCTGTTCCGTAGAACCGCAGGTGAGACCACCAAGTGCCGACAGGGAATACCATAGCGGCCAGCCATCGGTATTTTTGGTTGCTCCTTGACCGCCGCCGCCGCTGAAAGTCATACAGGCCCATGGGACACCCGTTTCCGGGTGAATGCCGTTGAAATTAGTGATGTTCGCGCAGTGCGGACTGCCGGCCGGTACCTTGTCCGGAATTGCTTCGGCCATAGCGATATTGATCGCAACCTGTAGTCGTTCACTTGGCCCCTGGGTGGATTGACCGGTCGCGGCAGGGAATTCGGCGAGGCAGATTGTCCCTAGCTCAGCTTCCGCCGTTATATGTTTCAGCATGCCATGATTTTGTGGAATGTCGGAATCCATATAACATAGGAAGGGGACGGTGGATGCGGCCTGCATCACCGCATAGGTGCAGTTGGCCGAGCCGGCAGACTGGGGGCCACTACCGGAATAATCAATATGAATGTTGCCGTCATTAACCGTTACCTTGGCTTTGATTGGAATATCCGTGCGGCCCCTGCCATCGTTATCTGCCCAAGTGAGGCCTTCGTAGGTACCGTTTGGAATTTTCTTCAAGTCTTCCATTGAGCGACGATCTGCATAGTCCATCAGCTCATCGACATAGCGCAGGACCATATCCCGGCCGTATTTCTCGCACAAGAGAATCAACTGTTTACGCGCAACGCCGATGCTACCAAGCTGAGCCTGCATATCGCCCTGCATCGATTCAGGATATCTTATATTGGCCAGATACAAGCGCATCATATCGTCTCTAATTTTGCCCTTTTCAACAATCTTCACAGGTGGGATGATCAAGCCTTCCTGATAGATTGTCGTTGCTGACGGTACGATACTGGACGCTTCCATTGCCCCGATGTCCAGCTGGTGTCCGCGTGCTACCGACCAGAAGGAAATCTTTCCATCGACGAAAACAGGCGTAGCGGTCACAACATCCGGCAAATGGGTGTTGCCCCCATAGGGGTCATTGACCATGATCACATCACCATCAAAAATATCATCCTTAAAGGTCTTGATGACCTCAATCAACAAGGTGCGAATGCTGTTACAGTGGATAGGCAGGCATTCAGCCATGCTGATCTGGCGCGGGCCATCGGGATGTGCGTCATAGATCATACACGAGTAATCCCGTGCCAAGGACAGTAGAGAGCTCCAGGCTGTGAGTTCAAGAGCCAGCGTCATCTCTTCGCCAATCGCTTCAAAGCGACTTCTGATTACACTGAATGTAACTGGGTCTATCTCAAACTTAGCTTCATTATTTTCAATATTGGTCATTGAAATCCTCCCGATGATTTAATGGCAGCCTCACAGAATATGTAAAGTTGTTGGATCCGCAAAATGGTCTTTGAACATGGGGCTACAGATTATGTCGATTTCGCCGCTGTTCTTACCAATCGCTCTATACTATATACCAAAAGTATATTTGTTTTGTAAAGCAGTCAATCTCAAAAATCAAAATTTATACCCGGCCGTCATACCCCATGTCGCTGGTGGTGAGGCGTATCTTGCTACGGTATCATAGGCCGTCACCACATTGTTCCAATAGTAGGTGTTCGTGATATTCTTGCCCCATAGGGAAATGCGCCAACTGTCATCGGCGGCGTATAAGCTGGCTCTCAGGTCCAGAACTGCATAACTCTTGATGCCGAATACTTTGAAATTATTTGGGGTTACATTTGCTGGTGTTATGTCCCCACCGACGACAGCCACTGTGCTTGACCTTGCGTTGAAGCTCGCACCGATTGAGGCATTCAGCTCATCGGATACAGGGAAGTCATAATCAATATTGATCCCGCCTTGATATTTGGGTGTGAAAGGCACACGTGTTCCGGCAAAGTCGGCGGACAAGCCGGCCGCGTTGATGCCGGTGAATTCCTGAATTTCGCTATCCATATAGGTGAAGGCGGCGTTAATGTTCAGTCCCGTTAGCGGCTGGACCCGAAGTTCGAGTTCAATACCTTTAACCTTTGATTTGGGGATATTTTGCAATATATCAAGCACACCAAAAAGCGGGTCAATGGTTTTGGACCGCAGTTGTTTGTCAGTATAGTCATAATAAAATACAGCGCCATTGAGCTGGACTGTTTTTTGCAATAGGGCGGCCTTGAAGCCAGCTTCGTATGAAAGCAGAGTTTCTTGAGACACTGGTAAATATTGCGAGAAAACCGAGGCTGACAAGGTGGGGAAGCCCCCTGCTTTATAGCCTCTTGCCACATTAGCATATATCAGCACGTCATCCTTGGGGGTTACATCTATGCCCACGCGCCAGGAGACATTGTCTTCGTCGAGGGTGCTGCCGTAGGCACCTGGTGCGAAGGGCGCAACACCGTTAACCGTCTCCGTTAGATTGTTGATCACAAAACATTGCCCGGCATAGGGGCCAAAAGCCCCACCCAGAAGAAGGTCAAAGAAGAACGGCCCGACATCTGTTGGCAGACCGCTGGTATCTGAATTGCAGTTGGTGCTGTCCGTTTTGGCTTTGGTATATCTCATGCCTGCCTTCAATGTAACGCTCGGGCGTATTTGATAATCAACATTCCCGAAGAAAGCATAATTTTCCATATCCTGTTCGCTGCTATAATGTGCGCCGGTGATGATATATCCGAAAACAGGGCCAAAGGTCGCCGGGAAGGAATTGTCCGGGTAAAAGACATCAATCACCTGATCAACATTACTGCGCTCGTAATTGGCACCCAGAACCCACTGCCACGGGTGAGCATCCATGCTAGATAACCGCACCTCCTGCGCAAAACTTTTGATCTCGCCGTTATCTGTGGGAAGGTCAAGCGTTGATGCCGGGATGCCGTCCCCATCATTGCCCTGCTCCTGATTGTAATCAACATAGGAGGTCAGTGACGAAAACAGGATATTCGGATTCACATTAATGTCCATGCGTAACGAGGTTTGCCACAAGCTGTTGTCGCGGTGCGTCATGCCCGGTGTCCAGTCGGCACTACGCGGCGTCTGGGTAGATAGCGCGGAATTTGCCAAAATATCGCTAATCACGGCGTTTTGAGGCTGAAGAGCAATATACTGCGGTGCCTGCGTATCGCTTTTGTCAACCCAGCCATTCACATTCAAAAGGAAGCGGGCCGTCTCAGAAGGTGTATAGGCCAATTGCACGCGCCCCTTGTAATTTTCCCGCTTGCCATTGCGGTCATCTGTGCGCGTATCACTGACCTGCCAGCCATCACCGTCTTCCACCCGCAGAGAGACCCGTGCGGCCAGTACATCTGATAGCGGGCCGCTGATGTAGGCCTCCCCGGCAAGGTGGTTGAATCTTCCATAGGTAAGATTGATCCCGCCCTGCAGATCCTCTGTGGGTTTGGCTGCGATATAATTGATGGCTCCGCCTGTGGCATTTTGCCCAAAGAGCGTTCCCTGAGGCCCTTTCAGAATTTCCACCCGCTCAATATCGTAGATCGCATGGGCACCCAATATGGGAAAAGCAAGAGGCATTTCGTCAATATAACTACTAACCGTAGGATATGCGGCAAGGGATGTTTCATAAAATCCTATGCCGCGCAGGGTGAACACCGGCGTACCATTGGCACTGTTTGTATAGGATAATCCCGGGATGATGGCGGCCAGATCCTGTTGGGAAGTAATCCGTCGACGGTCAATCTCTGCACCTGAGAAAACACTTAGGGTCAAGCCGACTTCGTTTAATCGTTGCTCACGCTTTTGGGCGGTTACGACAATTTCGTCAATGACCTTGTTTATATCTTTATCTGAAACTGTTGTATTATCAAATGCTTGTGCATAGGCTGGCAATAGGGTAGACATAGCTATCGCAAATGTGGAAACAGCCGTGAGCCGATTATTGGATGTAATGAATATCATTTTTAAATACCTTCCTGTTGATGCTCCCCGAAATATAATCCCGAAACCGATACAGGTCCGAGCGATCAGAGGGGCGTTTTGGCGGTTGTTAAGGAATGCGTATATTACTATTGCTATTCATGAACTCACTATATACGAATAGTAATTTAACATTGGACAATAGAGATGTCAAACTTGCCGGAAAGAAAAGCTGCCGCGCCGCGCCGCAGATTGTCACGGGAAAAACGTCGTCAACAGTTGATTGGCATGGCCTGGCGGCTTGTCCGCGATAGGGGAACAGATGCCTTGACACTCGGTTATCTCGCCGAAGTTTCTGGTGTGAGCAAGCCCGTGGTCTATAGTCATTTCAAGACAAGGGAAGCTTTATTGGTGGCCTTGCACTTCGAGTTTGAAAATAGGCAAAATTCCTTTTTTGACGCTGCCATAGCCGCTGGCGGAAATACCCTTGAGGATCGTGCGGGGACTATCGCCGAAACTTATGTGGCGTGTATGCTGGAAAAGGGCAAGGAGATCCCCGGTGTCATCTTGGCCTTGGCAAGTTCGCCTGAACTGGCCAAGGTGCGAAGAGACTCCGAAATCATTTTTATCGACAAGTGCCGGGAGTTGCTGCAACCCTTTGTCGGGTCACGTGGGCTGAATATTGAGGGTTTATGGGGTGTGCTTGGTGTGGCACAGGCGTTGACCAGGGAAATGTCCGCCGGTCATTTTACGCCTGAAGAGGTGCAGAAAGAGATTTATAATATTATATTGGCCGTTATTCGCCGTTCTTAGGAGAACCCACGTTTATGGCTTGGTTTGTTGCGCTTCATAGGCTTGCCAGCTACGGGAAAGAATATAGGCCTGAAGTGCTTTGATATCTTCATCAGAAAACTTGTCTGTAAACAGGTTCATTCCGGCTGGCCTTGGATTTCCTTCAAGAATATCCTTGAAATAAGGCGTCTGCACAGTGGCGGAGCGCCGCAAATCAGGGATGCTTCCTGTCCAATGTTCGGCCCGCATGCCATGACAGGTAACGCAATAATAAAATAGTTGCTCACCATGTCGGACCAGTTCCGGATCAGCTTTTGGCAATTCCGGCTGCTCAAATTCATCGATCAAGGCAGGGGTGAGCGCATCCGGGGGCAGGGCGGCTGTGCCGCCCAGCTTGTAGACCAGAAGTTGAGGCGCACCAAATGCATCGGGGCCAAAGCTCCAACGCTGGAACATGTTGCCAAGAACCGAAGCGGTGGCTCCGGTATTGACAATCACATATTGCGTGCCGTCGACCATAACCGTTGTGGCGGCTGCTTGAATACTCGACCCTGTGGGTTGGGACCAGAGCTTCTTGCCGCTGTCTGCGGCATAAGCCACGAAGTCACCGTTTGCGGTACCTTGAAAAACCAGATTTCCGGCCGTGGATAAAAGGCCGCCATTCATTTTTTGGGGATAGGAAATTCGCCATGCTTCATTTTGGGTGACAGGATCCCATGCGATGAGCCATCCAAGATTTCCACGGGCATCAGGATCATGTGAGGCAATATCAAAGTCTACGCTCGTTCCGCCGCCTTGTCCGTGATAGGTGTATGTCGCCCGGGCATCAAAGGTAGGCAGATAGGCAAGCCGCGTTTGCGGGCTGTAACTCATTGTCTGCCAGCCGCGTGTCCCTGTTGGCCCGGGGTTCACCATGACGGTCTTTCCCGGCGTCAGGTCATAGCGGGCGTCCGGATTTTGGATTGGACGACCGGTGGCCGGATCCAGTCCGGAGGCCCAGTTCACAGGGAGGATTTTTTCACCGGATATAAACTGGCCCGTTTCGGCATCGAGAACATAGAAAAAACCGCTTTTGGGTGAATGCAGCAGAACGCGGCGTTTTTCATTGTTGATGGTCAATTCCGCGATAGTAATCGGGTTGGTTGAATCATAGCCCCATGAGCCGTCGGGTGTTTGCTTGAAATGCCATTTGTACGCGCCCGTATCAGCATCCAGAGCGACGATTGAGGCCGTGAATAATTCATCGCCGCGATTTTTTCCGCGTTCAACGGCTGGTTCAGGCTGGGGGTTCTGGGTACCAAAAACAATCTGGTTCAGCACCGGGTCGTAGGTAATATCTCCCCAGACACTGCCGCCGCCATATTGATCCTTCAGTAAGGTTTGATCCCATGTCGGGGCGGCCATCTCCATGGCCATATTTTCAAGGGGTTGTCCGCTTTTCGGTGGTGAGGTGTAAAAACGCCATAAACGCTTGCCGGTTTCCTGATCATAAGCATCGATGTAAGGGCGGGTGACGGTGGCCTCTCCGACGGTATTGCCGATAAAGACCTTGCCGCCGCCCACACGGGGTGCGGCCGTGATGGCAATGCGGTCCTGGGTATCGCAAGCAGGTATTTGCCAGACCGGGTTGCCTGTTTGTCGATCAAGAGCGATCAGACGGCAGTCAATTGTGCCAACAAAAATCTTGTCGCCCGCCATGGTAATCCCGCGATGGGCCTGGCTCGGTACAGGTTGCATGCGGTCGGCCAGGTCCGGGATGAATTCCCATAATTGCTTGCCGCTCTTCAGGTCATAGGCCCAGACCCGGGACCGGTTGCTGCTTACATAAAGCACGCCATCTGCCACCAATGGATTGGCAACAGAGCCGTCCAGTGCGGGAAATTCCATATGCCAAGCCAGACCCAGTTCATCAACATTGTCATCCGTAATCTGGGTTAGAGAGCTGAAATGCTGAGCCTTATGATCTCGACCAACCTCTGTCCAATCTGTATCAGATGGCGGCGGCGTACAGCCATATCCGGTCGTAAAAACGACCAGAACAGCAGCACATAAAGACAGGATTTTATATCTATGGCGATATGGAACAATCATGTTGGTCTTCCTATAGCGTATCGACCTGCGTCAGGCAGACAGTATCGGCCAGTTGCTGTTAGGCCGAAATGTCTGGTTACCTGAAAGACGGATCATTCGGACGGGCGAACCCACTTCAGGTCATAGTCCGTTACCCAGGTCTTGCCGCCATCTGTTGTGGTTTTCTGGATTTCCTGAATAGACCCATCAGCATTTTTCACATAACTGAAGCGGGAGTTCGCAGGGCCTACCGGTTCTGCCAGTTGAAACTCAATGGCATTCCCTTGCCAGACTCCAAAGTCGTATTGCAGACGGTAACCGTTACTGGCACCTGCCAAGAAGCGCCAGTTTTTCTCTTTGGAACTATATACATATAGTACGTGGTATTTTGGTTCTCCCTCGACGCTGAAGAAAATTTGGCGTAGCGTGCAGTTATCGATACCGGGCTGAAAAGATGCGCCGCCATATTTACTGCCATCTTTTGTCAGCACATCCCAATCCCCGAGAATGAAGTCCATATCACTACATGGTGCCTTATCCTCATCAGAGGCATAAGCTGCCCCTATCATCAGGCCTCCTCCGACAACAGCCGCCGCGATTCCAGAGGTTTTAAAAATTTGACTAAAAATTTTACCCATTGTTCTTATTCCTTTCATGAATATAAAAATATAGTACCGATTTGTGGCCCGTTAACGGTTGCTCTGGGCCTTGATTTCACCAACAAGTCGTGACCTGACGGCACTGGTTTCACTCCTAAGCGGAGATTTTCTGAGTTTATGGACTTCTTCAGGCCCGAAGGGGCGGAAATCCTCAGGTAAATTCGGGGCGTCAAACTGCCACATCATCCAGTTGATCAGTTCAGCGAGAGCCTTGTCTGAAATAGGGGCCATCGCCACACCCGGGACACGCACAATGTAGGCGCGTCCTTCCGGTATGGTGGTGAATTGCCCCAGCTCATCGACCAGCGGCGGCGTTGAGTGCGTATCACCAAGCCCGTCTGGACGATGACAGCCCTGACAATGTAGCATGTAATTAAGCTTGGCGCGTTTCGGATCACTCACACCCTGCATTTCTGCTTTAATATCCGCAAGAGCTGCGGTATTCATAGTAAAAATAGTGAAACCCATGATGAATAAGACAGATAACATACGCTTTCCTGTCATGGTGATGGCTCCCTATTGTCAGCGGGGCGGATCAGGCGCACCTTGCCAGGGGTTAGTGATTTATGTTTTTTACGGATATCTGCAATTTCATCTGCGGTAAACGGGGCGGCATCTGCGGGCGGTTTGATGATGGAGCCAGCAATATAATTGAGCAGGATGGCCAATTTTGAGTCATTCATTTTCTGAGGCGGCATGAAGCCACGAAAATTCTGGCCATTCACATTAATGGGTCCGCTTAGTCCCTTGCTTACGACCATAACAATATACGCTCTGCCGTCAGGTTTATCCATGAAGGCAGATGTTTGCTCACCCAGCGGGGGGATGCTGCTTGGCACGCCCTTGCCGCTGGATAAATGGCAAACTGCGCAACGCTTATACAGGGCTGCGCCCTGGTCAGTGCTGTCATGGGATGTCTCTGCCATTGCCGTTCCATAGGTCAACCAGATCATCACGCTGAGGGCAACAGCTGAGCGCATCATCCCTCCTGATCCGTCGCTACGCCCACAATGACGGCTGTTGAGCAGGTGTATACCTGTTCAGTCCCGCCCAAACACCAGAGAATTGTATTGTCGAGTTGAGGCCGTGCAATTGGGCGCGCCCCCTGATTGTTGTCGCAGAAGCAGCGTTTACAGGCCGGCTTGCCGCAGCAATCATTGTAGGAAATGATGTAGTTGCGGTTGTCAGCAGGGTTCCGGCAGGTACCGATCCAGGTGATTGGCGACATTTCCGTACCCGGCGGACAGCTATTGACGCTGCCACCGCAGCAGCCGCACAGGTAGCCATCAATCGCGCAATAGCGCCAATAGTCGCAGCTTTTTTTATCGCCGGGATCCTGAGCATTGTCTGCATTGGTATCCGTATCAGGCTCCATGCCAGCAGCCCTTGCCACGGGTAGGGCAGGGAACGCGAAGGATCCAGCGACGGCGCCGCCGATCCAGGCAAACATGCTACGACGTGACACACGATTGGCAATTTTGCGGGTCGCCTGTTCTGTAAACTTGTCCAATATCAACATTTTTCTATTCCCATATGGTTGTGATGGTTAATTCGTCTGTGCCAGAAATTCCTGAAGACTGCTGACGTTTCGGTCTTTGGCCTCAAATAAACTTTCAAGATGTTCCCGGGTGTTGATCAGTCCCATTGATTTAACATGTGCGTTTTCATCAATGAGAACGCCGTAAGGAAGTTTGGCAACAGCAAAATGCCGCCCCAATGTTTCTGATACGACATAATCAAAATTTTTCAGGTTATTGGCCTCTACATATTTGGTGTGATCTACGTCATCACCGTCGCTTGCCAGAAGGATATCGACCCAATCCTTCTCTGCTTCCCCGCAGGAACGCAGAACAGGCAGGAGGCTTTGGCAGATGTGGCAATCCGGAGAGAGAAAGAAAATCAACATGGCTCGTCCGCTAGACGCATCGCCGATGTTGATGGTTTTTCCTTGTATGCTGTCAAGGGATAGCTGAGGGGCTGCTTCCCCGATAGAAATGGTTTTTTGTGGAATCATCAGGGCGCCTGCAGGCGCGATGCGCTGATGCAGAACACCAACCTGGCGGGCCAGGGCGAAACAGATAATGCCAAGTGCCGCGAGGGCAACCCACTGCAGAATGATGGTGGCTATAAGTATCGTCATGAGCTAAAACCTGTTTGTAAGCTTGTCCCGATCTGGTCGCAGACAACGTAGATGACCAATAGGGTTAAACCGCTAATTAATGCCAAAAGTCCCATGCTTGTCGTCCCGACGACCATTGTGCCTGTCGTAACGGCAAGAGCCGTGAAGACCAGAGCCAGATTCCGCATAATCTGAAAACTGCCAAGCGGTGTTTGTTTGCGTCCAAAGCTGCAGCCGCAATCGATATCTTTCATCCCGGCCCGGATTGCCCGCAGTATAAGAAGCAGATAAATACCCCATACCGTGGCCGCCACTATGGCGCCGATCACGCGGATTGAAGGGACCAACAGGGCAATTGCAGCAGTGATCTCCAACGTGGCAGACGCCAAGAGTAACATTCCTCCGGCCCTATCATTAATCCCAGACATGTCATCAAGCCCGGACAGGCGGGCGGCCGAAATGGCAAGTCGAGTGCGGTCAAGCCATTTATGAATGACTGAAGCCACCAGAAGCAGGGCAAGAAAAGCCGAAACATGAACCGTTAATTCTGCCAGCAGTGCGCTCATGGCTAACAACTCACCTTTTGACCGGAATAAGTATCGCCGGACCCCAGGTCGGCATATTGAAGCTGTTCAATGCTTCCCCAGTCTCAGGGTTGTAGACATCAAGTTTCCGGCTGGATGTGGCCACAAGCAATCTTGGCGTATCTTCGTTGGTGATCGCCATGCCTTGGCCACCGTTTGTCATTTTGATGGTTCTGACTTTTTTCTTTTTCTTGATATTAAAAACCCAGATTTCTTTACCATCATCCCTGTGGCTGCCATCAAACCCGTCGGGACTCATTAATACATAAAGATGTCCGCGAGAATCAGCAGTTACGGGATAAGCGGCACTGGGACGCCAGTTTTCCTTGGCTTCCTCAGGGGTCAGCAATGACCATTTCTTACCGATCTTTGGCTTTTTTCCACGCAAATCTATCGGTTGTACATGCCCCAGATAACTGACGAAATAATTTTTCTGATCAATAGCCGCAGGTTTTGAGTATAAGGGATCATCGTCAAGTTTGTTGAAGGGTTTGCTTTCAACCTCACTGATGAGTTTGCCGTTTTTATCGACCTGAATGCTCAGCAGTGTACCATTACCGCACAAACTGGAAAAACCGCGTGGCCCTGTGGGATAGATCAAGGCGCAGCCGGGTATTTCAACATCACCGACCACTTTTCTTTCCACAAGATCAACCACGGTTACCGATGCGGCGGGCGTGAAATTGAACACTAGTCCCAGCTTTTCCTTATCGGTAAACTGGAAGGCATTGGGCTTGGTGACCAATAAGCCGCGTTTGTTGCCGGGCAGGGGGATCTCCCCCGTTGGCGCCAGCGTCCTTTTATCATAAACGGTGATGACGTCTGTTCGATCCCCCCTTGTGCCGCGGGAGAAAAATGTCTCAGAAATATAAAGTTCCGGGCGGGCGGTGCCTTGTAGCATGTTCGGGAAGTAGGACGCGGCGATTTGACCTCGGATATATGTCGGATCCTTGCCATCAAGGTCAAAGAGCTCAACCTTATTGTCTATTGTGCTGGGTGCGACGAGATACTGGGCATAGACCCATGCGAGCGGCAATTCATCAGGGAGTATATCTGTCTGTCCCAATTCTTCGGCTGGTAAGGCTTCCTGATAGTCCGCCGCAGATGCCGGGGACGTCCCCATCATCAACATCGATGCCATAAAAGGCATCACAACGTTAGGCATGATATGTTTCTTGCGCCATTCGTACTTCATCCTGCTCCCCTTCCTTTCCGGGTTTTTTTAACCATATGTTCTGAACTGCCCCCATTTTATCAAAGTTAATCACTATATACAATTAGTATATTGAAACAATTGACAAGTCAAGAGTGCGTGGCCGGTTCGATGGGCTTGTCGAGCTTATGCCAATCTGCGGCGATGCGCCGTGAGGCAATGAGCAATAATATTGCCGCCACAACATAAAAACCGGTGCCGGCGAGGATAGCATAACGCAGGGAATCTTGGCCATAAAACGATGTGAGCATGTCCGAGAGCCATCCAATCGCCGGTGTGCCGATACCGATGCCGATCAAATTGTTGACAAAAAGAAAAATGGCCGAGGTTGTGGATCTCATAACTTCAGGTACAAGGCCTTGCAGGGCAGCAATTACAGGGCCGACCCAGCTCATTCCAAGAGCGATAGGCACGATCAGTAAAATCAACGTCAACCATAATTGGGAAGAGGAAACCCCAATGGCAAAAGCCGGTATGGCGATCAAAAAAGCTATGGCCGGCACAATGGCATAATATGCTTTTGATTTTGCCGTCATACGGTCGGTTATTATTCCGCCAATGGCCAATCCGATGATGCCGCCAATCAGAAGGATGGCCCCGAAGTATAGTGACGCCTCCAGAAGGGTCAGTTCAAAACTGCGGACAAAAAAGCTGGGCAGCCAAAAAAACATGCCATAACCCATCATCGCGGCAAAGGATCCTCCAACGCTCAACAACCAAAAGCTTTTTTTGCCGGACAGAGTGCGCATAACAACGGAAAAGGAGGCCGGTGTTCTGGTTGGTGCTGCCGGGTTATGTTGTCCTCTCGGGTCGCGGACAAGCATCCTGAATACCGGGGCAAGAAATATTCCGAGTAAACCTGCAAAGAAAAAGGCATAGCGCCAGTCAATCAGCGTGGCGATGACCCCACCCAGAACAATCCCACTGGCGCTGCCTATGGGTATAGCAAAAGAATACAGAGCCATGGCGCGCGCCCTTTGTTCGGCAGGATAAAGATCGGCGATCAACGAATAGGCCGGGGCCACCCCTCCGGCTTCACCGATGCCAACCCCCAGACGCGCAAGAAACAGATGCCAAAAGTTTTGTGCCAGTCCGCATACTGCGGTCATCAGACTCCATATAAACAATGCGATGGTCATGATCTTGCCCCGATCATATCTGTCGGCCAGCATGGCCACGGGGATGCCCAGTCCTGTGTAAAATAAGGCGAAGGCTAGGCCGCCCATCAGGCCGAGCTGAGCATCGCTTAAGAGCAGATCTGCCTTGATAGGGATGGCCAATATACCGATGATCTGCCGATCCAGAAAATTCAGGGTATAGGCAAGCACCAACATAACCATTGTCGCTGTCCGGTGGTGTGGAACTGAATTCTCTGCAGTTGTCATATTCTTCTCTCCCTGCTGTCGTCTGATGAATCTGCATCTGGACGCTGGTCTATTCCTCTGGACTTCGCCAGCATAACAACCTAGACTTCACCCGAACAACAAAGCTGAAAGTGATACATGGGAAGGTGCCGAAGCAGTTTTAGGACGCGCTCTTGTGTACTATTAGTATATTATGATGAGATTTTAACAGATGTCAAGTTTGAAGACCAGTGTAAAAGAAGCGCCGCGCCGGCGATGGCCACGCGAGAAACGTCGCCGCCAACTTATTGATGTTGCCTGGCGGCTTGTGCGTAACAAGGGAAGTGATGCCCTGACGCTTGGTAATCTTGCGGAGCATTCCGGCGTAAGTAAACCGGTGGTCTATAGTCATTTCAAGACTAGGGAAGCCTTGCTGGCCGCGCTTTACTTTGAGTTTGATGCTCGTCAGAATGCCTTTTTTGATGCCTCAATGGAGGAGGGGGAAAAAACGCTGGATGGGCGAGCCAAGGTGATTGCCGCAGTTTTTGTGGAATGCATGTTGGCGCAGGGCCAGGAAATTCCCGAGGTCATTTCGGCTTTGGCAGGGTCTCCGGAACTGGCCAAGGTTAGGCGGGAATGCGAAGTTATATTCATCGATAAATGTAGAAAGTTACTGGGGTCTTTTGCCGGGGCCGCCGGTCTGACAGCAGCCGGATTATGGGCCATATTGGGGGCCGCACAGGTTCTGACCCGGGAGATGTCGACAGGTCAATTTTCGCCGCGAGAAGCCCAGGATGAGATCGCTGAAATTATTATCACTCTTGTTAAACATACCTATGGTTGATTCTTGCCTGTGATTGTTTCTTGTTTGTGATTTTTTGGTTCAACGTATTTCTGCACAGGCTCATGCAGGTTTTTTGCGGCAAACCAATGTTTGTGATTGGCTATATTCCAACAGGCCTTCCACGCCGCCTTCGACACCGATACCGGATTGTTTCATGCCGCCAAAACTGCTTAAAGGGGTCAAATATTGAACTTCATTGACCCATACCGTACCGCTTGATATGCGCTGAGCGAGCTGATAGGCGCCCGCTTCGTCTTTTGACCAGATTGAAGCACCCAGGCCATAATCAGACGCATTGACACGCGCAACGACATCTTCAATATTATTGAAGCGCAGCAAAGGCAATATCGGGCCAAACTGTTCTTCCTGTACTATGCGGCTGTCCTCAGGCGGGTTGTCAATAATGGTCACCGGCAGGAAATATCCCGGCCTCTCTATGTCGTGCCCACCGGTCAAGATGGTGGCTCCCGTGGATTTGACATCTTTGATCAGTTCACGCACACGGTCATACTGCTGTTTGTTATTGAGCGGACCAATCTGTGTTTCCTGATCGGCACCATCGCCGATTTTAACGCTGCGGGAATAGGCCACAAGAGCATCTCTTAATGGCTCATATATGTCCGTGTGGATATACATTCGCTTGATCGCAAGACAGACTTGGCCATTGTTGCGAAAAGCGGCCCAGAACAGATCTTTGGCAATTTTCTCCACATCCACATCCGGCAAAATAATAGCAGGGTCGTTGCCCCCAAGTTCAAGGGTCAGCCGTTTAAGGGTCGGGGCAGCAGAGGCCATGACAGACCGTCCGGTCTGTGTCGAGCCAGTGAAACTGATTTTATTGAAGCCCGAATGTTTCGTCATCCATGGCCCTAAATTGTCGCCTCCGGTAATGATGTTGAGTACGCCAGGAGGCAGGATTTTTGAGGCCAGTTCGCCGAACTTTACTGTACAAAGCGGTGTGAAGGGTGAGGGTTTGAGCACCATGGTATTTCCAGCTAACAACGCCGGTGCAATTTTAAGCATGGCCATCAGCATGGGAAAGTTCCAGGGTGCAATGGCTCCGACGATGCCTAAAGGAACATGGCGGGTTTCACTATAACGTTCATCTGAGTCTTCATTGACCGTCACAGGCAATTCAAGGGCAGTGGAGGCTTTCAGCCAATGGCCAGCCCCCATGATTTCACGTTGAGCATCCGCATGCGGTTTGCCCTGCTCTTGGGTCAGAAGACATTTGAAGTCGTCCAGATTGGCTGTGATGGCCTCGGCCAGTTGAATAAGCTTGGCCTTGCGCGCCTCTATGGACGTTGCCGCCCAGCCGGGAAAGGCCTGTTGCGCGGCAGAAACCGCGCGATCCAAATCTTCTTGTCCAGCATCTGGAACGGTGGCAATAACCACTTCGGTCGCGGGGTTGATCACGTCGATCCGGGCGCGTCCCTTATCGAGACGCCCGCCAATTAACATTCGATAGTCATCGTTAAAGTTCATCTGTCTCTCCTATCGGTTAATCAGCATCCGGCTTTGCGGCGGCTATGCGGTCTTCCCTAAGTTTTTTGCGGCGTACCTTACCAGCATCATCCCGAAGTCTTTGACTGGTGAATTCAAAAGTTCTTGGGATCTTGTAGCGGATCAGCCTGTCTTTCAAAAATGTGACGAGTTCTTCATCATCAAGCTGTTCTTCTCCCTCAGAAGAAGGCTTGACGATGGCATGAACGGCCGCGCCCAGATCCTCATGGGGAAGTCCGATGACCACCGCCTCTTCAACAAACGGATGTGCCATCATAGCACCTTCGATCTCGGCGGGAAAGATATTCGTCCCGCCACAGACAATCATGTCGGTTCGCCGGTCTGCAATGTAAAGATATCCCTCGTCATCCAGCCAGCCGAAATCTCCGACAGATTCATAACCTTCGGCATCCTTTCTGGCTTCTGATCCGACATAATAATAACTGGGCATCATACCATCAGGCGTTTTGGCAAAAACCTCACCAACTTCGCCGGCCGGTAAACTCTGGCCGCTTTCATCAACGATTTTCAAGCTGTCTCTGACCGGGCGCCCTACCGATCCGCGGTGTTTAAGCCATGCTTCGCCATTCAGACATGTTGTGCCAATGCCTTCTGTTGCGCCATAGAGCTCCCATATTTTTTTTGGGCCAAGCCAGTCGATCCAATGTTGTTTCAGGGCCGGGGGCATTGGCGCGGCATAATGATAGACGATATTCAGGCAGGATACATCGTAACGGCGGCGGATGTCATCGGGCAGTTGCCATATCCTGTTCATCATGGTCGGTACAAAACCGGCCCAGCTGACCTTATGGCGTTCAATCAGTTGAAGAGCTTCCTCAGGGTCGAAGCGATCCATGCCAACGACCTGGGAGCCACAATAAATTGACCAGACCGATGTGAGAACCGGCATGTTGTGATATAACGGGCCTGTGGTCAGGATGGCCCCCATGCCTGGCAATTGAAGCATGCTGTTGTCAAAGGTGGCCGCAGATGGCTGGGCAATAATCTTTGGCCGTCCCGTGGACCCTCCGGATGACATGGCTTTCCATGGTTTGGAAATAGCTTCCGGCACTGGATCTATACAGGGGTGATCCCTTCCGAAATTGGCGGGCAAAGCGCTGAAGTCTTCGACTATCTTATCAGATGAGGCAATGATCTTCTTGGGTTGGGCCAATTCGACAAGGGCAGAAAGCTCTCTATGAGGCAAGCGGGGGGAGACAACATGCGGGGTCGCGCCGAGTTTCCACAGGGCGAATATGACTTCAAAAAAGTCTGTGCCGTTGGGCAGGGCAACGGTTACCCAGTCACCTTCATTGACACCCTGTTCTTTCAAGAACCAGGCCCGCCGTCTTGACCGCTCTTCAAGTTCCCCGCCGGTGAGCAGATCATCGCCATAACGAATAGCCACCGCGTCAGCCCCACGGATTTTGATAAATTCTTCGGGTATAGCGCCCAAAGTTACAGTCTTTTTTACAGGTTTCGTTACAGGATTTTTGCTCATGTTTCTCCATCTCCAACAACGCCGGTTTCGATGAGATATTCTATCTGCTGTTCTGAAAGGCCGAGCCGCCGGGCCAAGACTAAACGGGAATGTTCCCCGCATTCTGGCGGCGCGATACGATAGTTGGCAGGTGTTTTCGCGTATTTTGGCGGAAACCCCAGAAACTTGATCGGCGTTCCGTCCTTGCGCGGCAGATTATGCACCAATTCGCGGGCCTCAATCTGGGGATCAGTCAGAATTTCTGGTATTTCATTGACCTTACCACCTGGTAATCGGGCTTTGCGCATGGCGGCAATCAGGTCCGCCGACTGCCATTTTGCCACGGCCGGTCGCATTTCGTTCAGCAATTGGTTGCGATTGATACTGCGGTCACTATTGGCAACAAAACGCGGGTCATCAGGAATGTCGGGTCGTCCGATGAGGTCACAAAAGCCGCGAAACTGGCGGTCATTGCCGAGCGCCACCAGAACGTCACTATCTGCGCAGGAAAAATCCTGATAGGGTACGGTATTGGGATGCTGGTTCCCTAATCGCTTGGGCGTGACGCCACCGTTTAACCAGTTGGAGGCCTGATTGGCAAGCAGCGCGACCTGGGAATCAAGCAGGGCGCAGTCAATCTGTTGACCTTCACCGGTCATGTTTCGGTGATGCAAGGCCCCGAGAATAGCAATGGTCGCATATAGTCCGGTTGACAGATCCGATATGGGGATGCCGACCTTCATAGGGCCGCTGCCGGGTTCATCGTCTGGACGTCCGGTGACACTCATCAAACCGCTCATGCCCTGGATCAGGAAATCATATCCGCCGCGTTCCCGATATGGACCGCTTTGCCCGAAACCGGTAATTGAACAATAGATGATATCTGGCTTGATGGCGCTGAGAGAGGGGTAATCCAAGCCATATTTTTTCAGCCCGCCTACCCGGAAATTCTCGATCACGATATCACTTGATGCCGTCAGCTCGCGGATCAGATCCGCGCCTTTGGGGTCAGCAATATTGATCGCAATGGATTCTTTGTTGCGATTAGCGCAGAGGTAATAGGACGAATCGCCGGAACCATCCGGCAGGAACGGGGGGCCCCACTGGCGGGTATCGTCACCCTTTCCGGGTTGTTCCACCTTGATGACCTCTGCTCCCATATCGCCGAGAATTTGTGCGCACCACGGCCCGGCCAGAACCCGCGACAGGTCCAGCACCTTGATCCCAGCAAGTGGGCCGGTGGGTTTGTTCGTCTGTTCTGTCATTGGTCGGTAAAATTCGGTGGACGTTTTTCAAGAAATGCGGTTACAGCCTCATCGTGATCTTCCGTATGATGGGCTAAGGCTTGATAGGCGGCTGAAAGTTCAAGCAGCGTGCCTAACTTCATATCCTGTCCTTCGCGCAATAGCCGTTTGGCCATGCGCGTGGCATGGCCCGGATTGGCCGCAATGGAATTTGCGATATCAATGGCGCGTGTCAACAGGTCCTCTGGAGCAGTAATCTCGGTAATGAGTCCATATTCAAGTGCTGTTGATGGATTTATCGCATCGCCCGTCAGGGTCATCAGACTGGCCCGCGCCATGCCGATTACGCGGGGCAACAACCAGGCCCCGCCGTCCCCGGGGATGATACCCAGTTTGACAAAGCTTTCTGCAAATATCGCCTTATCTGAAGCGATGCGAATATCGGCCATGCAGGCCAGGTCAAGGCCGGCCCCGATTGCAGGACCGTTTATGGCCGCTATCACGGGCACCTCCAGCTCATATAGGGCGGTGGGGATCATCTGAATCCCGGTTTTATATGTATTGCGCAGTTCATAGCCTGAGCCGGCAAACATGCCGGTTTTACCACGGAGATGTTTAACATTCCCGCCGGCACAGAAGGCCTTTCCCGCCCCAGTCAGTACAAGCGCACGCGCGGATTGATCACGGGATATCTGCGCGCAAAAATCAACAATTTCTTCGCAATAGGCTATTTCGGAAATTGCGTTGCGTTCTTCCGGACGGTTAAGCGTTGCGATCACTACCGGGCCATCACGCTCGATAATCAAAAACGGTTTGTCGTTCACTTCAGTCCCCTCTAAATCAGAAAATTTTGCCAGCCTGTCGTTGAAACAGGCCTGCTACTATCGTTTATTGCTATATCTTTCGCAATGATTATACTAATATTAAATTTTGCAATTTCGATATACGATTAATATCATGAATCTGAAACAGCTCCAGTATTTTACCGTCCTTGCCGAGACTCTTAATTTCCATCGGGCGGCTGAACGGCTCAATATTTCACAACCGCCTTTGACGGTGGCTATTCGAAAATTGGAAGAGGATCTGGGTGTTGCGTTGTTTGTACGGCATTCTCGCGGGGCATCCCTGACAGAGGCGGGGCAGGCTGCGTTAACATCGGCGCGTGCGGTGATTGCTCAGGTTGATTCCGTGCGCGAGGCTGTTCGCCAAGGTGCAACAGGTCTGCGCGGGCGACTGGTCATTGGTTTTGTTGGTTCGGCTGTCAGCGAATTGCTGCCGCGCATCGTGACACGATTTCGGGCCGATTATCCGATGGTTGATCTGGTTCTGGAGGAAATGAAAAGTGTCGAGATTCTGCAGGCTATTGCGGCTCAGACCGTTCATGTTGGATTTGTACGTTTGCCGGTGATGGATGCCACTCAGGTCGCCATAGATGTTATTGAACGGGATACGCTTGTAGTCGCCCTTCCCGCGCCATTGGCTGCGCAAGACAGCGGAGCCATTCAGCTTGCGGAATTGTCAGAACATTCATTCATTCTGTATAAACCTGTCAGCATACTCCATGCAACGGTCCGGCTTGCTTGCCAGCGTGCAGGCTTTACGCCTAGGGTCACTCAGGAAGCCATGCAGGTGCAAACGATCCTCAGCCTCGTTCAGGCAGGCCTTGGTGTGGCGCTGGTTCCGGCGCGAACGGTCCGATTTGTCCCCGAAGGGGTGAAGCTCCTCCCGTTGGCCGACCCCATTCAGATCGAAATGGGCATTGCCCGCGCTGAAGATGCCGGTGTGCTTGCCCAAAATATGGTGGTGTCTGCGTTAGCGGCAAGAGATACTCAATCTGTATCGGAAACTGACAAATAAATATTTGATTGCTCGTTAAACATCGCCCATATTCGGTTTGAGGATAGCTTTCCCAGAGTAAAAAACAGAGAATGGCCAGATGTTCGATACATTTTTACTGACAACAATACCGCCCGAGGATGACGCATTGCGCCCGAAAATCAGGGCCTTTCTCAACGATCATGTTGCCGGGATGCCGATTGACCTCAGGGCGCGATCCTGGATGGGGTTCGACGCTGATTTCAGTCGCAAGCTTGGCAAGGCGGGGTTTATTGGCTTGACACTTCCTGAGGCTTATGGCGGCGGCGGACGCGGCCCATTTGCGCGTTTTGTCGTGGTTGAGGAACTGCTCAATGCCGGCGCACCTGTGGCCGCCCACTGGATAGCGGATCGGCAAACCGCGCCGCTAATTCTCAATTACGGGTCTGAGGAACAACGCCGTTTTTATATTCCGGGTATTTGCCGCGGTGAAACGCTGATGTGTATTGGTATGAGTGAACCCGGGTCTGGATCTGACTTGGCCGCCGTGCGTACCCGGGCTGACCGAACAGACCGCGGCTGGGTGGTTAATGGCCAGAAGATATGGACAACCAATGCCGTGCAATCGGATTACATGGTTGCTCTGGTGCGAACATCGGGAACATCCGAGGATCGTCATGGCGGGCTGTCACAGGTCATCATTGATCTGAAGCTGCCGGGCGTGACCATTCGCCCCATTGTTGATCTTACCGGAGATGCACATTTTGCCGAAGTATTTCTTGATAACGTTGAACTTTCCGAAGATGCCCTTATCGGCAATGAAGGGGAAGGGTGGAAACAGGTGACTGCCGAACTGGCCTTTGAACGCAGCGGGCCGGAGCGTATCTATTCCAGCATTTTACTTCTGGATGCCTGGATAGATCACCTGCAACAGGTCAAACGCAAGGATGCTGCTGAGCTTGCCGGTCGTCTGATGGCGGAACTGGCGGTGCTGCGGGCCATGTCGATGGCCTGCACGTCGCGTCTGGCGGCCGGGGAAAGTCCGGTGTTGGAGGCTAGTATTGTCAAGGATCGCGGGACAATATTTGAGCAGGAAATTCCCATTGTTATCGGTGATGATCTGGCCGCACATCCTGAAGAATCTATCAATGAAGAACTGTATCGAACGTTGTTATATATTACCCATATGGCCCCGAGCTTTTCCTTGCGCGGCGGCACACGGGAAATTCTGCGTGGTATCATCGCGCGCGGCATGGGGCTGCGGTGAAAGGTGAAAAATGATCAATAACGAACTTCTTGAACCGTTTATCCGTATGCTAAAGGTGATTGCTGATCCGGCACAGGTGCGGGCGGTGGAAAACGGCGCTTCAGCGAAGCCAATGTGGCAAGAATTTATCGAATCAGGCTTTTTGGATGCGCTGGTGAAGGATGAAAAGGGCGGGGCGGGCCTTTCTCTTATGGACGTTGTGCCGCTGATTGAGGCTCTCGGTGCTTATACGGTTCCGCTGCCAGTTGCCGAAACGATGGTTGCGCGCGCGCTCCTGTCTGATGCTGGCGTGGCTGTTCCCGAAGGCCCGATCGCATTTGCAACGGCGGCAACAGCGGGTCATATTGTCCCTTTCGGTCTTGTGGCCGAGCATATTTTGATGGATGCAGGGACTATGCTTGCCCTTGTCCCTGCCCATGCCGACTCTTTCGTATCAACGGGTGTGTATGGTAGCTTGTCGGCGCGCATTTCCTGCCCCCAAATGCTGTCCGATGTGCCAGAAAATTCAACCTGTTCCCGGCCTGAATCAGGGCTGCGTCCCCTTGCCGCCATTCTTCGCACGGCGCAGATTGCCGGCGTGGCAGGTCGGCTCCTGGACAGAACGGCGGATTATGCCAATGAGCGAAAGCAGTTTGGGAAACCCATCGCTCGCCAGCAGGTATTGCAGCAGAATATGGCGGTCATGGCCGAGGATGTCGTGGCGGTTCGTCTTGCAGCACAAATGGGCAGTCAGGAGGGGCTTGCCCCTTCCGTGGTTCTTGCGGCAATTGTAAAGTCTGTTGCCTCCACCGCCGCTGCGCGTATGGCCGCCACAGCTCACGCGGTACATGGTGCCATTGGCATCAGTGAGGAATATGACCTGCAGCTTCTGGTGCGACGGATACATGAATCGCGCCTTGCCGACGGATCGACAGGCTATTGGAATCGTTTATTGGGTGAGGCGCGTCTGGACAAGACAGGCAGGTCTTTGGATTGGGTCAGGTCTGTTGCTTTTGCGGCATCATAATGTATAACCAGTTGGAGGTCTGGTCTGACTTTTATGGGACCTGCTGACAATTTTTGACTCGGGCAAGTAGAGCCCTCAAGTACCCCGATACTGGTTTTCATTTTGCTTGAATGTGTTTTTCTGCCGGCGGAAGGCAGGGCTAATTGAGGAAGGAATTGAGAATGCCGTTACCCTATACTGACGTCCACGAGATGTTTCGAAACAGCGTCCAACGGTTTGTTGAACGCGAAGTCGCCCCCTATCATGAAAGCTGGGAAGAGGCCGGTATTGTCGATCGGGCTATATGGAAAAAAGCCGGGGAACAAGGCCTGCTGCTGATCACCGCACCAGAGGAATATGGCGGCGGCGGCGGTGACTTTCTGATGGTCAATATCTTTCTGGAGGAGATGCTCAAGGGAGTATATACAGGTCCCGGTTTCCGCGTTCACTCGGACATTGTTGCGCCCTATATCGTTAATCTCGGCACGGAAGAACAGAAGAAACGCTGGCTGCCAAAAATGGCCAGTGGTGAAATGATCGGAGCCATCGCAATGACAGAGCCTTCGGCCGGTAGTGACCTCAAGGCAATCCGCACGACCGCCGTTCGGGACGGGGACGAATATGTTATCAATGGTCAAAAGACATTCATTACCAATGGGGAGCATTCCGACCTGATAATTGTTGTGGCCAAAACTGACCCCAATGCGGGAAGTAAAGGCATCAGCCTGATTGTTGTTGAAGCGGACCGCCCGGGATTTAAAAAGGGACGTAGGCTCAAGAAAATCGGCCTGAAGGCGCAGGATACCACCGAACTTTTTTTTGATGATGTGCGTGTTCCGCTGTCAAATATTCTTGGCGAGGAGAACCGGGGTTTTGTCCATCTGATGACGGAACTTCCGCGCGAAAGGCTGATTGCGGCGGCTGTCGCGCAGGTGGGGGCGGAAAGTGCCGTGAGGCTGGCGACAGAATATGCCCGGGAACGCCATGTATTTGGTGGCCCGCTCATGGCAATGCAAAATACCCGTTTTACGCTGGCAGATGTTACGACCGAAGTCACCGTCGGGCGCATATTCCTTAATGACTGTATCTGCCGCTTTCTTGAAGATGACCTCGACGGAACCCACGCTGCCAAAGCCAAATTATGGTGTTCTGAACGGGCAGGTACGGTTATCGATAAGTGCCTTCAGCTGTTTGGCGGGTGGGGATATATGTCGGAATATCCCATTGCACGCCTTTATGCGGATGCGCGTGTTTACCGTATCTATGCGGGATCCAGTGAAATCATGAAAGAAATTATCGCCCGATCCATTGAAAATGCCCAATCCTTTGAAAATGAATGAGGAGATTACCCAGATGAGCAAAGCAGAAGGGAAAGAACCCGCCAAATACATCAAATATGATGAGCCGACAGACAAGGTAGCAAGAATAACAATGTCGCGCCCTGACGTGCGCAATGCTCAGGACATGCAGATGACCTATGAACTTAATGACGCCTTTGACCGTGCCGCTCAGGATGATTCGATCCATGTGATTATCCTTGCCGGCGAAGGGCCTCACTTCTCAACCGGACATGATTTCAGCGGCGACAAGGAAAAGACATGGCGGGATTTCAAGACGGTAAGCACCTGGGGCGATTTTGATGCGGGCGGGGCGGCTGGCCGTTATTACCGGGAAAAGGAAATTTATTTGGACATGGCTGAGCGTTGGCGCAATATCCCCAAACCGACCATTGCTGCCGTTCAGGGCAAGTGCATTTCAGGCGGTTTGATATTGGCCTGGGTATGTGACCTGATTATTGCTACAGATGATGCGGAGTTCCGCGATACGACACCGGATCTTGGGTTGACCGGCGCCGAATTTTTCATGCACCCCTATGAACTTGGCACCCGCAAGGCCAAGGAATGGCTGTTTACATCTGGTTGGTTGACAGCACAAGAGGCGTTAACGCGGGGGATGGTGAACCGGGTCGTGCCGGTTGACCGGCTGGAGCGTGAGGTTCTTGAACTAGCCGGAACAATTGCTCAGCGTCCGACCTATTCCATTCGTACAATAAAGGAAGTCTGCAATCAGGCGCAGGATCTGATGGGGCGGCCTCAATTGATTCAGTCCGCCTTTGCCCTGCATCATCTTGGTCATGCCCATGCTCAGCTTAAATATGGCATCCATGTTGATCCCTATGGCCTGCCGGCATCTGTGCGCCAGAAGTTTGAAGATCGCGATGATATCTCGATGGATAAGGTCAGGGACGAAGATAAATGACGGAAAAACCCGCAGGGCCACTGGCCGGCCTGCGCATTGTTGAGTTTGCCGGGATCGGCCCGGGTCCGTTTTGCGGGATGATGCTGGCAGATCATGGGGCTGACGTTATTCGCATTGCGCGGCCTTTGGGGGTTGGCCGGGGGCTTCGCCTGAATCCGGCTACCGCCCCGCTTCAGCGAAGCCGCAGTAATATCATGCTTGATTTGAAAGACCCGGACGCCATCGCCGCCGTACGGGCTATCGTGAAAACCGCTGATGGTCTTATTGAGGGATTTCGCCCGGGCGTCATGGAACGTCTGGGATTGGGGCCAGAGGAACTTCTGGCGGATAATTCGCGCCTTGTTTATGGCCGCGTGACCGGATGGGGACAGGATGGACCCTGGGCCGATAACGCTGGCCATGACATCAATTATATTGCCATTTCCGGTACCCTTAATGCGATTGGGGAACGGGGGGGGAAACCTTTAGCACCGTTAAATCTGGCCGGTGATTATGGCGGCGGTGGTATGCTGTTGGCTTTTGGCATGCTCGCCGGGCTGCTTTCTGCGCAGCGCACCGGACGCGGGCAAGTGGTTGATGCGTCCATGGTGGAGGGCTCGGCCCTGCTGATGACCGCTATTTGGGGATTGCGGGCCGCCGGAACATGGGGGCCTGAACGCGGAACGAACCAGTTCGACGGCGGGGCGCATTATTACGATACCTACCGCACAGCGGATGGCAAATACATCTCTCTTGGTGCCATTGAACCGCAATTTTACGCGGCACTTGGGCGTATTCTCGGGCTGGAAGAGGATTTCGCGCTCGAACAGCAGAATGATCGCGCCCTATGGCCGGCATTGAAGGAAAAAGTGGCGGAAAAGATCGCCTCTCACCCGCGCGTCCACTGGGATAAGGCTTTTGAAGGGATCGATGTCTGTTACGCGCCTGTGCTTGACTTTGAAGAAGCGCTGACACATCCACATATACTGGCCCGCCAGGTTTTTAACACAGATTGTGGTTTTGCTCAGCCTAACCCCGCGCCCCGCTATTCACAAAGTGAAACAGTATCGCCCAAAATTTCAGAAGAGGGCGCAAAGGAGGGGCGTTCAATCCTTGAAGAAGCCGGCGTTGATCATGCGCTGATCGACAGATTGATGACAGATTAGGGCAATAGGTTATTTACAGTGCCGCTGATAGGCATCAAGGGTATCTATATCCAGAAAGATCGCCTCTGATCCGGCGTCAACCTCGGTGATATATTCCGGATAATCCCCCAGTAAGGTTTTTGCGCCCATATCCCCATCCAGTCTTTTAAAATCACTGAAAAAACCCCGGTCCCATAATATGGGGTTGCCGCGTTTGCCATTATATGTGGGGATAATGATGGTCTGTCCCGGCGCAGAATGATAGGCCGCTATTATCCTGTTCAATATATCTGCTGAAATATTTGGCATATCGCCCAACATAATCATAACGCCATCAATCTCTTTCGGCAGAGCCGCTATGCCGCGCTTGACCGATGTGCTTATGCCCTCTTGATAGAAATCATTATGAACAGGGGTCACATCATAGCGGCTGATTTCTTGTTCTACCTGATTTTTTTGATGACCGGTCACAACAAAAATATCACGGATGCCCGCTTGTTTGACCTGATCGAGCAGATGAGACAGCAGGCTTCCGCCGTCATAAGGCAACAGGAGCTTGTTATCCTGTCCCATTCTTTTGGATTGCCCCGCCGCCAAAATAAGGGCGGCGATATTTTTTGAGCCGGCCCGACTATCTTTCCGTCTGGATTCTCTTGGTTCGGGCCGTTCGGGATTGTTACTGAGCAATTCACTGAATTTCATTGATCCGAACCACAGCGATATAGGGCAATCATCTGCGCCATAATGGCAAGGGCGATTTCCGCAGGGGTCTTGGCCCCAATTTTCAAGCCTGCCGGGGCATGAATGCGTGCGATTTGCGCTGCGGTAAAGCCTTTCGCCATCAGACGCGCCGTTCGCGCCGCATGGGTTTTCCGGCTGCCCAGAGATGCAATGTAAAAA
>Ga0316204_10004056_pt1 | contig 27349 bp, 34 predicted proteins | sample 6monrhotite_MG_2_FD_205661 | JGI IMG/M metagenome (GOLD analysis project Ga0316204, IMG submission 205661) | Microbial mat bacterial communities from mineral coupon in-situ incubated in ocean water Damariscotta River, Maine, United States -... | ecosystem: Environmental > Aquatic > Marine >...
TCGGGGGCGAAGACGACCGTGGTGTCGTCGCCGAAGCGGTACTCCGCCCGGCGGGCGTCGGAGGGCAGTCGCGTGGAGCTGTCGGACATGCTGTCACCTGTACGTTGGGGCGCCAAAGGGGGCATCGAGATCGTCTGCGCCCTGTACTCTAAGAGGTGGGTTGACGCCATCGCCCGCTTCAGCACGGAGTCCCATGCCCCTCCTCGACGAGCTCGTCCGCAGCGCCTGGCAGGCCGGCGCATCCGATCTACACCTCGAGCCGGGCCTGCCCCCCGCCTTCCGGGTGGCCGGCACCCTGCGGCCTCAGGGGGAGCCGCTGACGGGCGGCGCGCTGCTGGCGGAGGCCCGGCGCCTCCTCACCGGCTCCCGCTGGGCCGAGTTCGCCGCCCGCCGCTCCGCCGACCTCTCCCGGACCCTGGGCGGCGTGCGCTGCCGGATCAACGTGCTCCACTCCTCGCGGGGGGTGGGCTTCGCGGTGCGCCTGCTCGCCACCTTCACGGCGACGATCGACAGCCTGAACCTGCACCCTGACATGGCCGCGCTGGCCCACAAGCCCCACGGGCTCGTGCTCGTGAGCGGGCCCACCGGCTCGGGCAAGTCATCGACGGTGGCGGGCATCGTCCAAGAGCTGAACCGCACCGTCGCCCGACATGTCGTCACCCTGGAGCAGCCGATCGAGCATGTGCTGCGGTCCCGCAAGTCCTACATCCGCCAGCGGGAGGTGGGCCGGGACACGCCCACCTTCATGCAGGGCCTGCTGGACGTGCTGCGCGAGGATCCCGACGTGGTCGTGGTGGGCGAGATGCGCCACCCCGAGACCATGCGGCTCGTGCTCAACATCGCCGAGACGGGGCACCTGGTCTTCTCGACGCTGCACTCAGCCACCGCTGCTGAGGCGCTGGGGCGGATCATCTCGGCGTTCGCCCCCGAGGCCCAGTCCAGCGTCTGCGCCCAGCTCGCCGAGTGCCTGGTCGCCGTGGTCTGCCAGCGCCTCGTCCTGCGGCCGGACCAGGGCATCCGGGTGCCCGAGCTGGAGATCCTCATGTCCAACGACCCTGTCCGGGCAGCGATCCGGAGCAACAGCCTCCACAAGCTGACCACCATCCTCCAGACCAACGCCGCCGACGGCTGCTGGACCCGCGATCGCTATCGCCGCTGGCTGGACACAAAGGACCGCTTCTTCATCCCCCGGGCGGGCGCCGGTGAGGCCCTGCCCGAAGACCCCGAGGAGGCCGGCCCGGCGGTCGCGGCACCCGCGGCACCCGCGGCGCCCCCACCGGCCAGGCCGCCCTACGCCGGCGCGGCGCCCCCCGCCCCCGCGGTCGCCCCCCGCGCTGACGGCGTGCTGGAGCTGGACGGCTTCGACGGGGATCTGGGCAGCATCCTGTCCGAGATCGACGAGCGCTGAAGGGCCTCTCGATGAGGGACGGCGTTCCCCGCCGGACCCCGCTCCTCTCCTGGTACACCGAGCACAGGCAGATGCCCAACCTCTCAGGCTGTTCGACAAAGGAAGCGCCGAGCGTCGTTTCAGTCCACGGGAACCTACCCGCCCAGTCCGTGCTCCGCGATGACCCGCTGGTTGATGGCGGCCGCCTTCATCGCGGCAGGGCGGGCATTCAGGCGCTCGATGTAGTCCAGGAAGAGCGGCTCCTGCGGCAGCATCTTGAAGCCCACCATGAAGCGCAGCGTCGCACCGAAGCACACGTCCGCCATCGTGAAGCGCTCTCCGAGCACCCAAGGTCCCTCGCCGATCGCCTCACGGGTCGACGCCAGCATGGTCTCCCAGGAGCCCCAGCCCACCGACCCCGGGTTCACGTCCCATCCCGAGGCCTGGGTCGCCGCGGCGGGCTCGATCACGCTCGGTCCGAACAGGATCCAGCGCAGGTAGGGGCCGCGCGCGGGGTCGTCGAGGGCTGGCGCGAGGCCACCGGGGCTGTAGCGATCCGCCAGGTAGAGGCCGATGGCTGCCGTCTCGGTCACCCGGGCCTCCCCATCTACGAGGGTGGGCAGCTTGCCCATCGGGTTGATCGCCCGGTACGGATCGTCGCGCTGGTCTCCCTTCTTCAGGTCGACGAAGGCGAGCGCGTAGCCTGTGCCTTCCTCGAGCCCGACCTCCTCCAGCATCCAGACCACGGTCGCCGCGCGTGAGAGGGGGTGGTGGTAGAGCGTGAGGCCGTGCCCGCGGAGGGTGCTGCTCTGAATGCTCATGATGAAGTCCTCGTGGCCATCAGCGGCCACCCACGTCATCACCCACAACCCTGACAGAACCTGTCAGGGTCATCGCCCCGGGCCGATAATCCCTGACAGAAATTGTCAGGGTTCGAGGGCATCATGCGATCATGAACACAGCTGGACGCCGAGACCGTCTCCTCAGCCTGCTGCATCGCGGAGCCACCACGGTTCCGGCGCTCGCCGAGACGCTGGAGGTGTCCGAGCGCACCGCCTATCGAGATATCTCCGCCCTGCGGGAAGCCGGTCACGACATCCATGCCACCGCTGGCCCCGGAGGGGGCGTACGCATCGCGCCCGACAGCCGGCCGCGCGCCGTGCACTTCGAGGTCGCCGAGATCATCGGCCTCGCCCTGTCGGTCGCCATCCTGAAGGCCACCCCCCACATGCCCTTCGCCAAGAGCGCCGAGGCCGCCCTCGACCGCGCCAGGCGCGCCCTGTCCCCGGCTCGACAGCGGGCGATGCAGCGCCTGCAGCGACGCATCCTCATCGGGGCGCCCGCCAGTGATCGCGTGAAGATCTCGCTCGGCGAGGTGGACGACACCCTGCTGTCCGTCTTCGAGGGCTGCTTCACGGGCTCCCGGGGGATGACCTTCGACTACGTCGACAGCGTCGGCGCGGCCTCGTCCCGACGCATCGAGTGCGTCGCGCTCGTGCTGCATGCGCCCGCCTGGTACATCGTCGCGTGGGATCTGGACAAGGACGCCTCGCGCCTGTTCCGCATGGACCGCATCTCGGCCGCCAGATGCGGCGAGGCGCTCGTCGACGCCCACTCCCTCGCCCAGGCGTGCCCCGATGCCCTGGTCGCCCACGCCGGCTGGATCCGCACACCCATCGGGTGAGCCGTCCTCTCACCCGTCCAGATCCCACAGGGCCCGGGCTATCCTTGGCCTGGGAGGTGTCCATGAACAGCCCGGCGATACCCCGAGGCAACGAGCTCGCCCCAGAGAAGAGCCTGCTCGTGATCCGCTCGGGATACGCGGACCGCGCCGACGCGATCCAGACATTGTCGGAGCAGTTCTTCGGCGAGGTGCTGGTCGATCCCGCCGCGCTCCCCGACGACCTGCACCAGCGACGGATCTACGCCTGCGGCGACCTGCTGGACTTCGCGCCGGACGGCGTCGTTCTGCGCGTCATCGACGGGCTCTCTCGCGGCCACGAGGGCCGGACCGACGTCCGCGTGATCCGCCAGGGGCAGGTGCCGCGCTCGGTGCACGGGCTGGGGGTGATGGTCCCGGCGCTCTTCGAGCCGTCGGACTTCTTCGGTCGGATCAGCACGGAGCACACCTTCCAGCAGCTGACCGAGTCGACGAAGCCCGGCCACGCGCTGCGGACAGGGATCTACCTGAGCGAAGTGACCCGGGAGGGTGAGGCCCTGCGGTTCCACCTCATGCGGTGCTCCAGCAACCTGACTGGCCCCACCGACAACCTCCGCGCAGCCGATCGCCACATCCTCGAAGCGCTCAACGAGGTCGCGCGCTCCCTGTTCGATCGGGAGGTGTCGCTGAACCACGTCCTGGCCCAGATCTACCGCACCCGACGCACCGGGGAGAAGACGAAGAAGGCCCGGATCGGCGCGCACTCGGACAAGACCAAGGACATGCACGCCGACGGGGTGATGGCCTTCTGCTCGTTCTACGACGAGGCCGCGCTGGCCCGCCTGGAGCGCTCGCGGGCGGATCCCTGCGATCGGGTGTACCGCAAGCAGAGTGCGCTGATGCGGCTCTACTTCCGTCGGAAGCGCACGGTCGATGACCCTTCGCTGGCCGAGTCGTTCAGCGTGACCCTCTACCCGGACTCGGTGTTCTTCATGCCGCTGTCGACCAACCGGCTGTACACGCACGCGATCCGGCCCTCCAGCGTAGACGCGGATCGAGCGCCGACCCGGATGGGGTATGTGGTGCGCTGCTCCGCGCAGGAGGCGATCTTCCGGGACGGGCAGACCTTCCTCCAGGAGGGCGGGGGGCTGATTCGGCTTGAGCCAATGGATGTGGAGGATGCCCGTGAGCTGCGCGGCGCCTACCGCGAGGAGAACCTCACGGATGGCGACATCCGGTATGGTCCGGTGCACTTCAGCATGAACGCCGGCGACTACAAGGAGCCGATCGTCTGACGAGGCTTGATGGACGCGACATTCCACCGCGATGGCTTCTCGCTCTTCCACCTGGACCTGCCGGAGGGCGAGGGCAGCGCGCTGTTCGAGCAGCTGGCGGCCTCGGTCGATTTCGAGGACGTCACCGGCGGCCGCGCGGGTAATCACCTGACGAAGCCCGGCGAGATGGGGGTGCCGATCGTGCGCACCACCACGCGGTATCTGCGCCCAGCGCACACCTTCTCAGCGGTCCACGACGACCTCGTCGCGCGGCTGCCGGAGCGGTCCTTCAACCACGCGCTCATCGAGATCTACGACCAGCGCTACCGGAAGATGGGGTACCACTCGGACCAGAGCCTGGATCTGGCCGAGGGCTCTCACATCGCGCTCGTCTCCGTCTATGACCGCGCTCTGTGTGCGTCAGGACGGGGGATGAGGCAGCTGATGGTCCGCTCCAAGGAGACGGGGGAGCGCTTCTCGATCCCGCTGGGCCATGGCTCCGTGGTCCTCTTCTCCGTCGCGACCAATGCCCGCTACGCTCACAAGATCGTGCTCCCCGCTGTCGCGCCGGAGGACACGCGGTGGCTCGGGCTGACGCTGAGGCGCTCGAAGACGTTCGTCACGTTCCGCGATGGTGAGCCGACCCTCGCCGATGGGCGTGCCCTCACGCTCGCTGATGTGACTGAACGGAAGGCATTCTATCGCCTGCGGGGTCAGGAGAACCGCGCGGTGGACTTCCGCTACCCCAGCCTGAGCTACACCATCAGCGAGGCCGATCGGCTGCTCCCCACCAGCTGATAAAGGTACAGAGGACCACGCTTCAGCTGGTGCGGTGGCGCAGCAGGCGGCGGGAGTCGATCCCGCCGCTGTGACGAATCGGTGTCCAGGGGGACTACCCCGGTGAGCGAACGGCTCACCCGACTCCCGACACCGGACAGACGCCATGCGACGCACGATCCACCTCTCCTGCCTGCTCACCCTGGCGCTCGGCGTCGTGACCCCCGCGCAGGCCGCCACCCGGCTGCCGGTCAACGACCCCGACTACAGCGACCAGTGGGGACTGGGCTATGTGAACGCGGCGGACGCCTGGGCCCTCTCGACCGGCCAGGGGGTGATGATCGCGGTGATCGACACGGGCGTCTCCAGCGGTGGAGACGACGGCCTCGCCAACCTGGTGAGCGGCCATGACTACGTCAGCGGCGACTACTACGCCTACGACCAGGACGGCAACGGCACCCACGTGGCGGGCATCATCAACCAGCGCACCCAGAACAGTGAGGGCACCGCGGGGCTGGCCTACAGCGCGGTCATCCTCCCCATCCGGGCCTGCGCCGCGATCGACAGCGACGGCGCGTCCGACTGTGATGACGACGACCTCGTGGACGCGGTGGACTACGCCGTGCGGAACGGCGTCGACGTCATCCAGCTGAGCGCCTCGGGGCTCGACTACTCCGAGGCGCTGGCCGACGCAGTGGCCGACGCGTGGGACGCCGGCGTCTTCGTGGTGGCGGGGGCTGGCAACGACGGCTCGGACACCCTGACCTGGCCGGCGGCCTATGACGGCGTGGTCGCCGTGGGCGCGCTGGACGAGAACCACGACATCGCCAGCTTCTCCACGGTCAGCGACGACCTGAAGCTGCTGGCCCCGGGCGAGGACATCCTGGCCGAGTCCTTCACCTCCCTGCGCGGCCGGGGTAACTACCAGACCCGCACCATGAGCGGCACCAGCATGGCCGCGGCCCACGTGGCCGCCACCGCCGCGCTGCTGATGAGCGAGGGCGCCGACAACCAGGCGGCGCTGGACGCCATGCTGGCGACTACGCAGAGCTGGTGGCTCGACGCCCCCACTGCGGGCGGGCTGGACGCAGCGGCCGCGCTGGAGCACTACGCGACGCTAAGCGAGGCGGCCTACGATGGGCGACGCTGAGGTCAGAAGACGAAAGGACCGACGCGCATCAGGGTCGCGAGGCGCTGTCGCTGGGAGGCATCGAGCACCTCGTGGAGGCTCTTCAGCCCCTTCGCGGTGAGCGTGATGACCCGCTCGGCGGACTCGGCGCGGAGCTTCGCGGCCTGCTTCGCCTTGTCGTCGTCGAAGACCTCACCCGTCAGCGCTTCGGAGAAGAGCTTCTGGGCGCGGCGCTTGTCGACCTCGGCCTGTCCGCGCTCGGTCTTCAAGTCGTCGAGGACCTCGGCGAGGACCGCGATCTGTGACTCGTCGAGGTCGAGCTTGTGTGAGAGGAAGCGGAGAGGACGGCGGATGCCGAAGGCGCCCATGGGGCCTCCTTCCCGGGTGTGGTGGCGACCATGACGGTGACCGTGACGGTGTCCATGATGGCTGTGGGGCCCACGGGGGCCGCATGCATGAGGATGCATAGTGGTACTGACTCCTGCTGAGGTTCATGCTCAGCGGTTTCTGCCAGGGCTTCTCGCACCTGGCGGTAACATCGCGGGCAAGACGCCTCGCGACCCGGACAAGGTAGGCACCCGATTTCGAGCGTCAAGGTGGAAATCCCAGGCCCGCTTGCGCCGTAGCTCCAACACCAACCAGGAGCCAATCAATGCCTATCTTCACGGTCCGCCAGCAGACGGTCGCCATCGTCCAGCGCTTCGGCAAGCACCTGAACGTCGCCCACGCCGGGCTGAACTTCAAGGCGCCCTTCGTCGATCAGGTCGTCGCCCGACTGGACCTGCGAATCCAGGAGCTGACGGTCCGCTGCGAGACCAAGACGAAGGACAACGTCTTCGTCCAGATGACCATCGCCGTGCAGTACCAGATCCAGAACCCCTACGACGCCTTCTACAAGCTCGCGAACCCCAGCGGTCAGATCGAGAGCTACGTCTACGACGCCGTGCGGGCGCGGGTTCCCATGATGACCCTGGATCACGCCTTCGAGGCCAAGGACGACATCGCCCACACGGTCAAGGCCCAGCTCGCGGACATCATGGATGACTTCGGCTACCTCATCGTCAAGGCGCTGGTCGTCGACATCGACCCCGCCGCCTCGGTCAAGGAGTCCATGAACCGCATCAACGCGGCCGAGCGCCTGAAGGTCGCCGCCGAGATGGAGGCCGAGGCCGAGAAGATCCGCCACGTCAAGGCCGCCGAGGCCGAGGCCGAGTCCAAGCACCTCCAGGGCATCGGCATCGCCAAGCAGCGCAAGGCCATCGCCGACGGCCTCTCCGAGTCCGCGGAGGTGGTCCAGGCGAACATGGAGAGCATGTCGGCGGAGACCATCATGTCCCTGCTGCTGATGACCCAGTACTTCGACACCCTGCAGTCCATGGCCGATAAGTCCGGCACGCGCACCATCTTCATGCCGCACTCGCCCAGCGGCATGGGCGACATCTACAGCCAGGTCCAGAACGCCGTGATGATGGGCGAGACCATGGACGCGCTGGGGACGGGCAACGCGAAGCCCCGGCCCAAGGTGACGGTCAATAACAGAGCCTCGGCGCCGCCCCCGCCTCCGTCGCTCAAGGGCTGAGTGAGGCTCCGCTCTGCTGGATCCGCTTTGCCGCGAGGGCGTCACAGCGGGCGCTCGGCCCCGCGGCGTAGAGGTCGATGGCTTCGCCCGGGTCCACGGAGAGATCGAAGCAGCGGCTCACCCCCTCATTGACCATGACCTTGAGGGCGCCGTCGGAGATGGCCCACTTGTCGATCCCCTGCCGACGCTGGGCGTACTCCGTGTAGATGGTGGATCTCGGCGGGAGGGCGCCCTGCGTCGTGAGGAGCCCGGTGAGGCTCACGGCATCTGTCACAGTCGGTTCTGTCGGTTCTGTGGCGCCCGCGAGCTCCGCGATGGTGGCGAAGAGATCCAGAGCCTGCACCACCCCGTCGGAGGTCACTCCGCGTCGGACCGGGAGCGAGGCGCCGCCGTACACGATGAGCGGTACGTTCACGCCCCCCTCGTAGACGGTCTTCTTGGCCTTCGTCGGATCGAAGACGCCGTCGGCGATGACGCCGCCTCCCGGCGTGCCGTTGTCGCCCACGAAGATGACGAGCGTGTCGTCCAGCGTCCCCCGGGCCTCCAGCCAGCGCAGGAGCTGTCCGATGCTGGCGTCCATCGCCTCGACCATCGCCCGGTAGCAGGCGGTGGAGGGGTTGGCGGCGTCGCGTCGGCTGCAGCGGGCGCCCGCGCGGCCCTTGAGGCTCGCGGCGGTCTCGGCGCTCAGCAGATCGCTGGGCGGGATGTGCATGGGCGAGTGGGGGGCGTTGTAGGCGAGCATGGCGAACCATGGCGTCGCCTGAGCGGCGATCCAGGCCCGCGCCTCCTGCTGGACGTCGCGGGTGGCGTAGGTCGTCGTGAGGGTGGTCTCCGAAGCTGTATTAGCTGTATTAGCTGTACTATCTGTACTGTCTGTGTCACCAGCGACGGTCTTCTCCCAGGAGAAGTAGTCCCCGACGCCAGCGCCCAGGCTGCCCGCGAAGTAGTCGAAGCCGCGTCGGTGGGGCTGAGACTCCGGGGCTTCGCCCAGGTGCCACTTCCCGAAGAGGGCGGTGCTGTAGCCAGCCTCCTTGAGCACCTGCGGCAGCGTCACCTCGGCGGCGGGGAGGGTGGCGGCGGCGGCGGGGTTGAGTACGCCGTGTCGGAAGGCGTGGCGGCCCGTGAGGATGCTGGCGCGTGAGGGGGAGCAGGTGGGGTGTGCCCAGGCGTTGGTGAACCGTACGCCCTCCGAGGCGAGCCCATCCAGCGTGGGGGTCTTCGCGGGCTGGGCGTGCTCCCCGTAGGCCGCGACGATGTCCACGCCGATGTCGTCGCCGACGATCAGGAGGACATTCGGGCTGGTCTGGGTGGCTGGTGAGAGCGCGAGGACCGCAGGAATAAGGAGGACAGGATTGAGCATCGGTCCTCCTTCAGGCGCGGTCGGCGAGTCGCTTCAGGAGGGCATGGTAGTCGGTGAAGGCGCGGGTTCGGGCTTTGGTGTTTTTGGCCAGATCGTCCCAGCGTCGCAGCCGCGATGCGGCCTCGGAGCCGGGCTGTGCGCGCCACGCGGCCTGCTCGGCTTCGGACATGGCGCCCCCCTGGACCGCCAGGCTTCGCACTGAGGAGGGCGAGAGCTCCGCGAAGTAGCCGGGCTCGGTCGCCACCAGGTAGCGCTTGGCGGCGACGTGGAGGCGCACGGGCTCGCTGACCGCTGGCCCGAACCAGCGCTCGAGGTACCGCGCGCCGACCTCCTCGTGCTTGAAGTCCTTCTCCAGCGCCTCCTCGATGGTGAACAGATCGCCGACCAGCAGGTGGCCGACGTCGTGGAGCAGCGCTGCTGCGATCAACGCGTCGTCCGCGCCCTCGGATTCGGCCAGCGCGGCGGATTGCAGGCCGTGGGCCAGCTCGGTGACGGCCTCGTCGTAGAGGCGCTGGGCTTGTGGGCCGGCGTAGCGCTCAAAGAGGTCTGAGAGGGGCTTGGGGGAGTCGCTCACGGTCACTCCGGTGGGGATGGGGTGTCCCAGGAAGTCGTTGGTCACGTTGGTTCGCACGCGCTCACCACCAAAGGTATCGTCCTCGGCTTTGAACTCCGCGCTTGTTGGCGTAGTAGGCGTCGCGGAAGTCGCCGGAGAATGCGGCGTTGTAGCAGGTACAGCCCGCCCGGCGGGACTGCTCGCAACCCGCCAGTGCGTGTGACGGCTCTGCGCAACTGTGCGACCCTCCCACCTGGCAGCGGGGAACAGCATGAGCGTGCAGCGCGAGGAGCCCTCCATCAGCGTCGTGAGCCCTGAAGGTGCGAGCAGCGGGCTGATATCGGGGGCGCTGGCCAACATCAACAGCGAGGCCGCGCTGATGAACCTCCACCTGCTGGCGGAGAAGTCCCACTTCCCCGCCTTCAAGGCCGCCGCCGCCGCCCACCTCGACCAGATCGCCCGCGCTCGTGGTCTCACGCGGGAGGCGCTGGTCGATCGGCTGGCCCCTCGCCTCACTCTGGATGACGGGGGCGCGACGCTGGACTTCGGGGCTCGACGCTTCACCCTGTCCTTCAACGAGTCGCTGGTCCCGGTGATCCGTGACGAGCGCGGCGAGGTGCTCAAGAGCCTGCCCAGGCCTCGCAAGGATGATGACGTGGCCAAGGAAGCCACCGCCCGCTACCGGAGCCTGAAGAGGGCGGCAAAGGCCGCGGCCGTCCTGCAGGTGACCCGGCTGGAGCGGGCCCTGGTGACCCAGCGCGCCATCCCCGTGTCGGTGTTCCGCGAGCACTTCGCGGAGCACCCGTGGATGACCCACCTCGCCCAGCGCCTCGTCTGGACCGTCGCCGGCACGGGCCAGACCTTCAAGGTGGAGGAGGACGGCGGGCTGATGAGCGCGGACTACGAGCTGATACAGCCGTTCCCCCAGCTCGCGCGTCGGACCTTTGGTGCGGCAGCGCTGGCGGCCGTCCCGGGGAACGAGGTGACCTCTCGTGTGCTGCTCGGTCTCGAGCGGCGGGGCTGGCAGCGGATCCGCGACGACATGGTCATCGACGGCATCCGCCGTCCCTGCGGCCCTGGCGTGGCGCTGCTGAGCTTCGAGCCGGGCTGGTACCCCTCGCTGGAGGACGACGAGATCGACCCCCAGCGCCTCACCACCCTCACGCTACACGCCCGGGATGGCAAGGTCTTGGAGATGTCGGAGGAGGTGGACGCCGTGACGCTCTCGGAGCTGCTCTACGACGTCCACGACCTCTTCACCGAGGGCGCTTAGGGGCGGTTCTTCTGGCTGTTGCGGATCTTCTTGGCGAAGCGCTTGCGCTCCAGCCGCAGCTCCCAGTCGGCCTTTCGACCCTCCAGGAACGCGACCTCCCGCTCCATCTTGCGCCAGTTCTTGAGCCGCCCCGGGTCCAGCTCGCCCGCCTCGATGGCCTCCTGAATGGCGCAGCCCGGCTCCTGACCGTGCTGGCAGTCCCGGTAGCGGCAGCGCCCGGCCATGTCCTCCAGATCGGAGAAGACCTCGCCGAGCGCGTCACCGCTCCAGGGCTGGAACTCCCGCATCCCCGGGGTGTCGACCAGGAGCCCCCGCCCGCCGGGCAGCGTCAGCAGCTCGCGGTGGGTGGTGGTGTGCTGGCCCGTCTCGTCCCGCTCGCGCAGGGCGTGGACCACCATGGCCTCCTCGCCGATCAGGGCGTTGACGAGGCTGGACTTGCCGGCGCCGGAGGAGCCGACGAAGCCCACCGTGATGCCGGGGGCCAGGAAGGCCGCCAGCTCATCGAGCCCCATCTCCAGCATGGCGCTGGTGACCACCACCGGCACCTCGGGCGCCGCGGCCTGGGCCTCGGCGGTGAAGCGTCGGGCCTCGGCCAGCCGCAGATCGGCCTTGGTCAGCACGATCACGGGCTCCACGCCGCCGGCCAGCGCGGCCGCGAGGTAGCGCTCCAGTCTGCGAGGGCTGAAGTCGGCGTTCATGGAGGTGACCAGGAAGACCCGGTCGAGGTTGGCGGCGATGACCTGGGGGCGATCGCGGGTGCCGGAGGCTCGGCGCTTCAGGCTGGTGCGGCGCTCGAGGGTGCGCTCGAGGCAGACCCCGCGAGCGGGATCGTGGCGCAGGAGCACCCAGTCACCGACGCAGAGATCGGAGTCCGGGGGCGAGGGGATCTCGGCTGGGCCGTCGGGGCTCATGAGGGTCAGGCGACCGCGCTGCTGGATGATGACGCGGGCGGGGGTGAGGTCGGAGGCGGCGTCCAGCTGCCGCGCGAAGAAGTCGGACCAGCCGAGGGTCGTGAGGGTCTCGGCGTGAGGGTGCGAGGTCGCGCCCTCAGAGGGTGTCTTAAGCAATGTCTTGGCTCACAAATAGAGACGGATCGGCGCGGCGCGGCAGCGTGGGCTGCGCGCCGTGGAGCCCCAGGTGGGGCAGGCAGGGGACCGCCTCCGGCGGTGGCCGATCGGTTCTGTGAGCGGAGCTGTGTTCCTCAGCGAGGTGCTGAGGGGAGCTTCGTCAGAGGGTGACGACCGAGACAGAGGAGGTCCATCGGGGGACGACAAGCGGCGTGTTCATTTCAACCTCCAGGTTCGGTGTTCGTGAGAGGAGTAATCCCCGCGCTCGGGGAATGCTACCAACGCGGCCGATTATCCCGCTGTCGGCTCACCACATCGCGTGGAAGTGGTGCGTGGGGCCGACCCCCTGACCCACGCTGAGCTGGTCCGCCGCGGCGATGGCGGCGGTGATGTACGCCTTGCCCCGGCGGCAGGCCTCGACGGGGTCGCTGCCCCGCGCGAGGAAGGTGGCCACGGCCGAGGAGAGCGTGCAGCCGGTGCCGTGGGTGTTCTTTGTGGGGAGGCGCTCGGCCGTGAGCCACTCACGGGCATCGGCGGTGAGCAGGAGGTCCGGCGAGGAGTCACCGCTCAGGTGGCCGCCCTTCAGCAGGACCGCGTCGGGGCCCAGCGCCAGCAGCGCGCGGGCGGCGGCCAGCATGTCGTACTGGGCGGTCGCGGCGAGCCCCGTGAGGGCGGCGGCCTCGGGCAGGTTGGGGGTCACCACCGTCGCCAGCGGCAGCAGGAGCTGCTTGAGCGCGCCCACCGCTTCGGGCTGGAGGAGGGCGTCGCCGGACTTGGCGACCATCACCGGATCCAGCACCAGCGGGCCGTCGTAGCGATCCCGGAGGACGTCCGCGACGGCGGCGATGACCTCGGCGTTTCCGAGCATCCCGATCTTGATGGCCGAGACCTCGATGTCGTCCAGCACCGCGCGGAGCTGGGTCGCCACGAAGCCCGGCGAGGGCATCTCCACGGCGACCACGCCGCGGGTGTTCTGGGCGGTCAGCCCGGAGATGACGGCCATTCCGTAGGCGCCGAGGGCGCTGAAGGTCTTGAGATCCGCCTGGATGCCGGCGCCGCCAGAGGGGTCGGAGCCGGCGATGGACAGTACATTTGCGATGGACATGGGGGTGCCCTTATCACCCCACTGGAGGCAGGCATGACGAGCGCGGGAGAGGTCCGCCCCATCGATCCGGGAGCCGACGCGGAGATCGCGATCGTGGCGCGGCGGATGCGGGCCACGCTGGTGGAGGTGCTGGGGGCGGAGCGCGGCGGGGCCATGTACGACATGGACTGGCTGCGGCAGCGGGTGCGCTGGCACCTGGACCCCGCGTCCTGTACCGGCCAGGTGTTCGTGGCGGAGGACGCCGCGGGGCGAATCGTCGGGCACACCATCGTGCGGGTGGAGGCGGCTGATGGGGCGCCCTTCGGCCTGTTCTCCACGACATATGTGGCGCCCGAGGCGCGCCGAGCGTCGGTCGCGACCCGGCTGCTGGAGCGCGGGGAGGCGTGGATGCGCGAGCGGGGATTGGGGGCAGCCGAGACCTGGACGGATCCCGGCAACGCGAAGCTCATCCGGCTGTTTGAGGGGCGGGGCTACGCGCTCACACCCGCGGGTGAGATGGTGCGTCTGTCCCGCCCGCTGTGAGCCCTGGGGATCACAGGAGCGGCGTGAGCTCGGGGAGGAGGATCCCGAGCCCGAGGAGCCCGAGGGACAGCAGGAGCCAGCCGGTCGCCCAGATCCACCACGGCAGCCACAGCGCCGCGGCCACCAGCCTCGCGTCGCTGGGGTAGGGCTGCCCGCCCACCAGCCCCTCGCCGCCGAACAGGTGCCGCAGCGAGGTCAGGGCGTTCATGCCGATGGCGGCGCCGACGAGCGCCAGGGCCAGCCGCGCCTGCTCGACGGAGAGCTGCAGCCCCGCCGCCACCAGCCCGGCTCCCAGGAGGCCGAGGGCGATCACGCCGAAGAGGTTGCGGACCCAGAGCAGCACGCTCAAGAGCATCACCCCGCCCAGCCCCGCCAGCGCCATCCCCGGATCGGCGAGGTGCCGTATCGCCAGCAGCCCCGCCCCGAGCAGCGCCGCGCCGGGGTAGCCCGCGCTGGCGACCGCCGCGGTCCGCAGCCGGGACGAGGGCACCCGGGTGGTGGCCAGCCCGCTGCCATCGGCGAAGATCTGCAGGCGCGACACCCGGCCGCCGACCAGCAGCGCCGCGACCCCGTGGGCGAGCTCGTGGGCCCAGGTCGAGAGCAGCCGCAGCGGATAGAGCGGCCACCGCAGTCCGCGCACGTTGAGCGCCAGGCACAGCAGCGCCAGCGCGGTGAGCAGCGCGGCCTCCTGCTGGAGCCATGCGAGCGCGTTGTCCAGCGGGGGAGATGGCATATCATCACCCTATTCGACGCTGGAGCGCCCATGTCCATCCGCTTTCTCTCCGTCGCCGACGCCGAGGCCCAGCACGCGCTGCGTGCCAGGGCGCTGCTCGACGCGCCCATGGCCTTCAGCTCCTCGCCGGAGGACGACCGGCTGCGCGAACTCGACGCGGTGCGGCGGCTCCTCGAACCCACGGCGGGGCACGCCGCGCTGGGCGCCTTCCTCGACGGAGCGCTGGTGGGCATGGCCACGGTGGTGCGCGAGGGGCGGGCCAAGACCCGGCACAAGGCGAACCTCTTCGGCATGTTTGTGGCGCCAGAGGCCCGGGGGCACAAGCTGGGGCGGGGGCTGCTGGAGATCGCCATCGAGACGGCGAGCGTGTGGGGCGTCGAGGCGCTGCACCTGGGGGTGAACAGCGACGCGCTGGCGGCGCAGGCTCTCTATAAATCCGCGGGTTTTGTAGCCTGGGGTGTAGAGCCCGTGGCAGTGCGCCATGACGGCGCGACGGCCGATACGATACACATGGCGTTGAGCATCACCCCGTACAGCGAGCGTCTGTGATCCCCCAGCTCCGCCCCGCCGAGGTCAAAGCCGCCCGTGCCGCCGCCGCGGACAGCCCGGAGATCGTGCTGCTGGACGTGCGTGAGCTCCCCGAGCTGGCGCTGTCGTCGCTCCCCGAGGTGGTGCACATCCCGATGGGGGACATCCCCCGGCGGCTGGACGAGCTGGATCCGGACTCGGCGATCGTTGTGATGTGCCACCACGGCGTTCGCAGCATGCGGGTGGCACTCTTTCTGAAACAGCAGGGCTTCAGCGACGTAAGCAACTTACGCGGCGGCATCGATGCCTGGTCCCTGGAATTGGACCCCGCCGTCCCTCGTTACTGAACCTTGAAGGAGACAGCGTTGAACGACTCGGACCTCATGAAGATGCTCGGCGGCTTCGATGTCAGCAACTACCTGCGCGCGCTCATCGCCGTGGTGAAGCTGCACGGCGTGGAGCCCATCGAGCGGGAGTACGTGGAGGCCAGAGCGGCCATGCTGGGCGTGAAGACCGCGGCGCTGTGGGAGGAGGAGATCACTGAGTTTCCGCCGCTCACGGAGGACGTGGGCGTCGTGACCCGCCGGGTCATCGTGCGCGACTGCATCATGCTGGGCTGCATCGACGGCGAGTTCAGCGATAAGGAGCGGGAGTGGGTGCACCGCATCGCTGTCTGGCTGGATGTCAGCGTCGAAGCCTGTGACAACATCGAGGACTGGCTGCACCGCTACTACGCGCTGATGGAGGAGCAGGAGGCGCTGCTCAGCGGCTTCGACCCGCCTATCAAGGAGCTCCCTCCAGAAGAGTGAGCCCCCGGCAATCGGGCCCTTCGCAATAATGATCCCTCGGGAGTGATGTGTACGAAGAGCGCGAGACCTGGTCACCGCTGATCCTGTTTGAGTACGATCACAAGCTCGGCAATTACTGCCTGATGCTGAGCGACAACCACATGGTCGCGCACTGTGATCTCTTCGAGGCCGCCGGCTACATGGGCGGCGGCTACGACTGGGGGACGATCGCCCGCCAGAGCATCCGCGCCCACGCGCCGGAGCTGACCGGGCGCTTGGGGATGGACCCCGAGGCCGGCACCTTTGTGGCCTACGGGACGGATCTGGAGGCGCTCCAGGTGCTGGGCGGGCTGCTGCACGCCGCCTTCCATGATCAAGTTCGACTGCAGGCGCTTATTGAGGGCGCGGATCCTGACTGGTTCGACTGATCCGCGCGCGCAGCGCTGGCAGGACGTCTGCCTCGAACCAGGGGTTCCTTCGCATCCAGGCCTTGCTGCGCCAGCTGGGGTGGGGGAGGGGGAAGTCGACGGGGCCATAGTCGGCGAAGGCGCGGACGGTCTCGGTCAGTGTCTCTCTGCGTCGCTTTCCGAGGTAGTGCCGCTGGGCGTATTGACCGATCAGCAGCCGTAGATCGCAGCGGGGCATGGCTTCGAGCAGGCGCTGGTGCCACAGGGGGGCGCACTCGGGGCGCGGTGGTGCGTCGCCCTGGCCCTTTCTGCCTGGGTAGCAGAAGCCCATGGGCACGATGGCGAAGCGCCCGCCGCTCACCAGCTCTGCGTGGGTGATCCCGAGCCACTCACAGAGGTGCTCTCCCGAGGCGTCGTCCCAGGGGATGCCGGAGGCGTGGACCTTCGTTCCGGGGGCCTGGCCGATGATGGCGACGCGGGCGGTGGGGGAGGCTCTGAAGACGGGCCGGGGGCCGAGCGGGAGGTGCTGCGCGCAGTGTGTACAGGCGCGGATCTCATCGTTGAGCGTGCTCACTCCAGCTGCTTAATCGGTGTGGAAGTGCATGACTCAGTAGTTTCACCCCTCAGTAGCTGTCCCAGTCCGGACAGAAGTCCCAGACGTCCCAGTACCCGCCGCCGTTCTCGCAGCTGAACTCCGGCGGGTAGATGTCCAGCGAGAGGCACTGGTCGCCGCAGGTGTCCACGCAGGTCTGACACATCTCCTGGATACAGGGGTCGTCGGACTCCTGGAGGCAGTCGAGGCCGCTGCTTCCCGTATCCGTGTCGTGCCCGCCTGTGTCGGTGTCGTCCTTGTCGTCTTCGCCGCAGCCCGAGAGCAGGCACAGGGCTCCCATCAACGCCACCGCGCTGTAGATGATCTTCGTCATTGTCTCCTCCTACCACCAGGCGATGGTTTCGGTCGTCTCCGTGACGCCGACATCCTCGCCGGTATCTGTTGGTTCACCGGTCGTGAGCGCGCGCGCTGCGATCTCACCGGAGCCCCCCTCGGCGCTGAACCACGCCGAGACAATGAGGTCCGCGTCCCCGAAGGTGAGCTCACCGCTCAGCGATGTGAGGGGCTGCGTGTAGCTCAGGTGCTCCGCGCTGCGGGTCTCCAGCTTCACGCTCCAGCGCTCGTCGAAGGCGCCGTCCGCCGTGGCGAAGGTGATGTCCACCTCGAAGCCGATCGCGTCCTCACAGAGGATCGCGGTGTCGTCACCGGAGCCACCGGAGCCACCGGAGCCACCAGAGGAGATCTCGTAGGGCGTGAAGACCGCGCTGTCCCCGACATAGGTGAGGGTGTGCGTCAGGGCGACCTCGCCGCCGGTGGACCAGCTCAACGTCTCGCTCCACTCACCCACCATCACCTCGATCGCCTCGCGGGCGGTGAAGCCCAGCGCGGTGGGGTCATCCAGCGACAGCGGGGTGGACTCACCGGCCTCGCAGCCTCCGCCGGTGAACCCGGTGTCCTCCTCGCCGAACTGTCCGTTCTCGCCCCACCTGGGCCTGTCCACGCCGCCCGGCTCGAAGCCGATGGGGCCATCGTTGAGGCCGTCGTCACCGCCGCCATTTTCGCCGTCATCAATGTGGAGCGCTCCCGCCCCCAGCTGGCAGCCGATGAGGCTCAGGGCGGCAAGGAATGGGACCAGCGGGCGCATCATCTCTCCAACGTCTCATCATCAGGGTGCCCCCTCACGGGACGCGTCGCAATTGTGATAGTGCACTTCTCGTCGGTCATTTCTACGAAGGTTCGTGCAGTTTCGGTATAGTCAGTCTGATGATAGAGCTGGATAAGGTCAGTCGGGAGCTGGTGCGTACTCTTCGGGGGAAGCGCTCCCAGCCTGCGTTGAGCCGCTGGCTCAAGTACAACAGCAACGTGGTCTACCTCTGGGAGAGCGGCAGGCGCTGGCCCACGGCCTCATCGTTCTTCTGGCTGGCCCACCGCACGGGGGTGGACGTCATCGCGGCGCTGGATGGCTTCCTCCCGGAGCGGGACGACGCGGATGAGCCCTGGAGCATCAGCGGCGCCGCCGCGGTGATGCGGGCGCTCCAGGGGCAGCGCTCGGCGTCGGAGCTGGCGCGGGAGCTGGGGCACAGCCGCCACGCGGTGTCTCGCTGGCTGCGGGGGGAGACCGAGCCGCGGCTGCCGGAGCTGCTTCGCATGGTGGACCTCTGCACCACGGGCTTGCTGGACTTCATCGCGCTGTTCGTGGATCCGGCGGCGATGGCGTCGACGCGGCTGGGGTGGCGGCGGCTGGGGGCGGCGCGGGCGCTGGTGCGCGAGCAGCCCTGGGCGCCGGCGGTGCTGCTGGCGCTGCAGCTGGATGACTACAGGGCGCTGGACGCACACGAGGAGGGCTGGCTCACGCGGCGCCTCGGGCTGCCGGAGGAGGCGGAGGGGCGCTGTCTGGCGCTGCTGTCGGAGGCTGGGCAGATTCGCAGGCGTCAGGGGCGATGGCGGGTGGAGAGCGTGCAGTCGGTGGACGTTCGCACGCCGGAGCGCAAGCTGGATCTGAAGCGCTGGTGGGCGCAGGTGGGGCTGGATCGCATCGGGGAGGCGGACGGGATCGTGTCCTGGAACCTGTTCACCATCTCCGAGGCGGACTTCGAGCGGATTCAGCAGCTTCAGCGGCAGCACTACCGGGCGGTGCGGGCCATCGTCGCCGCCAGCGAGGGCAGCGATCGGCTGGTGTTGACCAACCTGCAGCTGCTGGCGCTGGACGCCCCGGATGAGCCCGACGGCGCGTAGGGATCAGGCGAAGTGCTGATCCATTCGAGCCTCGATCTTCCCGGTGACGGGGCCCTTCAGCTCGTCCAGGATGGTGTCAACGCGGTCGCGGGCCTCGGCGACGCCGAGGGAGTGGTTGCGAGTCAACGAGATATCAGCCACAGGGAGAGCTCCTCTTCACGTCTTCAGCGACAGGTCGGGTTGAACAATGGTCGGGATTCTATTCTTGTGGGTGTTGGGGTGCGGTGACAAGGACGGCGGCTGTGACGCCTCTTCCCTCGCCGCGGGCAGCGCCGAGGCCACGGTTGACGGCGGCGCGTGGTCCGACGACGCGGTGACCTGGAGCTGGGCGGGCTCGTCGCTGCAGCTCTCCTCCGAGTCCAGCGACGGCTGGCTGCTGAGCCTCGCGGCGAACCTGGACGCGAACGGTGACGACCTGGCGACGGCGGTGGACGCCGGGGTCTTCCCCATCGAGATCGACCTGCTGGACGGCGGCTTCGGGCTGCTCTACCCGGAGGGCGAGAGCTTCAGCTACGCCTCCAACAAGGCCTCGGGCGGGACGCTGACGATCACCTCAGCGGATGACAGCGTGGTGATGGGCTGCTTCGACTTCGAGGCAGCCACGGCGGAGGGAGAGACCATCGCCATCGAGGGCGGGCTCCTGCACGCTACGCAGTAGGCGGCGCGGGGCTGTCCTCGGGGTGAGGCATCCCGGCCGCGAGGATGCGATACCCCTGCGGCGACTCGACCACCCGAACATCCGCCACGACGCGACGATCGGCGGGGTCGATACGCGCGGCCCGGACGGTGAGCTCCCGCAGCCGCCGAGACAGATCGGCGGCGGCGATGGGCGCGTCCGGGTGGACCTTCTCCGCGAAGGCCTGCAGCTCTCCGGCCCAGGTCGGGTGCGGGTGCAGGCGGGAGGTGTTCCAGGCCACCGCCGCCGTCCTGGCCATCTGCGTCAGCGTCGGCTGGTCCAGGTGGGGGTGGTCCACCAGCGAAGCCTCCAGCAGCGCCTCCAGGCGCTCGGACAGCCCGGGCTGGGGGCGCCGCGCGCCCGCCGGGTCACGTTGCTTCTTTCGCTGCTTCTTCTGTTGTTTCTTCTTGGCCACGGCGGCCACATACCTCGGTTCGTGCCCCCGGTCGCGCGCTCAGCCGCCCAGCTCCAACAGCCGCGCGTTGAAGCTCTCCTCGTCCACCGGATCCGCGGCCTCCAGCGCCACCGTCAGCGTCGCGCCGCCCCCATCGAGCAGGGTCTTCTCGGCGGTGAGGCCGCGGGAGTGGACCTCGTGGCGGGACTCGAGCGTCGCGCCGGAGAGGTCGCCGCTGGTGTAGGTGGCGACTGAATCCCAGAGGAACCATGACCAGAGATCGCCCGTGAGGCTGCCGGCGACGGTCAGGTCGCCGCTGTCGTCGCTGTAGGAGCCCGCGAAGGTGTCGCCATCCACGAGCAGCTCTACGTGCAGGTGCGTCAGCGCCCCGTCGACGCTCATGTAGGTGTCCTCGACGATGCGCGCCGCGCCGGGCTCCAGGCGGCGCTGGTAGAGCACCTCGTAGGTGAGCGCCTCGGCGCCGCTGTCTGTGTACGAGAGGTCGCCGGTGCCGAGAAACCACGCCGTCGAGGCCCGCGAGCCGTCCGTGGTGGCGTCGGTGGCCTCAGTCTCGGCGGTGGTGTCCGTGTCGGCGCCGGTGTCGGCACCTTTTGTCGCGCAGGCGAGGAAGAGGAGGAGCATGCGCTGGCTTAACGCGGCCGCGATGGGCGCCGCGCTCACTCGTAGTAGGCCAGCTCCCAGATCGCCCCGAGGTGGGTCACCCGCACCGGGCCCAGATCCCGCCCGAACACCTGCTCCCCGGCGAAGGGGCCGCTCTCGACCGCCACAGTCACCGCGTCGTCAAAGAGCCCGTACCAGACCTCGACCTCACCGCGAGCCGTCACCTCGACCCCGTCCCCGGTCTCGCCGATCGCCAGCCGCGACGGCAGGAGCTGACTGCCGCCGACCGTGAGCCCCTTGTTCAGCACCATGTCGTAGGTCGCGATCTCCTCGGCGGCGCCCCACTCCTCGCCCTCGCGCAGGATCCACTGGCCGTCATCGACGTGGAGGATGAGCGGTGTGTCCCGGGGATCCTCGATGGGCCCCAGCTCCAGGTAGATCCCCTCGCGGCCCGCGAAGTCCGCCGCGTAGCCGCGACCCCCATCGCCGTCGTCCTTGCCGCAGGCCAGGGTGAGGAGGAGGAGCGTCATCGCTCGGTCCAGTAGGGGAGGTGGTTGTTCTGGATGATGTCCTGCGAGGGCAGCCAGAACGCGGGCCAGGATGGATCCTCGCCCTCGTCCGCCTTGGAGGGGTCCACGGCGGCCACCCAGATCTGCGGGGTGTCTTCCGTGAGCTCGCCGTAGGGGCGGCGTGAGGCGAACGTGAGCCAGAAGATGTCGTCGTCCGGGAGGGGCCCCCAGCGCGGCCAGGAGTTGGTGAGCTGGCCCCCCTGGTTGGCCAGCTTCAGCGCGATGGGCTCCGCGTCCACCTCAGCCCGCATCAGCATCAGCTCGGCGTCCGGATCGTCGTAGGCGTCCCCGGTGGAGATGTTGAAGGCGAGCCACTCGCCGTCCGGCGACCAGGCCGGGTAGTAGGCGTTCTCGTCGGGCTCGGAGCGGTAGATGACCAGCGGGTCGGAGAACTGGCCGTCGCCGAGGTGATCCATCACCGCGATGTCGCCCCCGTAGAACTGCATGTCCGTGTTCAGGAGCCGCGGCAGCACGAGCGCGATGCGGGTGCCGTCCGGGGACCAGTCGACCTGGGTGACCCGGGGCTCCACCGGCACCTGCCAGCGGTACTCCAGGGTCTGCCCGTCGTAGAGCAGCAGGTCGCCGCGATAGACCGCCAGCAGCAGCTCACCGTCGGGGGAGAAGCTCTTGAAGAGGCCGAGGAAGGGGTCATCCGTCGGCACGGAGACCAGCTCGCGGGTCTCCAGATCCAGCACGCCCATCTCGTTGTCGACGCCGCCGTAGGTGAAGGCCAGCCGATCGCCCTGGATGGTGTGGCAGCCCATGCAGCCGCCCGCGTCGTCCTGGGTGAAGAAGTCCACCGACTCCTCGCCGTAGACGATCTCCTTGAAGCCCTGGACGCTGGTGGACCAGTAGATGATGGCGCCGCGGGCGTCGAGGCGGTTGACCTGCACCGTGAGCGGCTCCACCTCGTGCGCCGTTCCGTCGTCCAGCAGCGCGGTGAGTGTGAGCGTCACCTGGCCGCCCGCGTTGGTGGCGGCGATGGTCTGCCAGGTGTCCTCGTCGGCGGCCCAGAGGGTGTCCCGGGTGTAGACGCTCAGGTCGGTGAAGTCACTCTCGAAGCGAAGCCACCACGCCTCCGGTGTGCCCTCCGGCAGGTCGGCGGCCCACTGGAACTCGATGCTGGGGGTGTTGCGCGGGAGGTTGACGCCGTCCTCGGGGTAGCGCCACACGTCGTCGAGCAGCAGCCGATCGGCCTCGGGCTCGGGGAAGCTGTCCGCGTCCACGTCCGCGTCGGACTGGATGACGGCCTCGTAGATGACCCGCACGGTCGCCTGGGCTTCGACCTCGTCCAGGCGGGCGGACACCCAGGTGTCGCCGCCGTTGGTGTTGGAGGGGGTGAAGACGCCGTCCTCGTCCAGCTCGCCCACCGAGCTGTTGGAGAGGGTCCACTCGACCACGCTCAGGGGCTCCTCCGAGCCGTCCTCGAAGATGGCGGTGATCTCAAAGTCCAGCGACTCCCCGCCGACGGGACCGGTGCGGATCGTCGCCTCCTCCGGGGAGATCGTCAGCGCCACCGGCGCGCGGCTCTCCGGCGGCGGCGGCAGCTTGTCGGCGCAGCCGAGCAGCAGCAGCGTGAGCATCAGGTGCCCACCCGCGCCGGACGGCGGCGCCCCGGGAGGACCTCGTTCGGCTGTGAGCAGGCTGGCGGGAGGGAGAGCATCCCGTCGAGTCTACCACTCTGGCCCCGCGGTGCTGTATGTTCGAGCCAGGATGTACCAGGGTGTATAGCGTGCTGACATCGCTGCTGTTCCTGACCGCCTGCTCCGACTACGAGTACAAGGAGCGCACGGTCACCGACGCCTTCACCCAGCCCGACGTGCAGACCTCGGCGGACCTGCTGTTCGTGGTGGATGACTCTGCCTCCATGGCGGAGGAGCAGGCGCTGCTCGCGGAGAACTTCCAGGCGTTCATCGACGTGGTGGAGGGCAGCTACTCGGACTTTCAGATCGGCGTGGTCACCACGGACATCGGCGCCGCTGACGCCGGGACGATCCGCGGTGAGGTCATGACGGAGGACACCCCGAACCTCGCGGAGGCCTTCCTCGCCGCTATCGACGTGGGCACCGGCGGCTCCCGGGACGAGCAGGGCTTCGAGGCCGCCCGCATGGCGCTCACGCCGGCGGCCAACCCGGGCTTCGTGCGCGACGGCGCGCAGCTCAACGTGGTGTTCTTCTCGGACGAGGACGACCACTCGAGCAAGTCCGTCGAGCAGTACCTCACGTCCTTCTCCAACGCCTCGGGAGGCGGCGGCTTCGCGGCCCACGCCATCGTCGGCGACCTGCCGAGCGGCTGCGCCTCGGGCACGTCGGCGGCGGACGCCGGGGAGCGCTACGTGGAGTCAGTGCAGGAGACCGGGGGATACCGGGACTCCATCTGCGCCGAGGACTACACGGGGATCCTGACGCGCATCGGGCTGGACCTCTCGGGGCTGGACGACACGTTCCATCTGTCGGAGATCCCCGACCCGGGCTCGCTGGTGGTGTGGGTGGACGGCGTCATCATGATCGAGCGGGCCCTCGACGGCTGGACCTACTCAGCGGGCGAAAACGCCATCGTGTTCCACGGCAGCGCCATCCCGCGCGGTGGGATGGAGGTCTTCGTGGAGTATGAGCTGCTGCTGGGCGTGGAGGCGCCCACCGAGACGTCCAGGTAGCCGCGCACCGCTGTCACGCCGGATCGGTCTCATCACCCCAGCCGATGTTCTGCGCGCGCAGCGCGGCGCTGATGTGGTCGATGAACACGCGGACCCGGCGCGTACGCCTCAGCTCGGGCAGGGTGAGCAGCCACAGATCCACTGTGTGTTGTCGCTGAATGGGGCCGATCCGGCTCAGGCCGAGGGCCTCCCCCTCGAAGACCGGCAGGAAGAAGACGCCCACGCCGCCCAGGATCATCTTGCGCATCAGCAGGGTGTTCTCGTCCACGTACGCGATGATGCGGGCCCCCGGCGCGTGCTCTCGGAACCAGGCGTCGAGCCAGGGTTCGTTCAGGCGCTTGTCCAGGCTGAGCCACGGGTAGTCCTGGAGGGGCCGACCGGCTCCAAAGCGCGCGACAAGCGCCGGGCTCGCGTAGGGGGCAAAGGCGAGGCGCCCGACCCGCTGTCCGATGAGCCCCTCGGGCGGTGAGCTTGAGATGCGGAGGGCCACGTCGGCCTCGCGGCGGGTGAGCGAGACGGGCTCCATGGGCACGCTGATGGTGACCTCTACCTGCGGATAGCGCTCCAGGAAGACGACGAAGGCCTCATGGATGAGCGGGTAGAGGAAGTCGAGGGTGGAGACAACCAGCGGGCCGCGCAGCTCCGCGTCCCGTCCCATGAGGCGACTCTGGGCCGCCAGCACATCGGCCTCGACCTGCTCGGCGGTCCCGAGCAGATCCTCGCCGGCCGGCGTGAGGACAAAGCCGTCGGGGGTGCGATCGAACAGGCGCACGCCGAGCTGCTTCTCACAGGACTTCAGCCGCCGCCCGACCGTCGTGTGCGTGACCCCCAGCACCGTCGCTGCCCGCGAGAGGTTCCCCTCGCGGGCGATGGCGAGCACGAAGCGTAGATCATCCCAGTTCATGGTGTGCATTAATGCACATCATGTCTGTACTAACAAGCGTTGGATGCTAATAAAGATTCAATACATTCCTCGTATGAACTCCACACACGAGGAAGAACCCATGTCTCGATTGACGCTCCTGTTTGCCCCCCTGCTCGGTCTGGCGCTGGTTGGCTGCGATGGAAAGGCCGAAGATACAGGCGGCTGGGAGGACACCGCGGCCGCTGGTGATACCGCGACTGCAGACACCGACACTACAGACACCGACACTGCTTCGGTGGAGCTGGCGACGATGTACGCGGCGCGCGGCGAACACGCCGTCGGCTATGCCGTGCTCGACGCGTCAGCGGGCCTCGAGGTCAAGGCGTGGTACCCCACCGCTGAGGCTGGCGGCGCTGAGATCGTGTACTCGGTGCTGGGGAAGTTCCCGGGGCTGCCCACCGAAGTCATCACCATCCACGGGACCGCGCACAGAGACGCCAGCCCGGGCGCGGGGCCCTATCCGCTGGTCGTGCTCTCCCACGGCTTCAGCATGAACCCCGAGTGGTACCCCCTCGCCGAGCACCTCGCGTCCCACGGGTTCGTCGTGTTGGGACCGGAGCACACCGAGTTCGACTGGGGCGCCGACATCGTGTCCGCGACCATCGCCCGCCCCGCGGACGTGAGCGCCACCATCGACCTCGCCGAGGAGGGCGCCCTCGCCGGGGCCATCGACGCCACCAACGTCGCGGTCGTAGGCCACTCCTACGGCGGCTACACCGCCCTCGCCGCCGCCGGCGCGCGCTTCGATCTGGACAGCCTGGCGGCGCGCTGTGTGTCTGAGGAGGATCCGTTCATCTTCAGCTACTTCTGTGAGCCCTTTGTCGACGCGGGCGCCCAGCTCGCTGACCTGATGGGCCTCGACGCCGCGCCCGCCGGCCTGTGGCCCGCGCTGGCTGACTCACGGGTGGACGCGATCGTGCCCATCGCTGGTGACGCCTACCTGTTCGGCGACGATGGGCTGGCGGAAGTGACGGTGCCCGCCATGATGATCGGCGGCACGGCGGACTCCGGCACGCCCTGGGACTGGGGGACGGGCATGGCCTTCGACGCAGTCTCCAGTGACTACCGGGCGCTGGTCGGGCTGGAGGGGGCCGAGCACTTCATCCCGATCACCTCCTGCGACAACATGCCGTTTACCGACGACCTGGGCGCGGGGTACCGCTCGTACATCTGCGAGGATCCAGCCTGGGGCAAGGGCGAGGCGCTCGATGTCATCCACCACCTGACGACCGCCTTCCTGCTGGACGTCATGACACAGGACTCAGGAGCTGCGGCGGCGCTGGATGCCTCGCTCTACGAGGGGACCGCCGCGCTCGATGTGATGATCGAGCGGCACTGATCGGTACTGATCGGTACTGATCGGGAGCTCACCGCCGAGACGTCCTGTTGGCGCTGGCTTTCGGACGTTTGTAGGAGATGACGAAGCTCTCGCCGCCGCCGCGGCCCTGGCCGGTGGGCATGACGCGGTGCAGCCACTGCCAGCGCGCGGTCGCGCGGATGATGTAGGCGTCCCCGGCGTTGAGCTTGAGGAGGTAGGGCTCCTGGTGCTTTGCCCGGGGGCGGAAGCCGATGGTGCGGCCGTCTGTCAGACAGATGGCGAGGATGCGTTCGCCGTGCCGGGTGCTGTCGATGTGCCACTTGAACTGGTCGCTGAGATCGCCGCGCCAGTTGCAGACCCGGTATTGGTTGGGGCGCTCCTTGAAGAGGCCCTGACCGAGCATCTGGTCTCCCCAGGGGAGCATCCAGTCGCGGACCTCCTCGACGCCGGTGTTCTCTCCAAAGTCCCCGAAGTAGCGGAAGAGGGGGTTGTTCGGCGGGGGCGGGAGGGTGTGGCACTCCGCGCGCAGCCGCTCCACCTCATCAGGGGAGAGGAGGGCGGGGTAGATCTTCAGGCCTGGTGGGCGTCCGCTCATGGGGGTCGTCATAACCCTCGGGAGCGTCGTCGGTCTGCTCGGTCGTGGCGACCTGCCGGTGTTCGATGCCGCTGGCGCCGTCAACGGAGCGCAGATCAACGAGGCCGAGGGTGAAGAGCATCACCGTGAGCTGCATCCCCTGGGTCAACCACGCTCGGACTCGCTGAACCACTGCGCGCTCCTCTCAGAGAGAGGTAGGCACCGGGGCGGAAGTGGGAAGAGGAGGGGCGCTGGGGTGTGCTCGCAGCCCGTTGGTTGAGATGCCCGCTCTCCGAGTCCGCACCTTCCGTCAGCACGCGCCGCATTCCCTCCCTCTCGATGAGTCCCCACCTTTCTCTTCCAGAGCGGCTCCAACCGCGCCGTATGGCGCGCCAACTGCGAAGAGTCCCCTTTGAGGAACGCGACGTCCCAGCGCCACACACTAGAGGGTGTTGCGACGTCAGATGCCTCGCCGCAAGGCGCTTCAGCTCGCCCTTCAGCGCTCCTTCGTCGCTGTCTCTGAAGGTCTCTCCATGTCTCCTGGCGGCTTGCGCCGCGAGGGGGCATCCCCCCCTGTGCCCCCCCTTCTTCAGCGAACTCTCCTCTCCTCCCTCTCACTAAGTCCCCACCTTCCGACAGACCGCGCCGTATGGCGCGCGCCAACTGCGAAGAGGCCCCTCTGAGGA
>Ga0316204_10004057_pt1 | contig 27348 bp, 22 predicted proteins | sample 6monrhotite_MG_2_FD_205661 | JGI IMG/M metagenome (GOLD analysis project Ga0316204, IMG submission 205661) | Microbial mat bacterial communities from mineral coupon in-situ incubated in ocean water Damariscotta River, Maine, United States -... | ecosystem: Environmental > Aquatic > Marine >...
GTATTGAGGTTGTACGTGGCCCAGGATCCTTGCTCAAACACGTTAGTGGTTATGCGGGCTCAATACATGTCATAACAAAGGCTAACCGTGACGATGCATTGGAACAAGAGAACTCTGTATTCGTATCTGCCGGTTCAAATGAATACAGCAAGGGTGGTTTTGTTGTTTCACATCAGGCAGATAATTACCGTTTATCCAGTGATTTCTTCTATCAAAGTCATGATGCTCAATTACCCGTTGGGGCAGATAGATTTGGAAATAGTGGAGATAGTCAGCAAGGTATCAAGAATTACGGTATTGGTCTTAATGCCGAATTTGGAAAGCTGAATATAAAAGGGCGATTAAACAGTAATGACAGCGGCGTAAGTTATGGACAGGCATTTAGCCTCAGTGATGATTTATCTGACTTTCTTAAAATCACAAACCGATCTATCGATTTAACCTATCAAGACCAGTTAAATGATGGGATAAAAGTTGAACTTGCAGTAGGTTATTTCGACGAGTGGCGTGAATTACAAAACAAGGTTATGCCCGATGGCTCAATGTTGATGATGCCAATGCCACCAAGGCGCCTAAGCGATGGTCGATATTTCCTGGTAGATTTTCGAGAACGTTCACTCTATCAACGCCTTGAATTCGAGTTTAATCGATTATCCGGGCATAAGATTACCGCAGGACTGAATTTTTCTCAGAGCAAGATTACACGTAATGATGCAGGTGTTTCGGATGATGGTCTGCTGACGCGTAACAGCTTTAACTTACTCACAAACAGCGAGCGCAATCTCATTTCATTTTATGCTGAAGACCTGTTTGATTTGAGCGAAGCACTGACGATCCAGCTTGGTCTAAAATTTGATCGCTATGATGACGTAGATGACCAGTTTTCACCACGAGGCGCACTCGTTTATCGATTTGATGATAATAACATCTATAAATTGATGTTTACCCGCTCATACCGAGAGCCTTCATGGAGAGAGCAGTATCTGGCACGTCCCGCATTTTTTCAGGCAACAGCAGGACTTGAAGAAGAGACGGTCGATGCCTACGAAGCTGCTTATATTCGAAAATTTGGTATAAATCGTGATTTCAAGATCAATGCCTTTTTCCTACGTAACCTAGATCAGATACATGCTCAAAATGTTAACAACAAGTTCCTTAATAGTGGCGATAACGAACTGTATGGCCTTGAAATTGAATTTCGGTCACCTGTCTACAGCAACGGTCAGGTTAACCTTAATTACTCTTATGTAGAAGGAAGTAACGTTTACGATGCTCAAGCCAATAGCGCTCAGCACATTGCAACAGCGTATTATTCTCATAGGATAAGTTCGAATTTAACCTTGTCTGCGGTTGCTAATTTTGTTGGAGAAAAACAACGTATTAGCGGTGATAACAGGGCTAGTATTAGTAATTACACTACACTTGATCTCGCCGCGACTTATACACACAAGGCATCAAATACGACCTTGAGCGCCAGTGTAAAAAACTTGACCGATAAACTTTACGTCTTGCCGTCACCTGCAAATACTTATGTAGATGACTTTCAACAGCAAGGTCGTAGTTTAGTGTTCGCTGTACAGACTGATTTCTGATATGAAACGTATTAATACATTCATAATCTGGGTAATCTTTCTATTTGTTAGCCTTTCTGCACAGGCATCGGATTACAGTGATTTGCTGTTAAGGACTCAGGCGTCGATTTATCCGAAGATCGTACTCCTGGACAGAGATGTCTCAGTTAAAACGCATGACACAGGTGTTTTACTCATAATTGTTCACCTTGAAAAAGAACTTGAAATTGCTGAAAAAATGAAAGTTTTGATTGAAAAGCAATATAAAGGCAGGATCGGTAATTACCCGCTTAATGTGGAACTTTCGACATACAAAAAACTTGCGATGACAAAGTTGGCCACAGCCTATGTATTACTTGATGGGACAATGGAAGGGCAGACTGACGCCGCGCGGCATGCATCAAGTAATAATCGCCTGAGCTTTACCTATAACTATAACAGTTTGAAAGTAAACGCCCTTGTTAGTCTGATTTTGAAGGAAAAAGTGTATATTTATCTCAATAAGGATGCGGTTGACGATTATGGCATTCGGTTCTTGCCGACTTTCTACAAGATTGTGAAGTTGCTCGAGTGAAACGACTGCCCATATCGATCAAACTTACTACGGTATTCGCCCTAATTTCAGTTATGACACTGGGGTTGATTTACTATGCTTTTCAGCAATTATTCGAACATCATATGCTTGAAGCTGAGCGTGACAAAGCCACATTAATTTTGCAGACAATTGAACCGATTATCAGCATGAATGCCTACTTGGGCATGGAAGACGAAATCGCTTTAATTGGTGTGCAGACAATTGCCCATCAAGATGTACTCGGTCTAAGGATAATTCTCAATGGCCGAGAGGTGTGGAGTCAGGATTATGATGACACTATTGAGCATGTGCATGCCACTCTGCCTGTTACTAATCCCATCACCAAGCAAGGTGACGGGGTACTTGATATCAGCTATTCAATCGATAACTTTAATCTAGCCATTCTTGATGTACGGAAAAAACTAATTTGGTACCTTGGAATATTGGCTATTGTTTTTGTCTTATTTGGTCTGATTAGTCGATACTTTCTTCATCCTTTGTCATTAATCGCTTCCAAGGTAAAAGACTACAAGCTCGGCACAAAGATTGATTTTTCAGATATTCGCATGGACCCTGAGACCGTCGCTATTACTGATGCTTTTGGCAGAATGCTTGGCAACATTCGGGAATACACCGTCTTGCTTGAGCGTTATAAGCTTTCAGTAGATGTTAGCTCGATCGTCAGCCGTATGGATGTGAATGGAAAATTAACCTACGTAAACGATGAGTTTTGTAAGGCCTGTGGTTACACACGTGATGAGTTACTCAACGCCAGTTGTGACATTGTGCGCCATCCCGATACCTCTAATAAGGTATACCAGCAGATGTGGGAGACGCTCAAGGATAAGCGTGTATGGAAGTCTTCTATTAAAAATCGAAGAAAGGATGGCAGCGATTATTATATTAAGCTGACAGTTGTACCTATTCTTGATGACTCAGATGAGCTTATTGAATATGTCGCTATCCAGGATGACATCACGAAAATTATTGAGCAACAGGAACAGATTTCAAGGCAAACAACTGATCTGACTACAGGTTTACCAAACCGTATCCGCCTCGAAGAAGATTCAAGGGAGGCAGTCGCTCCGAAACTTGCCTTCATTGCTATCGATAATTATCACGTGATTAAAGATTATTTTGGCTATGACGTTGTCAATCAGACATTGAAGGAAACAGCTGCACTTCTTAATGACAGTATTGCGGGTAAAGATTGTAATCTTTATAAACTTGGGGCAGGTGAGTTTGTACTGTTGAGTGATCAGGCAACGAATGTGGCTCAGTTTTCTTCAATCTGCAAGGAGGTCATTCATATTGTCGATGATCATGTAATATATCTTAATGATGACTCGTTCAACATACGAGCAACTGCTGGAATGACCAGTGATGCAAAGAATCTCTTAACTTATGCATCACTTGCACTCCAGCATGCACAACAGACAAAAAAAGAGCTCATAATTTTCGAAGAAACCGATAACCTTCTTCTGCAACATGAGAACAATCTTGTCTGGACCAGAAAGCTCAAGCATGCGTTAAAAGAAAAACGTATGGCTCTATTCGTACAACCAATTGTTAACAGCACAACCATGGAAGAAGAGAAATTTGAATGCCTGGTACGTTTGATCGATACAGATGGCAGCGTCATTTCACCCTTCCATTTTCTCGATGTGGCTAAAAAATCGACTATTTATCACCAGATAACGCGCGAAGTAATATCAATGGCATTCGAGTATTTTTCACAAATCCCGGAAAAACAGTTTTCCATTAATCTTTCAGTAGAAGATTTACAGCACATCGAAACACTAGATTTTTTGCGTACAAAACTTGATGAATACAATATTGGTTCAAGATTGGTCATTGAGATAGTTGAATCAGAGGGTATCGATAGCTTTGATGAAGCCGTTGAGTTTATCTACGACATGAAATCTCGGGGATGCAAAATTGCAATCGATGATTTCGGTACCGGCTACTCAAATTTTGCCTACCTTATGCAATTGAATGTTGATTTCATCAAGATTGATGGGTCGCTTATTCGTGATATTGACAGTGATAGAAATTCTCAAATAATCTGTTCTACCATCGTAGATTTTGCTCAACAGTTGGGACTGACTACTGTTGCTGAGTTCGTGCATAATCAATCTGTTTTAGACTATACAAAAAACATGGGGATTGACTACCTTCAGGGTTATCATCTTGGCGAGCCAAAACCCATTCAGGAATTGCTAAAACAATAATATTTCTTACTAAATTTTCGCAGTATATTGACAATTACTTCATTGTCGTGAACTCACTAATGCTTGCGTAAATCGCGCATTTTTCTTTAATTACTGCGAGACTATTCATGGCATTAAAACCTACCATCTTTAAGTTCAAAATAGACCTGTCTGATTTGGATAGGAATCACTATGAGAGCCTTAACTTAACTATTGCTCAGCACCCTTCTGAAAAGATTGAGCGAATGATGGCAAGAATGCTAGCCTTTTGTATCAATGCCGATGAAAACCTGGCCTTTACAAAAGGATTGAGTGCAGTGGATGAACCCGATATCTGGGCACGTTCGCTCGATGATCGGTTATTACTATGGATTGATGTTGGTGAGCCTTCAGTTGAACGAATAAAAAAAGCAGCGCGCATGGCTTCGAAGGTAACGGTATACAGTTTTAATTCAAAGTCAGAGGTATGGTGGAGCCAGGAGCAGAATAGCTTTACTGGTCTGGATGCTTCTGTTTACCAGTTTCAATGGGAAAGTATCCAGGTATTAGCAGCACTGGTAGAACGAACGATGAATCTTTCTGTCACCATCAGTGATGATTCTGCATATATAGCGACTGAGCTTGGCGAATGCGAAGTTGCATGGGCTGCCTTGCAGCTCTAATCTATATAATATTACTCAGTAACTGTTTCCAGGACTCGGTCTCAGTTTCTGGCCTGAATAGTTCACGCCTGGCATTACAGCTGCTTTTTAGTTCAGTGTAAAATTGCTTGTCTGATTCAGCGCGTAGTAAAACGTCTCGCAAGGCCAGTTCATCTTCTACTGGGTAGTATCCCGGATAATCCTCTCCGAGTAATCCAATTGAGCCTTCAATATTAGAAGCAATCACTGGTAGTCCTGCAATGATGGACTCTGATATTACATTGGCGCCACCTTCCATCCGGGATGGCAAAATCAGTACATGCGATTGACTGTAAGCGCGGCGTATCTGATGGTGAGCAACTTCTCCATGCCATTGGTAACGTGGGTTGTTGGACATTTCTTGCTTCGCCTGTTCAGCCCACTCAGGGGTGTGGGCCTTACCAAAGTGATGAACCTGAATGCGACTGTTTTGGGGTAAATTACGTACAGCATATGCCGGTCTCAATGAATCTTTTTCATCACGTAAGTGTCCAGCTACGCAAACTCGAAAGCTACGTTTTACGGGTTGTCGCTTATTGATGGCTTGAGCTGACTGATAAATGACATGCACTTTATGCCGAAATTCTTCAGGCACGGTATTGCCAATCAGTGAATGTAATCCGACCAGATGATCTGCCAATTCTATTGAACGTAGTGTAGTTTTTTTGTGAGTATGGATAAAACGATAAGCATCAGTGCCCGTCAAAGAGACAATTAAGGGTTGTTCAGGATATTTCTGGTGAAACCTTTCAATAGAAGCCGCACTACGCCAGGCGTGTAATGCCAGCATGGCATCGGCCGGACTGCCGTCGTAATCAACAGCAATATCGACCTTATGGCCGAGTGAACGAAAAATACTAGCCCACCTTGCTGCGGTGCAGCGATTTCCTGATCGTGAGTTTGGTGGGGCTGGGGTTATCAGGCAGATGCGCATACGCTGTGATTTAAGTTGAATATTTTCGATGTTGAATAGAGTTACAGAATAAAACGTGATTTCCAAGAAAAATTAATTGGCTTGGGTACAATTACGTCCAATTTCCACTAAAGTCAGGCTTTCATGCGCCCACTTGATCCGCAGTCCATCATTCAGCAAATGCACGATGCCCGCAAGCGCACGCTTGTTTTGATTGATGGCCTTGATACAAAACAAATGATGGGGCCTAAGTTGGCCATCATAAACCCCTTGCTGTGGGAAATTGCTCATGCCAGTTATTTTTACGAATACTGGGTACTGCGTCAGCATTTAGGCCATGCGCCAATTCGTGGTGATGTGGATAAGCTGTTTGATTCAATCAAAATTGCGCATGATGACCGATGGGATTTGCCGCTTCCAATTTTGCAAGATACGTTGAGCTATATGCGGCAGGTTTTTGATGAAATTGAACAAGCGTTACAATCCGGTACAGATACGCAGCGTGATTACCTGACACAATACGCCGTGTTTCATGAAGACATGCATACAGAGGCTTTCACCTATACGCGTCAAACACTCGCTTATCCAGCACCTGCAATCAGGCAAATAATCGATATAAATACTGTTGATATAGCTTCAGGTGATGTACAGATTCCTGGTGGTACTTTTCTACTTGGCGCATCTGAACAGGATGGATTTGTTTTTGATAATGAGAAATGGGCTCATCCTTGTGAAGTAAAGCCTTTTAGTATTTCGCGTACGGCCGTGAGTAATGCTGAGTTTCTGGCCTTCGTAGAAGCTAAAGGATATGAGAATCAAGGCTATTGGACTGAGGATGGTAGGCAGTGGCTGAAAAACAGTGGCCTGAGAGCCCCTGTTTACTGGCGAAAAACAGATGTTTGGCAGTTACGTCAATTTGACCAATGGGTAGATTTACCACTCAATTCAGCTGTTATTCATGTCAATTGGTATGAGGCCCAGGCCTATTGTCGTTGGGCAAACCGTCGTCTCCCGACAGAACTTGAATGGGAAGTAGCTGCAGCTGCACAGCCTGATGGAGAGGGAGGCTTAAGCCTGCATAAACGCTATTTTCCATGGGGTGAAAGTGAGCCGGACATTGAACATGCTAACTTGGATGGTTTTGCACTGGGTACTATCGATGTTAATGCATTAGCTGTAGGCGACAGCGCTTTTGGTTGTCGTCAAATGATCGGAAATGTGTGGGAATGGACAGATACAGACTTTATGCCTTATCCCGGTTTTAAACCTGATATGTACGCCGACTATTCACAACCCTTATTTGGCAATACCAAGGTGTTGCGCGGTGGTGCATGGACAACACGCAGACGTATGATTCGCAATACCTGGCGTACTTATTATGGACCTGATCGAAATGATGTGTTTGGAGGCTTTCGTACCTGTGCGAAAGAATTTTAATGAATAAATCATCCTTGCAGTTCCATGATCTTCACCCAGTATCCGATGATTTCTCCAGTATTGTATTAGAGGGATTGCGACATAGGCCCGCATCAATTCCACCGAAATTTTTTTACGATGAGAAAGGCTCAAAACTTTTCGATGCTATTACTGAGCTGCCAGAGTATTACCAAACACGTACTGAGATAGGCATTCTAAGGCAATATGCGGCGACAATTGCCGCGGAAGTTGGTACAGGCTCACTTTTGCTAGAGCCGGGTGGTGGCAGTTGTGCCAAAGTGCACATTTTACTCGAAGGTTTGCAGCCAGTCGGATACGTGCCCATGGATATATCCAAAGAGCACTTGCATGCTGCTGCGACTGAGCTTGCTTCGCAATACCCCTGGTTGGAAGTACATGCCGCCTGTACCGATTTTACGCGACATATGTCTGTTCCTGAAACGGCTCCCGAAGGTAAACGCATTGGTTTCTTTCCCGGTTCAAGCATTGGCAATTTTACTCCCCAGGATGCCGTTATATTCATGTCATCAATTGCCGAAGTGGTTGGCACTGATGGATACCTTTTAATTGGCGTTGACCTAAAAAAGCAGAAAGCAATATTGGAGGCAGCCTATGATGATGCAGCAGGCGTTACCGCGGCTTTCAACCTGAACTTGCTCTCACGCATCAACGCTGAATTAAATGGTAATTTTGATTTGTCACAGTGGCGGCATAAGGCTTTGTACAATGAGCAGCTAGGCCGTATTGAAATGCATTTAATCAGTCAAGTCGATCAGCAGGTAAAAGTGCAGGGTGAGTTATTTGATTTTGCCAAGGATGAGGGCATTCATACTGAAAACTCTTACAAATATACAGTTGCTGAATTTAAGGCCTTAGCGATTAAGGCAGGTTTTGTTGCCTGTGATGTATGGACAGATAAACAGCAGTTATTCAGTGTGCACCTACTCAAATGTCAAAGTAATTGAAAATGTTTCCTAAATATATGGCAAATGTCTTAATTGAATATATATGAAAAAAAATAACACACCTGTAGTAAAAGATCTGGTGCTGGTCGGTGGTGGTCATGCGCATGTTGCCGTTTTGCGTATGTTTGCAATGAAGCCCGTTCCAGGGCTGCGCATCACCTTGATTACGCGCGATATTCATACGCCATATTCAGGTATGTTGCCGGGCTTGGTGGCTGGGCATTATGACTATGATGACTGTCATATCGATCTAGGACCTCTGGCACGGTTTGCCGGTGCTCGCTTGTACCATACGGAAGTGGAGGGGCTTGATCTTGATAATAAAAAAATCATGGCACATGGGCGTCCGCCTGTATCTTATGATTTGTTGTCGATAAATACAGGCTCTCGGCCGAGTGCAGTTGATGTTCCCGGAGTAGATGAATATGCCATTGCAGCTAAGCCTATCGATATTTTTTTACTGCGCTGGGAAGCCTTGGTAAAGCGTATCCAGAACAGCATAGGTGAGTTTCGCCTGATTGTCGTTGGCGGTGGTGCTGGTGGTGTAGAGATTGCTCTGTCTACCCAGTTTCGTCTACGTGAACTATTAAGCTCGCAAGGCGATGATCCAGGTCGTATTTCTGTAATGCTGTTAACTAAAGGCATAGATATTCTGCCTACACACAACAGGCGTGTGCGTGAAAGTTTTTTACAGGTTCTGAAGCAGCGGAACATTACCGTGCATACCGAAGCACGTGTTGTTGAAGTTGCTGAACATTTTGTGCGTACAGCCAGCGATAATGAATATAAATCAGATGCGGTTTTGTGGGTAACCAATGCCAGTGCACCTGACTGGCCAGGGGAGGCTGGGCTGGAAGTTGATGAATCTGGATTTATTCGCGTTAATGAGTATTTACAAAGTACCTCGCATGCCGATGTATTTGTCGCCGGTGACGTGGCATCCATGCCAGAATCTCGACCCAAGTCTGGCGTTTTTGCTGTAAGGCAGGGGCCATTCCTGGAGAGCAATCTGCGCCGTTCGGCTACCGTTGGTAGCTTGCGCGCGTATAAGCCACAGCGAAATTTTTTAGGACTGATTAGCACGGGTGATAAAAACGCCATTGCTTCACGCGGTCAATGGGCAATGCAAGGTGGCTGGTTGTGGACGGTCAAGGATTGGATTGATCGTAAATTTATGCGCATGTTCAATGTACTTCCTGACATGCCCATAGAGGCAACCCCTCAACTTGCGAGTGGCATTGCTGACGCGAGTGCCATAAAAGAACTTTCATCTCTCGCAATGCGATGTGGTGGTTGTGGCGCCAAGGTGGGTGCAACTGTACTTTCCCGAGTGATGGAGCGACTACCTACAACCCGGCGAGATGATGTCTTAATCGGTCGTGATGCACCTGATGATTGTGCCATGCTGTCAGTGCCTCAGGGTAAAGTCATGGTACAGAGCGTCGATTATTTTCGCGCCTTTATCGATGATAATTATACCTTTGGCGCTATAGCCGCAAATCATGCCTTGGGTGATTTATTTGCCATGGGAGCTGAAGCTCAATCGGTTCTCGCCATTGCCACCGTGCCTTATGGACGAGAAGCGGTGGTGGAAGAGGCTTTATATGAAATGCTCGCAGGTGCCTTGAGTATTATTGAGCCTACAGGAGCCGTCTTGGCTGGTGGTCATTCCAGTGAAGGTGCTGAGATGGCCTTTGGTTTGACGGTGAATGGCCTGGTCGAACCACAAGGTGTGTGGCGTAAAGGCGGCATGCAACCCGGTGATAAACTGGTTTTAACCAAGCCAGTTGGGACTGGTACTCTGTTCGCCGCTGATATGCGGCACAAGGCCAAAGGGCGCTGGGTCGATGGTGCGATTCAGTCGATGCTGATTAGTAGTCAATCTGCCTCAGAGTGTTTGCGCAGGCACGAGGCAAGTGCCTGCACAGATTTAACCGGTTTTGGTTTAGTGGGTCATTTAGTAGAAATGACTCGTGCTTCAAATGTCGATGCCACACTATACCTGCAGTCTATTCCCTTGTTGGATGGAGCATTGGATACTGTAGCAATGGGGATTCTCTCTTCCTTACAGCCTTCTAATCTACGATTGCGTCGTGCTATTGCAAATATTCAAGATGTCTCTTCACATCCTGCTTACCCATTATTGTTTGATCCACAAACTGCCGGTGGCCTACTTGCTGCCATACCTGCAGAGAAGGTAAATGACTGCATCAATGAATTACACTCATTGGGCTATGAAAATAGTGCGGTGATCGGAGAAATTGACGCACAAAGTGATAGAGCCGCTCCTATTTTTTTGAGATGAAAATAGAAGAATTGCCATCTGAGTACCTAGATGTACGCTTTCAAATAGATATTGCTGAAGCAAAGCTGCCGCCAAACTTTACTATCATTACGGCATTCAATCCTCAAGGAAAAATTCTCACCATTGAAGATAATCTCGCAGCCAATCATTCTCTCGAATTGGCATTGCGTGACCTGTCTGTGGCTATCTTCGGGGTAACTGGCGGTTCGATTGATATGGCTCACAGTGAACCTGGTTTTGCGTGTGAAGCAGATCCAGGCGTAATCTTGGCGTTGGCACGGCGCTGGCAGCAGCTGGCTATTTACCAGGTGGAAGGTGATGAGCTCTACCTTGTATCCTGTAAAAACGGGGACAAAATGAGGCTAAATAACGGTTTTCGGGCCCGAGTGCTGAAATTTGGCTAAAAATTAATTCGAAAGAGTGACTTACCCCACCTACAAAGAGAAATAATGTCAACGTTGTGCGGGTGTGAAAAATCTTTAAAATAGCCGCATATTCATCACGTTCCGCCCGAAATAATGAAAATACAAGTCAGCGAACTGATCGTCAGATACCTGGAAAAGCTGGGAGTCGACCACATATTTGGAATGCCTGGTGCGCATATCCTGCCTGTTTACGATAGCCTCTATCGTTCAGATATTAAGAGCGTACTGGCCAAGCACGAGCAAGGCGCATCTTTTATGGCCGGTGGTTTTTCACGTGTCACAGGCCAGATATCGGCATGTATTACTACTGCTGGCCCGGGGGCAACCAACCTTGTTACCGGTATAGCCAATGCCTATGCCGATAAACAGCCTATCCTGGTGATTACAGGTGAAACTTCAACCCATATTTTTGGTCGTGGCGGCTTACAGGAAAGTTCGGGAGAGGGCGGAAGCATCGATCAGAACGCCCTGTTTCAGGGCATAAGCTCCTATCATAAAGTTGTTGAACGTTCTGATTATCTGGTGAATGTTCTCAACCGTGCATCCAGTGTTTTACTCTCTGATACACCGGGGCCCGTTGTTTTAAGCTTTCCGTTCAATGTGCAAAAAGAACTGGTAGATGAGTCACTGCTTGACCTGGTGAAGACTTCGCGCTCAGATAAATCCATAGGTGATACATCTGCACCCATTACTGCCTTGGCAGATTTAATCATTGAGGCACACAATCCGGTGATTGTCGCTGGCTTTGGCTGCATTCAAGCAGGCGCACAGCATGTATTGGCACAACTCAGTGAGAATATGAACATTCCGGTTACCAGTAGCCTGAAAGGCAAAGGCGTGATCAGTGAGCAGTCGGCGCTCTCCCTGGGGAGTCTTGGTGTTACTTCAACCGGTTATGCCTATCGTTATATTGTCGATAATGCCGATGCCATCATCTTTCTTGGTGCCAGTTTTAATGAACGCACCAGCTATCTCTGGGATAAAAAACTGCTGGAAGGTAAGAAAATTGCCCAGGTCGACAGCAATCCTGACCAGCTAGAAAAAGTTTTTAGAGCGGATGTCGCCGTGCAGGGTGACATCAAGGCGGTTCTGTCCAGTGTTTCTGAGAATCTTAATGCTCGCACTGCAGATCGTAATAGCCTGCGTAAACATATTGTTGCAAATGATCCCGTAGCTGTACGTGATGCGGGCAGCGCCAAAATTTTTCAGCAAGGTTTTGCTCTTGTTGAAAGTTTCTTTAAACATCTAGAGAAACGTTTTGACGTAGGCCTAACCGTCTTTGATGATAATGTTATTTTTGCTCAAAACTTCTTTAATGTATCGAGTGGTAATCGTTACTATCCAAACTCTGGCATTTCTTCACTAGGGCACGCTATCCCTGCTGCAATTGGTGCACGTTTTGCTCAGCATCGACCAACCCTGGCTATCATTGGTGATGGTGGTTTTCAGATGTGCTGTATGGAATTGATGACAGCAGTTAACTACGACTTGCCAATTACAGTGGTGATGTTTAACAACGCCAGTATGGGGTTAATTCGTAAGAATCAGGCGCAAGGCTATGAAAAGCGCTTCATCAATTGTGATTTTATCAACCCGGATTATGCTTTGCTGGCTAAATCTTTTGGTATGAGTTTCGAACATGTTGAAACTGAAGCTGATTTGGATCGAGTATTTGAAACAGTCGACTTTATTGAGGGCAGTAACCTCATTGAAATTATGATTGATAAAGATGCTTTCCCTAACTATAGCTCTGGGCGTTCTTAACTGAGTTATTGTGTCTTCTGAACTTATTCGTTGTATAGAAGATTTCCTTAACCCCACGGAAATTAAAGCCGCTCAAAAATTGTTTGAAGCAGGTGAACTTTTAGCACTTTACCACCAGCTGATTCCTCTACTTGAATCTGCCATATGGCAGCCACATTTGAATGTGTTGAATCTCCAGCGCTACCAGGCACTTTGCGTTGAACTAGAGCAATTTCAATCAGACATGCCGAACAGCGATCAGCATCATTTCTATGTTGTTATCCCGGTGGCTGATCGACCACAGCATCTCGCCGCCTGCGTTAAGAGTTTACAGCTATGTGCTGAGAGCTTTCAGTATGGTGGAAAACTCGAGGGGAATTTTAACAAGCTGACACTGATTATTGCCGATGACAGTGCTCAGCAAAAAAATATCAAAGAACATAAAAAACTTGCGCAAGAAATGGAGTCTTCTGGGCTACCAGTTATTTATTTTGGCCTTGAACAGCAATTGAAAGAAATAGAGCAGCTACCTTCTGAGCGACGTACCGCGTTAGTGAATGTCATCGGTGAGCTGTCGAAGCATGATTTCGCTCACAAAGGCGCATCTTTAATGCGCAATATTACTTATTTACTATTACGTCGTTTGGCAGAAAAAAATGCGCGCTGTCTTTTCTTCTTTGCAGATAGTGATCAGGAATTTCACACAAATACACAAAGTGGCCAGCCTCTAGCCACTACTAATTACTTTTATCACTTAAATCGTATTTTTCAAAAAAATACGGTGAAGGTACTGACTGGAAAAGTAGTAGGTGATCCTCCGGTCTCACCCGCTGTAATGGCGGGCACTTTTCTCGATGACGTGATTGCTTTTGTTGATGAAGTTGCTGATCAACCGATTGATTGTGCCTGTGGTTTTCATCTTGGTATTGAACAAGATGATGGGGCTGCCTATCACGATATGGCAAAACTCTTTGGCTTTGAGCATGTTACACAGGCCTATCGTTATTCGTGTTCAATAATGACAGAGCACAACCAGATAGATTGTGTGTTGAGTTTCGCACAGCGATTGCAGCATTTTTTTGATGGTGCGCATCCGACGCGTAGTACACCCTATATTCATCATGATGTAGCGGATAGTGTTTTGCCTGCACGCACGGTCTATACAGGCAACTATGTATTGAGTGCAGAGGCATTGAAATATTTCATACCCTTCGCCAATCTAAAGCTGCGTATGGCAGGCCCAACCCTTGGTCGAATTATTCAGGCTGAAATAGGCGATGAGTTTGTAGCTGCCAATCTGCCCATGTTGCATAAACGTACCGTTGAAGATCTAGGTTGTGCTGAATTTCGTCCAGGAGTTAATCACTCTGCAGTCTTTGTCGATCTATCCGGTGAATATCAACGTCAGTTTTTTGGTGATGTCATGCTGTTTAGTGTGATTGAATTGAGTAAACAGGGTTTTCCCAAAGCAGTGCCTGATGAAACAGTTGTACTTGCCTGTGTGATGGATACAGAAAATCGCTTACGTCAGCAATACAAACAAACCCAACAAGAGGTTATGGGAAAATTAAAGCTACTACTTGATTGTTTGTTTAAAAGTCGCGATTGGTGGCAGAAAAATGAGGATCTCAAACAAGCCCGATTATTGTTTGAGACTTTTGCTGAAAATATTCGAATAAACTTTTCCCCACAGTCAGCTGCCAGCATTGCAATTGAGTCTGAGCAGGTTTGTGAGCAACAGCGTGATGCAATTGTTAACGCTATATTGGGCTATGAGGAGGATCGAAGGGTATGGGGAGTGTAAAAAGACACCCCATTTCCTTATTCATCTGTACAATCGCGCCATTAATTAAATGATCAATTCTTCGTGACTGGCAGAGAGATAAACGTATGAGTAAGAAAAAATTTCCTAAAATTGATGTCTACACCAGCACAAAGGATGGCACAAAACATTTGTCAGTTGCAGCAGGTACTGATGTGGCATCACTGACACTACCAGCAGACTTTGATCCGGATATGAAAGTTTTGTCACCTTTTAAAACACGTATTGAGCTTGATCCTGCAAAAACACGTACTGCACTTAATCAAGAGGCGGTACAGCAGCAAATTAATAAAAATGGTTATGCCATTCATAATGCCACCTATGAAATTACGGTTGGATCGGTAGCCAAGTAAATAGCCGTAATTTCTTCTTAAACCATTCTTTATTTACTGTTGGCAGGAAATCTAGGCTTTTTATAAGCCAAGGAAACACCAATCTTGTTCGTTTCTGAAATATAATGTCGGCCAAATCGGCCACAGACCTATTCAGAGACGCCCCTATGCCAAGTTCAAAAATCATCTACACCGAAACAGATGAAGCACCAGCTTTAGCGAAATATTCCTTTTTACCTATCGTACAGGCCTATTCGCGGGCTGCGGGCGTTGATGTTGAGACACGGGATATTTCCCTTGCAGGTCGAATTATTGCTAATTTCCCCGAAAACCTGACGGATGAGCAAAAACAAAGTGATGCGTTGGCAGAACTTGGGGATCTTGCCAAAACACCTGATGCCAATATCATCAAGTTACCAAATATCAGTGCATCAATTCCTCAGTTGAATGCGGCGATTCAGGAGCTGCAGGATTTGGGATATGCGCTTCCCGACTACCCCGAGGATGCATCATCTGAAGAAACAAAAGAGATCAAGGCTCGATATGCAAAGGTCTTGGGTAGTGCTGTTAACCCTGTCTTACGTGAAGGTAATTCAGATCGGCGTGTGGCAAGGCCGGTTAAGGAATATGCGAAGAAGCACCCTCATTCAATGGGAGCCTGGTCTTCATCATCAAAGTCACATGTCGCTTCCATGAGCGATGGCGATTTTTACTCCAGTGAGCAATCGCTAGTGATTGATACTGCGGGTGATGTGAAAATTCAATTCATTGCTGATGATGGCAATGCACTGGTACTGAAAGCTGCAACCCCTGTATTAGCCGGCGAGGTTATTGATTCATCCGTTATGAATCGTAATGCCCTCAGAACTTTTTTTGCAGATGCTATTGCCGATGCTAAGTCTCAAGATGTGCTGCTTTCACTGCACCTTAAGGCCACGATGATGAAGGTTTCTGATCCGATTATGTTCGGTCATGCGGTAAGTGTTTATTACAAGGAAGTTTTCGATAAACACGCAGCTATTTTTGACGAGTTAGGTGTTGATACGCGCAATGGTCTCGGAGATGTTTACGCAAAAATAGCAGACCTACCTGAAGAGCAACGTTCTGCTATAGAAGCTGATATTCAAGCGGTTTATCAAACTAATCCTGCGCTGGCGATGGTAAATTCAGACAAGGGAATTACCAATCTTCATGTGCCAAGTGATGTAATCGTTGATGCGTCCATGCCTGCGGCTCTACGTTCATCAGGGCAGATGTGGGGCCCCGATGGCAAATTGGGCGATACCAAGGCAATGATCCCGGATCGTTGTTATGCAACCATTTACCAGGAAGTTTTCGACTTTTGTAAAGCCAATGGTGCCTTTGATGTCACCACTATGGGTAATGTCAGTAATGTGGGCCTGATGGCACAGAAAGCTGAAGAATATGGCTCACACGACAAAACCTTCGAAATTCCAGCAAATGGTACTGTTCGTGTAACGGATGCTGCAGGAAACTGCCTGATGGAACACAAGGTCGAGCAAGGCGATATCTGGCGTATGTGTCAGACCAAGGATCTACCGATCCAGGACTGGGTCAAGTTAGCCGTTAACCGTGCCAGAGCTACCGGACAGCCGGCAATCTTCTGGCTGGATAAGAATCGTGCACACGATGCCAATCTTATCAGCAAAGTTGAAGCCTACCTGAAAAACCACGATACGAATGGCTTAGAGATTCAAATCATGTCACCGGTTGACGCGATTCGTTATAGCTTGCAGCGTGTTCAGGCAGGGCAAGATACGATCTCTGTTACGGGTAATGTTTTGCGTGATTATTTAACTGATTTATTTCCTATTCTGGAATTAGGTACCAGTGCCAAGATGTTATCCATTGTGCCTTTATTGGCTGGTGGTGGCTTGTTTGAAACTGGGGCGGGTGGCTCAGCGCCCAAGCATGTTCAACAGCTCTTGGAAGAAAACCATCTTCGTTGGGATTCACTGGGAGAATTCCTGGCTCTGGCGGTTTCACTTGAAGATCTTGCGCATAAGACGGGCAATGATAAGGTGCAGGTATTGGCAAGCGCTCTAGATTCTGCCAATAGTCAGTTTTTAAATACCAACAAGTCACCTTCTCGCAAGGCCGGAGAACTGGATACGCGTGGCAGTCATTTCTATTTAGCGATGTACTGGGCACAGGCATTGGCTGAGCAGAGCGACGACAAAGACCTGCAGGCCAGATTTTCACCCATCGCTAAACAGCTGACTGAAAATGAAGAAAAAATTGTCGATGAATTAAACGCTGTACAGGGTAAAGCTGCTGATATTGGTGGTTATTACCGTCCTGATCATAATCTGGCGGCAAAAGTGATGCGTCCTAGCGAAAGTCTTAACGCTGTGATTGATAGTCTTTAGATTTGCCGATGATTTACTCAGCGGTCGCTGAGTAAATATTCCATAGTCATCCTGATTAGAAAAAGGGATGACTATGGTGATAGAGCTTTAAGACTGCTCCAAGGCATCAAGAAAACGTTCGGCATCGAGCGCTGCCATACAACCTGTTCCCGCAGAGGTAATGGCCTGACGATAAATGTGATCCATTACATCTCCTGCTGCAAACACGCCTTCAACTGAAGTGGCAGTCGCATTACCCTCAGAACCACTTTTCACCTTGATGTATCCACCAGCCATGTCTAGCTGGTTTTCGAATATGTCTGTATTAGGTTTATGGCCGATAGCGATGAAGACACCATGAAGGTCAATATCTTTAGTTGAGTCATCTGCAGTGCTTTTCAAGCGCAGACCGGTCACACCAGAATTATCGCCAAGCACTTCATCCAATGTACTGTTCCATTCGATAGTGATGTTGCCATTCTTGGCTTTTTCCATGATTTGATCTTGCAGGATTTTTTCAGAACGCAAGGCATCACGACGGTGAACAAGGGTGACCTCTTCAGCAATGTTTGAGAGGTAAAGTGCCTCTTCAACAGCCGTATTACCACCACCAATAACGGCAACCTTTTGGCCACGATAGAAGAAACCATCACAGGTGGCACAGGCCGATACGCCTTTGCCCTTAAAGGCTTCTTCAGAGGGCAAGCCAAGATACTGGGCCGAGGCACCAGTGGCGATAATAAGTGCGTCGCAGGTATATTGCTTGCTATCACCTTTGAGTTTGAAAGGACGCTCACTCAAGTCGACCTCTGAGATGTAATCAAAGATCATCTCAGTGTCGAAACGCTCCGCATGTTGTTGCATGCGCTCCATTAGCGCGGGGCCCTGTACGCCTTCATTATCGCCAGGCCAGTTGTCCACGTCAGTAGTGGTCATAAGTTGGCCACCTTGCTCCATACCGGTTATCAGTACAGGATCAAGATTGGCACGTGCTGCATAGACTGCAGCGCTGTAGCCAGCTGGGCCAGAGCCCAAAATCAGTAGACGACAATGCTTCACGTCGCTCATCGGAAATCTCCTCATAGTTCAGGGATGGCTAGATGTTTATTTATGACAACTAGCCTTAAATGACGAGCCATACTATAAGGGAGTTATCAGGAGGTAAAGCATGACCAATCCGAATAAATGCGTGGGTATCCCGAAAGAAAGCAAACCTTTGGAAGGAAGGGTCGCCTTAACCCCGCCTGCTGTTGCTGATTTGATCGCAATGGGGTGCGAGGTACTGGTGCAAAAAACCGCAGGAGAGGGGAGCGGATACGCCGATACTGATTATCAATCAGTGGGAGCCACGATGCTGGATACGGTTGCGCAAGTATTTGAAGGCGCGGATATCATCCTTAAAGTGAAAGAGCCTATAGGTGAAGAAATAGACCTGTTGCAAAAACGTCACTTGCTGTTTTGCTATCTCCATCTTGCTGCCAATCAGGACTTAATGAGACGTTTGCAGGCTATTGGTTTAACCGCTGTCGCATTTGAAACGGTTGTAGAGCAAGGGTCATTACCTCTCCTGCAGCCGATGAGTGATATTGCAGGACGCCTGGCTATTCAGGTGGGCACTCATTTGCTGCATACCCCGCAAGGAGGTAAGGGGATTCTCCTGGGTGGGGTGCCCGGAGTCGATCGAGGCAATGTGGTTATCCTCGGGGCCGGTAATGCTGGTGGAAACGCCGCACGTATGGCTGCTGCTCTGGGTGCCAGGGTTCAGGTGTTTGATAGAAATCCACAGCGTCTGGCTGAATTGCAGTATCTGGCACCAAACATCAGCGCCTTGTATGCCACTGCAGGCGATATGCATGATGCTGTGTTACAGGCGGATCTAGTGGTTGGCGCCGTGCTGCTGCCAGGAGCCGCAGCTCCTCGCCTAGTCAGCAGGGAAGAGGTAGGCCTTATGCAGCCTGGTAGTGTGATTGTCGATATTTCTGTTGATCAGGGTGGCTGTATTGAAACAACACGTCCAACCACATATGACGATCCAACATATATCGATCAGGGAGTCCTACATTTTTGCGTAACCAATATGCCAGGCGCGGTGCCACGCAGCGCCTCACAGGCGCTAACCGGTGCATTACTCCCTTATTTAAAGCGGTTGCTAGACAATGACTGGCGCGAATGTCGTTCATTGCATGAAGGTATCAATGTCGATGCTGGAGAAGTCGTCCATCCGGCTCTTTTAGGGTAATCTTGCCGAGTCTACACATCAGGCCTAACGACTCACTGAAATATGTGCCAAAATACGCGAAGATAATCTCGTATCATATTGAATATTGAGAAGTTCCCCTAGGAATTACATTGCACGTATCGCTAAACAAGAGACTCAAGGAAGGCGCTTTTTTGCTGCTGCTGGCTGTCAGTGCCTATTTTGTCATGGCATTACTGTCATATTCGCCGGAAGATCCAAGCTGGGGTTACGTGGGTCCACGTGATCATGCCCAGAATGCGGGTGGTCCTACAGGCGCGTGGTTTGCGAGTGTATTGTTCTCACTTGTTGGCCTGATGGCCTATATTTGCCCGCTAATGATTGCCTGGGCCGGTTGGGTGATGTTTCGTGAGCGTAATGATGAAGAGAGCCACATACATCTCACGATTGCACGCTGGGTCGGCTTTTTCCTCACCTTAATAGGCTCAACGGCACTCTCCAGCATGCATGTCATGCGGGGTAATACTTTGCCCGAAGGTCCTGGTGGGATTCTTGGTCAGCAGTTTAGCGAATGGACGATTGCGGCATTAAATCAGGCCGGTGCGAGTTTATTACTGCTTGCTGCGCTTTTGATTGGTGTCACACTGTTTAGTGGTGTTTCTTGGCTGGCTGTGATGGATTCCATCGGTGGCTTTACCCTGGCGGTTTACCGTCAAACGATCGAATTATTCGGCAAGTTGAAAGAAAGCCAAAATGCTCGGGCAATGAAGCAGGAAAGAAAGGAAGTTGTACTAAAAGAGAAAAAACGGGTGAAAAACAAACCACCTCCCATCATTGAGGCACCAATACCTGAAGTTAAAAAGAGTGTTCGTATAGAAAAAGAAAAGCAGATGACGCTGCTTGAAATCGAACCCAACACCTCTCTACCTCCACTCAGCCTGCTCGATCCTGCGCAGCACAGTGGAAACAAAATGTCGCCGGAGAGCCTGCAGGCACTGTCTGGTCAAGTTGAACGTCGTCTCGCTGATTTTGGAATAAAAGCTGAAGTAGAAGCTGTGCTGCCTGGCCCCGTCGTCACTTTATTTGAGCTCTCTTTGGCTGCTGGTACCAAGGCTAGCAAGGTGACTAGTCTGGCCAAGGATTTGGCACGTGCATTGTCGATTATCTCTGTGCGTGTTGTTGAGGTGATTCCAGGGAAGTCTGTTATTGGTCTTGAGATACCGAATGAACATCGCGAGATGGTATATCTGAGTGAGACACTGCACTCAGAGGCCTTTGATAAATCAAAATCTCCGCTTACTTTAGCATTAGGTAAAGATATTTCTGGCCAGCCTGTGGTTGCTGACCTTGGAAAGATGCCACATGCATTGATTGCTGGTACCACCGGATCTGGCAAGTCAGTGGCTATCAATACAATGATTTTGAGCTTGCTCTACAAGGCTACAGCAGAAGAAGTTCGCTTGATCATGATTGACCCCAAGATGCTTGAGCTTTCGGTATATGAGGGAATTCCTCATTTACTCACTCCGGTCGTAACCGACATGAAAGAGGCTGCGAATGCTTTACGCTGGTGTGTTGCCGAGATGGAACGTCGTTACAAATTGATGGCAGCAATGGGCGTGCGAAATATTGCCGGTTTTAATAAAAAAATTGCAGATGCCGAGAAGGCAGGGGAACCGATAAAAGACCCTTTGTTTGTTGTTGAAGCAGATCCTATTACGGGTGACTTGCCTGAAATTCCCGATCTCAGGCATATGCCCTATATTGTGGTTATCATCGATGAGCTGGCCGACATGATGATGGTCGTTGGCAAGAAAGTAGAGGAGCTGATTGCTCGTTTGGCTCAAAAAGCACGTGCCTCGGGCATTCATCTCTTACTGGCTACCCAGCGTCCATCGGTTGACGTCATAACGGGGCTGATCAAGGCAAATATTCCGACACGTATCGCTTTCCAGGTTTCTTCGCGTATTGACTCTCGCACCATCCTCGATCAAATGGGTGCAGAGCACCTGCTGGGTCACGGTGACATGTTGTACATGCCGCCCGGCAGTAGCATTCCTCAGCGTACTCACGGTGCTTTTGTCGATGATCACGAAGTACACCGCGTGGTCAGCCATCTTAAACAGAGTGGCGAACCTAATTACATAGAGGAAATTCTGCAGGAACCAACCGAGGCTATTCCCGGTCTATCTGCTGATGCTGCAGGTGTCGATACTGAAGATTCTGATCCACTGTTTGATGAAGCGGTTCAAATCATTGTTGAATCACGCCGTGCGTCCATTTCTGGCGTTCAGCGTCGCCTGAAAATTGGCTATAACCGTGCCGCACGCCTAGTCGAGGAAATGGAACGTATTGGCATAGTAAGTTCACCGGACGAAAGGGGTGCTCGTGAAGTAATTGCGCCTCCACCGAGAGATTAGATGATGCGATTGATTGGAGTTTTGTTTTTGGCTTTGCTGGCGGGTAATGTTCAGGCTGGTAAAGCTAGAGTAGCTTTTGACGAGTTTATGAGTGGCCTTAAAACACTCGAAGCACGGTTTGAACAATCAGTGCTGGATACTGAAAGCAGTCGCCAGGGCATGTTTCATGGTGTATTCATGCTCAAACGACCGGGCCGTTTCCGCTGGGATTATCTTAGCCCTGAGCCCAAGCAAATTATTGCTGATGGTCTGGATCTATGGATTGCGGAAGACGATTTAGAGCAAATCACACAATATCGACAAAGTTGGGCATTGCAGGATACACCTGCCACAATTTTGTTATCTGATTCGCCACTGGAAGAAAGCTTTGAGGTGGCTGAAGTAGGGGAGCATCGTGGACTGGAATGGTTAGAGCTTATTCCTCACAATACCGAAGGTAATGTAGAGCGTGTCTTGTTAGCGTTTAAAGGTATGGAGTTACGTCAGCTGGAATTGACTGATAAGTTAGGCCAAATCTCCCGATTCAGTTTTTTTGAAATTAAGCGTAATCCTGAACTGGCCGATGAGCATTTCGTATTTACGCCTCCACCTGACTGGGATGTTTTCCAGTTTTGATGATAGCGCCAAGTTCTAAGAATAGCCTGTTAGAATGGCGCAATGTCTCAAACTTCTACCGATCTTTTTGCTCCTGACACGACCAGCGCTCAACCACTGGCAGATCGCATGCGTCCGCAGTCACTGGACGAATATCTTGGGCAGACTCATATCCTGGGTGAAGACAAGCCGTTACGTAGTGTAATTGCAGCGGGCCATTTACATTCAATGATTTTTTGGGGGCCTCCAGGTACAGGTAAAACCACCCTGGCTCGGCTACTCGCAAAACAAACGGGGTATGCTTTTCTTACACTGTCGGCTGTTCTGTCTGGTGTAAAAGATATCCGCGCAGCAGTAGAACAGGCCAAGCAGACCTTTGCCATGACAGGTCAGACCACTGTGCTTTTTATCGATGAAGTGCATCGATTTAACAAATCACAGCAGGATGCTTTTTTACCGCATGTTGAAGATGGCACTTTAATTTTTGTCGGTGCTACGACCGAGAACCCTTCCTTTGAATTAAATAATGCTTTGCTTTCACGTGCCCGCGTTTATGTACTTAAGTCACTACCGGCAGAGGTAATCGAGCACTTGCTGCAAAATGCCCTTATAGATTCAGACCGGGGACTTGGAAAACTCGAGCTTCAGCTTAGTGAGGCGCAGCTATCGATACTGGCCCAGGCTGCTGACGGTGATGCAAGGCGTGCACTAAATCTGCTGGAGATTGCCAGTGATCTGTCAGACGAAGGGCAGGTAAGTGATGCTGTATTGAAGGAAGTTGTCGGTGGTCAGGTCCGTCGTTTTGATAAAGGTGGTGAGGCCTTTTATGACCAGATTTCAGCCTTGCATAAGTCAGTAAGAGGGTCATCACCAGATGGTGCCTTGTATTGGCTGTGTCGCATGCTCGATGGCGGCTGTGACCCACTCTATATTGCGCGCCGTGTGGTCCGTATGGCGTCTGAAGATATCGGCAATGCTGACCCACGCGCCCTGGATCTGGCCATGAATGCCTGGGATGTGCAGACACGTCTCGGCAGTCCTGAAGGTGAATTGGCAATCGCTCAAGCTGTCTTGTATCTGGCCAGTGCTGCAAAAAGCAATGCTGTTTACAAAGCCTTTAATCAGGCGATGCAACTTGCTCGTGACTCAGGCTCTCTAGAGGTTCCGATCCATCTGCGTAATGCGCCAACAAAATTATTGAAAGAACTAGGCTACGGACATGAGTATCGTTATGCGCATGATGAAGCGAACGCCTATGCAGCAGGAGAAGTCTATCTACCTGAAGAACTCGATGGCGTGCGTTTATATCAACCAGTTGATCGCGGTTTAGAAATCAAAATCGGCGAAAAACTGGAGCAATTGCGTCAATTAGATAAGCAGGCTAAAGACGTATGAGTCTTATGTGCGTAAAATCCCTGCTTTTACGGAAGGCCAACTGATTTGACTCAAATGTTCGTGATTGCTGCAGGAGGAGCTCTTGGCGCATTATTGCGTTTTTGGCTGTCTGGTGCCGTGTACGCGGTACTTGGTAGAGGATTTCCTTATGGCACCTTAAGTGTCAACGTGCTTGGCTCTTTTGCTATGGGACTTCTATCAATATTGATGTTTGAACGCCTTGCGCTCGCTGCCGAATGGCGGGCTTTTGTCTTGATTGGTTTTCTCGGTGCTTTTACGACTTTTTCAACTTTCTCGATGGAAACTGTAAGCCTGATTGAGCAGGCTCAATATTTTAAAGCTTTAGGTAATGTATTCCTGAGTGTACTGCTTTGTGTAGCTGCAGCCATGACTGGTGTAATCTTGGCGAGGCAAATGGCATGAATGTCGTCGACGTGACCATGGTGAGAATTTACTGCCATGAAAAAAATGCCCTGCATCGAGAATTACTCGAAATTCTGCATGATAAAGAGCAGGTTGCAGGCGTGACAGCATTTCGGGGCATATCGGGTTTTGGTCACTCGGGTGAGATACACGAAGCCGGCCTGCTGGATATCTCGCTCAGCCTGCCCATTATTATCGAATTTTTTGATCGACCGCAGAAGATTGCGGAGGTTATGGAACACTTGAAAGACCGGGTTGCTCCGGGGCACATGGTGTCTTGGGCTGCTCAGGCCAATTTGGATTAAGAAAAATGTTAGACCCAAAATTACTGCGAAATGAACTGGACGCAGTGGCAGAAAAACTGGCACGTCGTGGTTACCAGCTCGATGTGGCGGCACTCCAAGCCTTAGAGGCAAGACGCAAAGCCTTACAGCTTGAAACTGAGAATCTGCAAAACGAGCGAAACACCAAGTCTAAATCCATTGGCAAGGCCAAAGCTGCAGGGGAAGATATTCAGCCATTACTGGATGAAGTTGCCACATTAGGCGATCGCTTAAAGGCCGCACATGATGCCTTTGCTGCAGTACAGGAAGAGTTAAAACAAATTGCCCTTGGTATGCCTAATCTGCCACACGATTCTGTGCCTGAGGGAAAAGACGAAGACGATAACCGCGAAGAGCGTGTTTGGGGTGAAGAAACGGTTTTTGATTTTGAACCTAAAGATCATGTAGACCTTGGAGAAGCGCTGGGTAGTCTTGATTTTGATATGGCTTCAAAATTAACAGGATCCCGCTTTGTGGTGATGACCGGTCAGATGGCGCGCCTGCACCGTGCACTGACCCAGTTTATGCTCAATACCCATATCGAAGAACATGGCTACACAGAGACTTATGTTCCCTATGTGGTTAATAAAGACAGCCTGTATGGTACTGGCCAGTTGCCTAAATTTTCAGAAGACCTGTTCAAACTTGAAGGTACAGAGTTTTATCTAATTCCTACTGCTGAAGTACCGGTAACAAATCTTGTACGCGATGAAATTGTGGATGACGCCCAGATGCCACGACGCTGGGTGGCGCATACGCCATGTTTCAGGTCAGAAGCTGGTGCCTACGGACGTGATACTCGTGGCATGATTCGTCAACATCAGTTCGATAAGGTCGAGCTGGTGCAGGCCGTTCGTCCTGAAGATTCTTTCAAGGCACTTGAGGAATTAACCGGCCATGCCGAGTCAATCTTACAAAAACTTGGCCTGCCGTATCGATTGGTCACATTGTGCACAGGCGATCTGGGTTTTTCTGCAACGAAAACCTATGATCTGGAAGTCTGGATACCAAGCCAAAAGACTTATCGTGAAATTTCATCGTGCTCAAATTTTGTCGATTTTCAGGCACGGCGATTACAGGCACGCTGGCGTAATCCGGAAACCGGTAAACCTGAGCTACTGCATACTGTGAATGGTTCGGGACTTGCTGTTGGTCGAACACTGGTCGCTGTACTGGAAAATTATCAGCAGGCTGATGGCAGTATTCGTGTACCTGAAGTACTTAAGGCTTATATGGGTGGGGTTGAACAGATATCCCTGGGCTAGTTTTGTACAGACATTATTAATACAAGAATCAGCAAAGCCACTCCACCAAGAGGTAACAGCAGTGACTGCCAATCGCCTTTCTCGGCTTTAGGGCTGTTGGCTGACCAGTGCTTATAGGCCGGCCAGAGATAAAACAGCATCATAATGCCGGCAACAGCGGCGAGAATCTTCATCCAGTCCATTTTTGTCTCCTCATTGTTTCAGACATAAAAAACCCCGGTTGAGCACCGGGGTTTTATTTTTCAGGTGCTTTAGAGCTTAGTCGTCACTCATAATGCCTAGAATGCTCAGCAAATGGATGAAGATATTGAAAATGCTCAGGTAAAGTCCGAAGGTAGCCATGATGTAGTTAGTCTCGCCACCACGGATAATGCGGCTGGTATCGAACAGGATAAAGCCACTCATTATCATAATGACGCCACCAGAAATGGCTAAAGACAATGCCGGCATGTTCAAAAAGAGGTTGGCAATAATCGCAAGCACCATAACCATCATTCCAGCCATTAAAAAGCCGCCCATGAAGCTGAAATCACGCTTGGAAGTTAGTGCGTACCCAGAAAGGCCGAGGAAAATAATGCCAGTACCGCCAAAAGCAGTAGCGATGATCTGAGGACCATTTGGCAATGCCAGGTACTGAGTAAGAATAGCGCCTAAACCAAAGCCGAGTAGGCCAGTGATCAGGAAAACGATTCCAATACCACTGGTAGAATTAGCTTTACGAGGCAATACAAAGATACCCAATACCATGGCGGCAATTACAGAGACCAGGTAGGTGAAAGGTGGTGCAGCGACGATGATAGACACAACTGCCATCACTGCACTAAATGCAAGTGTTGCTGACAGTAGCATGTAGGTGTTTTTCAAAACCTTGTTGGCAGACTCAGTCTGGATCGAGCTACCTGAAATAGCTGTTTCGTAACGGTTCATCTTTGTTTGCCCTCCTGGGCGGTATTCAAAATAAAACAGGTTAAATCTACTGACTACAAAGCAGCCAATAAAGTTCCATGAGGATACCTGAGTCAGGAGAACTCTCCAATAACAATATTCATGTAAAAAGGAGGTTGTTTTACGTGAGAATTCCGGTATATTTCGCACCCTCAAACCGTTCCGGAGAGGTGGCAGAGCGGTTGAATGCACTGGTCTTGAAAACCAGCGTGGGTTTGTAGCCCACCCAGGGTTCGAATCCCTGCCTCTCCGCCATATAAACAATCAAGCCTCCCTTGTGGAGGTTTTTTTGTGCCTGAAAAGGTAGGTTTTAGTAAAGGTTAAACGAACTAAATTCTCTATCCGCGAAGTCTTATCCTTCCGCATCGTGCTAATATCGCCAGAAGTTAACTGACATTTAAGATCAGATTGCCTGAATTCATCTTGGTTTGTAGCTATGT